>LSQX01358149.1_pt2 | contig 24633 bp, 24 predicted proteins | sample 654561 | NCBI WGS metagenome assembly LSQX01 (sample SAMN04489861, study PRJNA283612) | anaerobic digester metagenome | isolation source: 4 biogas reactors fed with cattle manure at either 37C or 55C with and... | place: Denmark: Kongens Lyngby | collected 2014
TCCATTTGAAACAGCTATGGCATGTCGTACATGAAGATACTTTTCTATCTTTTCTTCCAGTTCGCGAACGCGGATTCCCTGTACCAAATAGCCTGTCTTAAGCACTTCATAAACCGCCTGGAATTCTGCATCTGTTATATCCGGTTCACATAATCTGATCATATGTTTGTCCCATTCTCTCTATACCAATTAATTGTTCTTAGCAAGCCCTCTGTCAAATCCACCGAAGGCTCATACCCTAATACTTGTCTTGCCTTCTCTATACTTGGTATTCTTAATTCGACATCCACATAGTTTTTAGGAACACGAACGATTTTTGATTTTGATTCTGACAATCGAACAATCATTTCTGCCAGATGGTTAATAGTAATCGTTCCTCTTGGGTTACCAATATTGAATGAACCACCAACTGCCTCTTTATTTTCAAGGCATAGCATTATAGCGTTAACAAAGTCATCTACATAACACCATGACCTTATTTGATCACCATCGCCATGAATACACAAATCCTCGTTGTTCAGTGCCTTGTTAACAAACACATGAATAGCCCCTTCGCCTACCTGGCCAGGTCCATAAATATTAAATGGCCTTACAGAGACGGCCGGTAGTCCGAATTCTTTATGATAGCTATGGGTCAGGTGTTCAGCAGCAAGTTTGCTAACAGAATAGGTCCACCTTGCTTCACCAACAGGAGCCAGATTTGTCGTTGATGTCTCTTCCACTTTATATGCATAACTGCCAAAAACTTCACTAGTCGAAAAATCAATAAACCTCTCTACTTTGTGATTGCATGTTATTGCCGACTCAAGCACATGATATGTTCCGACCATATTTACTTTCATTGTAGTTGTTGGACTTTTTATCACTGTATCAATACCCGCTACTGCTGCTAAATGAATAATGATGTCCGGCTGATAAGAGCAAATAGATTTTTTTATTTGTTCAAAATCCAGTATATCTCCCTGTTCTAAAGTAATATTGGTATTCATAAGCAGGTTCGTATTTTTTATCGAATTTCTATTCAGATTATCATATAAGCGGATATGATTATCTCTATACAGCTCATTTGTCAGCTTTGTTCCTATAAAACCTGCACCACCTGTAAGAAAGATTTTTTTGCCTTTTATCATATGCTTTCTCCAATCCTTAATGTATTTAGAACAAGTTATAATTTTGGTTAATAAAAGCGCCTTATCAACTCTGCCACATACTTCAGTGCTTCTCTGTCCATTTCCGGGTAGACCGGCAATGCCAGTACTTCAGTTGAGGCTTTTTCTGCCTCTGGGAATTGTCCTGCCAAATAGCCCAGGTAAGCAAAGCATTCCTGCAGATGCATGGGGAGGGGGTAGTAAATTTCAGTGCTCACTCCGTTCTCAGCCAAATAAGCCTTCAACTCATCCCGCTTACCGGTTCTGATACAGTACTGGTTATAAATGTGCCTATAACCTGGCAATGCTTTTGGTGTGATCAGCGACTCTTCTGAAATGCCGCCCAGCAGTTGGCCATATGCCTCAGCATTCTTTTGCCTTCTCTCCGTCCAGCTGTCCAGATATTTTAATTTCACCGATAAAACGGCAGCCTGGATCTCATCCAGCCTGAAATTGCCTCCGACCACTTTATGATAATACTTTGGACTTGAACCATGAGCACGAAGCAGCTTCATTTTTTCAAAGAGGGAGGGGTCGTTTGTGACGACCATTCCGCCGTCTCCAATCCCACCCAGATTTTTCGATGGAAAGAAAGAGAAGCAACCTATATCTCCAAGGCTGCCTGCCCTGTGTGCTGTGCCTTCATACGGGCATTCGGAACCGATTGCCTGTGCGGCGTCCTCGATGATCGTTAAGCCATATTTTTTACAAAGAGGGACGATCCTTCCCATATCGGCCATTTGTCCAAATAGGTGTACAGGTACAACAGCCTTAACTTGAGAAAGCTCATCCTCTGATAAGCCGCTCAGCAGTTGTTCCAGCCCATCGGCGCTCATATTAAAAGTCACGGGATCAATATCCACAAACAAGGGTCTGGCGCCAAGCCTAGCAATGCATCCGGCTGTTGCGAAAAAGGTGAAGGTAGTTGTGATGACAGTATCGCCATGCCCAACGCCCAATGCCATTAAAGCCAGCAGGATGGCGTCCGTACCTGATGATACTCCCAGTGCATATCTGCAATTGCTGTAGGCAGCTATTTCCTCCTCCAGCTTTGTGACCTTTGGCCCAAGCATAAAATGCTGTGATTCCAAAACCTCATCCACAGCCTGATGAACTTCATCTCTTATAGAAGCATATTGAGCTTTCAAATCCAGCATCTGTATGTTCATATTATTTCCTCCCCAAGGGGTTTATTCCATACGGTGTATCTTAATATCAGCAGATATATTCAGGTTCAGTGGAATATATTTTATTCTTCTCTAACAATGTCTTTTTCTTTTATATACATACTACCGCATTCAACGCACGCAGCTACAGCTGTCTCATCTGCAAAATGCAGCTTGGCTCCGCATTTACAGACCCATCCGGCAAATTTGGCCGGATTGCCGACGACCAGTGTAAAATCAGGGATATCCTTCGTGACTACCGCGCCTGCGCCGATAAATGCGTATTTGCCGATATTATGCCCGCAGATAATGGTAGCGTTAGCCCCAATACTGGCGCCTTTTTTTACAATTGTTTTTCTGTACTCATTTTTCCTGCTGACCTGGCTTCTGGGGTTGATTACATTTGTAAATACGGCGGAAGGGCCCAGAAATACGTCGTCCTCACAGATAACACCCGTATAGACCGATACATTGTTTTGAATCTTTACATTGTTGCCAATTACAACGTCGGGTGAGATTACAACGTTTTGACCGATATTGCAGCCACGGCCAATCCTGCAGCCATTCATGATGTGTGAAAAGTGCCATATTTTTGTGCCTTCGCCTATTTCGCAGGGCGTATCCACATAGCTTGATTCATGTACGAAGTATTTGTCCATAATATTTTTCTCTTCCTCGTGTTATGCATATTTATCGGTAATTTAAGGATATCAATTAATAAATGTAAGGTCAATTATTTTATTTAGAAGAGCCTTTGAAATAATGTAAAAAATATATAAATATTATTGATTAATTGCCGATATATAAGGTAGGACGTATTGTAAGATGCTCTGAATATTTAGGACTATCTAAAAACAGTCTGAAATATTCAGTCAATGATTCTTTATACACATGGAGGGATTGAGATGAGAGTTTCAGGCATGGACGCCACAAATACTACTTTAGCCATTGAGGTGGGCTCCGGTGAGCATGTAAGGAATGTTGTACAAACATCACAAAGACCCCGGGTTCAGGGTACTACACCGCATCAAAAACATACAAATAGCGATGGCGAGCCCCAGCTTACCGATGAGATGGTCGGCGAGGCTGTCAACAAGGCGAACAAGATGCTGGAAGGTACAAACAGAAGGTTCGAGTACTCCGTTCATGACAAAATAAACGGCATCATGGTAAAAGTGATAGACGAGAGTACGGGCAAGGTAATCAGGGAAATACCGCCCAAGAAGATATTGGATATGGTCGCTAACATGATGGAGATGGCAGGCCTTTTGGTAGATGAAAGAAGGTGAATTGATTTATGAGTTACATTAATCCTATATACAACAGCACAACAAGAATGTCAGGACTGTCCGGGCTTGATGTTGAGGGCATGGTAGCAGCCTTGATGCAGATAGAGAGTGCAAAAGTTGATAAGGTATCTCAGGACAGACAAATGTTGATTTGGAAGCAGGAGTCATACAGAGAAATTACCAGCATGCTTCAGAGTCTTAGCAACGAGTTCTTCAATTCATTGAAGCCCTTGTCGGACATGAGGAATCCTTCCGCCTATAATGCCTTTGCAATAAAGTATGATGCAGTCGACAGCAGTTCGTATTTTTCTGCTGTTACTGGCACAGGAGCAAAAGCCGGTGAGTATGCAATTAAAAACATAGTAACCGCAGCGGCTGCGAAAATCAGCGGGGGAAATGCATCGGCGGCGATTAGAGGGAATATTCTGGGTGATGAAATCACCATAACTGAGGCTAATAATAAGGTGTCCTTTACATTTAACGGAACAACAAAGGAAATTACACTGGACAGCGGGTCGACCAATGCAGAACAGCTTAGACTGGATTTGCAGGGCAAATTGAATTCAGCATTCGGAAGCGGTAAGGTCAGTGTCACGCTGGATGCCGGAAATAAACTTACCTTTAATACAGATAGCACGAATACACTTTCCCTTGGGGCGGTTGAAGGAAATACAGGCCTTGCTGCTATTGGTATGGAAGGGGCAAACACCTCTAATAGAATAGACTTGTCAGTTAAGATATACGACATTAGAAACAGCTTTGCTGTGCCACTTACTGTTGCAGGGACAGACAATGATATTAGCTTTGAGATTAATGGCCAGGCATTCAGCTTTAACTCATCCACAACATCAATAAGAGACATAATGGCCGAGGTTAATGCAAATGATGCCGCAGGCGTTAAAATGAGCTTTGACAGCTTGAATAACAAATTTACTTTGGAATCGAAACAAACAGGTGTTACCAGCAAAATTACTTCAAGTGATATGAGCGGAGGTCTGCTAAGTTCGCTTTCTCTTGTGGGAACCGATGTATTGGGCCGTGATGCCAGCATTACCTATAACGACGGCGTTAACGGCGATCAGGTGATTACCCGTTCGACTAACAGCTTCAATATTAATGGAATCACATTCAACCTGAAAAAGGATTATTCGGATACGGTGAATGTGGAGGTCAGCTCAGACACTTCAAAAGCGGTGGAATTAGTCAAAGGATTTATCACGAAATACAATGAAGTGTTGGATAAAATTAATGCAAAGCTTTCCGAGAAAAGAGATTATGATTTCGAACCGCTAACGGATTCTCAAAAAGCTGAAATGACAGAGGAAGAGATTAAGCAATGGGAAGAAAAAGCAAAGGCAGGAATACTTGCTAACGATGGGATCCTCAGATCGATTGTGTCCGGTTTACGAAATGCAGTGCTGCAAGCTGTCGATGGCACCGGTTTGACATTATCTTCAATAGGAATAAAATCTGCTTCCTGGCTTGATAAGGGAAGGTTGTACGTTGATGAGGATAGGCTGCATAGAGCATTGAGCGAAAATCCGGATCAGGTTTTTGATTTGTTTACAAAGCAATCGAATGTGCTCTATAGTTCAGCGGCCAACGATTTGTCGGCCAAGTCGGAAAGATTTAATAAATCCGGCTTAATACAACGTATTTCTGATGTCATACAGGATAATATAAGAACGAATACATACGGCGGGCATCGAGGAGCATTACTTGAAAAGGCAGGTATCGCTGGGGACAGATCGCAGTTTAACAATCTGCTTTATAATCAGATTTCTGATTATGATACACGAATTGATAGGCTGAATGATGCGTTGTTTGCAAAGGAGAACAGCTACTATTCGCAGTTTGCACAGCTTGAAATGTTGATTAATAATATGAATACACAGAGCACCTGGCTGGCTCAGCAATTCGCATATTAAAGCGATTTTATGGATATACCATCAATAATATCTGAAAGGGAGTTAATATGGTTACTGCAAATGCACAGAATGCATACAAGCAAAACGCAATACTGACAGCAAGCCCGGAAGAATTGACACTTATGCTATACAATGGGCTTGTTAAATTTATTATGATCGCCCAGAAAGCAGTTGATGACAAGGATATTCAAAAGGCTCATGAGAATATTATAAGAGCTGAAGACATCATAATAGAATTCAGATCGACCCTTGATATGCAATATGAGCTGTCGCAGGGCCTTGCAATGCTGTATGAATACATGTCCGACCGGCTCATGGAAGCAAACATTACAAAGGATAGAGAGATACTGGAAGAGGTACTGCATTTAGCCAAGGATCTTCGTGATACCTGGGCACAGGCAATGAAGTTGGCTAAGAATGGAGATAGGCCTGTCGAGATAGCGAAATAGTGAAGCGGGAAGGAAAGTCTGGCAGGCAAGCAAGAAAACAGGTAAGTAAATGATTATAGGGGCGGGTATGGATACTTCAGCTGAGAAATATTTCGATAGAATGGTAGAAATTCTGGATAAGAAGCGGCAGCTACTTGAGGATATGTTGGCCTTGTCGAAGGCTCAGACTCCGGTGATTACAGCGGAGACGCTAGACAAGCTAAAGGGGCTTATCGATGAAAAGCAGGAAAAAATCGAGGCTATTAACATATTGGATGAAGAGTTCTCTGTTTATTTTGAAAGACTGAAGACCACAGCCAATGTAAAAAAGCTTGACGATATTGATGCAAAAGCATTTCCCGGCGCTAAGGCACTTAAAGAAAGGACAGGGGAAATACTTAAACTTGTGGAAGGCATAAGCCAGATAGAAAAAAGCAATAACGATAAAAGTAAAAAGCTCCACGAGGAGCTCGGTTCTGAAATCAAGAAGATAAATCAAGGGAAGAGGATTAACAATGCTTATAATCCTTCACCCTCAAATCCGGCGGCTTATTTTTTAGACAAGAAGAAATAATCACTCCTCCTCGGGGTAAACTTTATCAAGGAAGGCGAATACTCTATTGAGATATTCGTCTTTATGTTTTGTATAGCTGTCGGCATGGCCATTACCTTCAACCTGCCAGAATTCGACTCCGGAGGAATTCAAAGCAGAATATTTTTGGAAGAGCTCGATACTGTTTGTGACAGGTATCAGTGTATCCTCCTTGGCATGAATCAACATCAGATTAGGCGGATTTTCAGCTGTCATTGCATTAACCGGGCTAGCCTTGGAGGTATCTATATTACCTGTTAGCTCAACGCCGAATGCAACTGTTCTGTTGAAGGGGAAGACCGGCAAATTGGTCCACTGATCCAGGCTCTCAAGAAAATAGGAATGCAGGTCAGAATATGGACTATCTGCAATGACCACATCGACCGTATCTAATTCGGTGGCCGCAAGAATGCTTGCAGAGGCTCCTGTAGAAAACCCCATCAATGTGATGTGCTTATAGCCTTGATTATTCAAGTATTTAACAGCGCCCTTAACATCATCCTTCTCGTTGTAGCCAAAGGTACTGTCCTTACCGCCGGACTCCCCGGAATTTCTCAAATCAAAGGTAAATACAGTATATCCTTTCTTCAGGAATTCCTTTATCAAATCCACTGTTTCGACACCAAATTGCAGCCTGTTGCTGCCGTAGGAATGGACCAGCACTACCGCCCTATCACTGTTCTTTGCCTGGAAAAGCCATCCCTTGAGGATGATGGTTTTGTCGACTCCTCCGAAGCTTGGGATGTCTTTGTACTCCGGAACTATATTTGAAGTAAAGGTGTCCAGGGGTTTCTTATCAGGGTGCAGCAGACCCCAACTCTTATATCCTGAGAATATTACCACTGCCAGAACTGCGAGAAGAAGAAGAACAATGACGGTCAATATGATTTTCCTTGTTCTATGTGTCTTCCTGACCGCATAAGTAACTCCGCTGATCCTCATATGCAAACCCTCCAAGCCTTTAACTGTTGTATTGACATCTGTGATGCTTAACCTTATTATATTTTTATTAATAATTATTGTAAAGGCTATTTGCAAATTGCCCATGGCTATTGACCTCTAGCAGGAGTAAAAAGAGGAAGGTATACGCGGCTTAATGTTGCTATTTTATTCAATGATGGCGTATACTGGAATATAAGGTCATAAAAAGTGATAAATTTCCGGGAGGAACGTCTATGGAGCAGAGTCTTCAGAAAAGTGAGCCTGGCTTTAAAAAGAGGAAATCCATATTAAAAGGGATTGGAATAGCTGTTCTGCTTATTTTACTGGCGCCGGTTTTATTGGCAGGGTTATTGTATCTATATGTGAATGTTGCTGATTTTCAATATGACAATCCGGATACGATGATTACTCAGGAAGCGCCGATGAGCTTCTCCCAACGGCATTCCTTCGATGCGGAAACAATGACAAGAACCATGAGGCTGGACAAAACCGATTTATACTATTTGACAAACGATATTATGCCGGACTTGCATTATAATGAATCTCTGTTTATTAATGCTTACCGTATTTCGCTGGAGGATAAAGCTGTTTACTTACAGGGAAAGGCATATGGAATCAATATACCGGTCAGAGTGGGAATTGATCTGCAATGGAGAGATGGAGACATCATGCTGGCAATTAAGGATGCTCATTTAGGGAAGCTTTCTATTCCGATACCTGTTCATCTGATTGCCGGCAAACTTGGATTTGATTTGGATTATACAATGTCCTTGCAGGATAATCGCATCTTCAAAGATGCACAGGAGTTATTCATTGATGATGATGTTCTGAAAGTGGTTTATCCCGTTGATAAACATATGGTTTCCGAAGGATTCAGTGCATGGACTTATCTTAAACCGGCGGAAATATATATGAGTGAAGAGGATGGGATGATTACTCTTGTATCCGATATTCAAAAGAATTGGACAAAGGATGACTATGTCAGTCCGAAACTGGTTGAGTTTGTAAAAAAGCTGGAGCAGGATCCAGATGCGTATCAGGAGCTGATTGTAAAATTATTGGCGCTATCTCCGGGACGGACAGTGAAAGGCTACTTTTCATCAAGTGAGTATGACCAGACCGACATGACACGGTTTTATCCTGGTGTCACCCAACAGGCTGTAGATGAGATGCGTACGCAGACGAGCTACATAAAAAACTTTGATTTGATCAAAAAGTATGCTTTTGATATCGATGAAAGATTTGGAAACGGAACCATAACAGTTCGAAAGGGTCATTTCATAAACACAGAGGACCAGTCAGTCATTGATTTCAATACGCTTTTAGGCGATTCACCGGAAGCTGAAAAGCTTTTTTCTGATAAAACCAAGCTTTGTGCGATTTTATGTGAGGGTGCACAATCAACACAAATAATAGGGAGAATAAAATACGGATGCGGTACGGCAGTTCAGTTTGAAAATGGCCGATGCGTGGTTATTTGCAGAAAGGGTGCAGGCCTGTATTTCAACGAAATCCCCAGCCAGGAATTTGAGGATTTGGCAAGCGGCAAGTCACTTGCATACATCGTCTCCTTTACGGGTTGATTCACATGGTGATTTGTGCTAAAGGCATGTGTATAAATTGTTTTAAGGATATGGAAGGATAAATGATGCTGTGTAATAGCTGCGCCAGAGCATGTAATGTAGACAGGCATAATAAAAGAGGCTTTTGCGGTATGGGAAATAATCCTGTAGTGGCGAGGGCCTTTTTGCATATGTGGGAAGAACCCTGTATTAGCGGAACGAGAGGTTCAGGCACGGTATTTTTTTCAGGCTGCAGCCTCAGGTGCATTTTTTGTCAGAATCATGAGATCAGTCATGGAGGGCGCGGTAAGGAAATAACCGCAGTAGAGCTTGCGGGGATATTTCGTTCTCTGAAGGATAAGGGAGCACATAATATCAATCTTGTTACTCCGTCCCATTTTATTCCGGCTATCAGGGAAGCTCTGATCATAGCTACCGGGAGAGACGGACAGCCGAAAAACGATATGCAGCCGGAAAGAGAGATGCAGTCGGAAAAAGGGGAACAGACCGGCAAGTGGAACATCCCGATCGTGTATAATACTAATGGTTATGACAGCGTCGAGGGGCTGCGGACGCTTGAAGGCTTAATAGATATCTACCTTCCGGATCTGAAATATATTACTTCGGACCTGTCTGCTGAGTATTCAGGTGCCAGAGACTATTTTGAAAAAGCTTCTCCTGCTATAAATGAGATGTACAGACAGGTTGGCGCACCTGTTTTTGATAATGATGGCATTCTTCAAAGGGGTATGATTATTCGCCACCTTGTTCTGCCCGGCCATACCAATGAGACGCTAAAGGTGCTCGATTGGATAGCGCAAAATATGTCTAAGGAAGTCTATGTTAGCCTTATGAGCCAGTATGTACCATGCCACAAGGCTTGCGGCCATTCTGTACTGGGAAGGCACATCACCAGATATGAATACGACAAGGTTATTAACAAATTTATAAAGCTCGGTCTTAATGGATACGTCCAGGAGAGGGATTCTGCGTCCGAGAGATATATCCCGGATTTTGGCACTTCAGATTATTTCCCGGAATCTTAAAAAAATTCTTAAATCCTATTTTCCGCACAAATAAAACATTTGAAGGATTAAAACTACCTTAAAATATAATTATTTTTAAATATGTATGGCAGAATATGGAATTGTGTGGTAGAATAAAGCACAATATGGGATGGGAAAATATTACAAATAAGGAATAATAGAGCATGGAAAAGCAAAGAAAAGATAGGCCGTAACTTGAGAGGAGTTAAAAAATGCAGGCAGGAGATTTTTTTAACGGAAGGTATGTGATAGAAAGATTGCTGGGCCACGGGGGGATGGGTAAGGTGTACCTGGCCAGGAACATTAATACCGATACACTCTGGGCAATAAAGGAAGTATGCGCGGGAGGGGCATCCAGAATTGATTTGATGGCAGAGCCAAAGCTGCTTAAAAAGCTGGACCATCCTGCATTACCTATCCTATTCGACATACTTGAGCAGGACGGAAAACTCTACATGATATCAGACTATATTGATGGTGTGGCTTTAGATAAGAAGCTTGAGACTGAGGGGAAGATAGCTGAGGAGATTGTTATCGACTGGGCGATTCAGCTGTGCAAGGCGCTTGACTACCTTCATACCTTCGAGCCAAATCCTATTATATATAGGGATATGAAGCCATCAAACATTATTCTTTCAGGCAGTGGAGTTCTAAAGCTTATTGATTTTGGTATTGCCAGGGAATACAAGCCTGAGTCTGATACAGACACTGTCTACATTGGAACGCGTGGCTATGCTGCTCCCGAACAATATGGAGCCGGTCAGACCAACGCCGCGTCGGACATTTACAGTCTTGGGGTCACGCTGCATCAGCTTCTTACAGGGAAAAATCCTCTAGAGCAACCATTTGAGCTGAAACCCATCCGGCATTATGACCAAATGCTTTCCGCCGAGATGGAGGCAATAGTGTGTAAGTGCACCAGTACAAATTGCCAGGATCGTTACCAAAGTGCGGCTAAGCTGCTGAAGGCGTTTGAGGCACTGCAGATGGACAAGGAAATCAAAAGAGCTGATATCCTTGCCGGGAGTGAATCCAATGCACTACATGCAAATACGGGATATGGGCGTAAATTGGTTATAACGGTATGGGACAATGCGGAGTTTGGCTGTGAGCTTGCTTACGTGGCGGCCAAGCATACAGATCGCCAGGTACTATTGGTGGATCTGGATTTGCTTGCCCCCAAGGCTGATCTTTTCCTGAATATTAAAAGAGATTCTGCCAATGCCCTCCAAGCCGGAATATTTGGGCATTCAGGTCTGGATACAGTGATGGATGCGATTGGAAAGGGTATGCTGACTGCAAGAGTATTGCAGCAGGCTTCCGTTTACAGAAAGGAACGCAAAAATCTTCATATTATTACCGGCAATTATAGACTTGAAAACTATGAATACTACAGTGAAGACAGCGTACCAAAGCTGATCGATAAATGCTACCGTAGCTTTGATATAACCGTCCTTCTTGTTAATAAATTCATTTATGATGCATTTACACTGGCTGCGCTACTTCGGTCAGACGTTAATATTGCGGCGATTAGGGCTGATGTGCATCAATTCAGAGAATTCAATACCTACATAGAGTTTTTGAAAGAAAAGCAACAGCTACCTCTTGAGAATACCAAGTTTGTTCTTTTTGAGTACGATAAGGCCATCGGGATGAGTGCGGCTGAGGCCAGGGAGGCCACTGAGGGTAACTTACTGGGCAGGATCTCATTTAGCAGGAAACGTTTAAGATACAGAGGCCTGAAAAGCCCCTATATTTTGCATATGGAGAAGGAAGTGTCCGGTGAATATTCGCGGCTACTAATCAAGCTGGGTCTTCTGCCGACTTCTGGTTTGCAGCAGAGGATCAGGAGCCTAAAAAATAGAGTTGTTGGAGGGGAAGGACAATGCCTGTTGTAAAATCCCATCACAAGCTTTTTTATGAGGATAAACATGCTGAATATCGTAGGACTGATGATTTGAATACGATTGTGTCTAGTATTACTAACGATATTCTGAAGGAATTGCCGGGGCTTGTTGCGGATGTATCCTCCGGACACGCTGACAGAAGTGTTCTTGAGACGGCGATTATCAAGGATATTGACAAGAAGAAATATCATTGCGGGGTTTACAGGGACGAGCTGATTAGGAAGGTGCTTGACTTTATGTTCGGCTATGGCGAACTACAGCCCTACATTGATGAGGCAGATATTAGCGATATCGACGGCACCCATTACAATCAGTTTGTTATAAAGCGCAATGGTGTGCGAAGTAAAGTGCCGGTGCATTTTGGCAGCGAGAGGATTTTTGACACATACTGCAAGCTTGTAGCCATCAGGAATGGAGGCATACTGAATGAGAATGACAGCCATTGCAGAGTTACCGATGAGAAAAACAGATTGAGAATAAACGTTTCTATAAAGCCAAGAAACATTGCAGGTCCTGCCATAAGCATACGCAAGCACCGCAGGAACAGCTATACCCTGCAGGATCTTAAAAGCCTGGGAATGCTTGATGATGTGCTTCATCGTATGCTTGTTAAGCTTGCAATGAGTGATAGGTCAATTTTGTTTTGCGGCAAAGGCGCTGCAGGGAAAACCACATTAATGAGGGCCTTTATCAATGCCCTGCCTGAGATGGAGCGGGTGTTGATTGTGGAATCCGATGCGGAGATTTACCCGGACAAGCCTTATTGCATCGAGCAGAGGATAAAGAAGCAAAATGAAGGCGGCAGGCCGATCACGCTAAAGGAGCTTGTCAGGGACGGGCTGACGATGTCGCTGGATACCTATTGCGTGGGAGAAATAACGGGAGATGAGGCATGGGACTTTGTAAGGGCGGCCTTTTCAGGCCATAGGGGAATTGCTACGACTCATTCAGAGAGCGCAGAGGATGCCTTTGCAAGACTTCTTACGCTCAGTAAGGGTGCAAATATCGGAGAAAGTGAAAAGACGATAAAGGAGATGCTGGGAAAGAGCATAGACACTATATTTTATCTCAAGGATTTTAAGGTAGTGGAGGTCCTTGAGGTAGTCGGATATGACACTTGTGCAGATGCATTCGAGTACAAGAGGCTCTATGGTTGCCAGACAGATAAAATGGGCGGGCTCCAGGCGTGAGGCCTGGGTATGAAGTATGAGGAATGAAGTATGAGGTATGAAGCATGAAGCATGAAGCATGAGGCATGAGGCATGAGGCTATGCCCTAAACTGACGGCAAGGAGGTGGAAGATAAATGAAATCGGTCATCATGTATATTATATTGTTTAGTGCCAATGCGATTCTGGCAGCGGGAATCGCAAGAAATGTGCAGCTTAGAAATGGTGTCAGGAGGATTTTCAACCGCTCTGGTGTATTGTCCGGTAGAGCTTCCGGAGGCAGCGGGGCATATAGGCCGGAGACAGGCAATGCGATGAGGATGATTGAGCGTTTCCGGCTCCTCTACATAGAGAAGTCCAATATTAAGCACTATCTGCCATTCATGAACATATACACTCTGCTCCTGCTTATAGCCCTACTGTTTGTAGCCGCATACAGTCGTGTTTTCAAGCTGCTGGACTTTTTGCCCTCGGCATTTGTAATAAGCACAATTATTGCAATGGCTCCTCTATTTGCACTGGATTTATTATCCCGCTACAATTCTGAAGCGGTACGCAAGACATTGTCCGAATACATTTCAGTACTAAGCAGATGGTGCTCCGTGAAGGAAGACATAATGTATGCATTTGAAAAATCCCTGACTTCAAATATCGGAGAGCCTCTCAAGACCTTTGTAACAGATATGGTTATACAGGTCAACACAGGCATGGATTCTTCCGAAGCCTTGGACATTTTGCAAATGAAGGTTGATAATTCCCAGTTCAGAGATTTTGTAATCAACATAAAGCTGAGCATGAAAAACAGAGGGGATATTGTCAAGCTGCTGACTAATTTGGAGAATCAGTTCTATAGAATAGATGAAGAGTATAACAGGCGTAGCATATCTACCTATAAGGATAGGATGCTACTCTATTTTACTATGTTTGGAGTATTGGGCCTAGCTTATTTTTTTATTAGCTCTACCCCCCAAATTAATGACTTTTACCTGGGCAGCGTGAGTGGAAAGCTTCTTCTTACAGTGTTTTGCGGCATGTATGCCTTTGGATTCTATCTTACGGCAGGAATTATGAGATTCAAGAATTGAGAGGGAGCGATGAGGGAGGTGAGAAAATGCAGGATATGGGGCGATTGGGTCATATGGTGAGCTTGTTTCATGAAAATATTGCTTTGTTCATGATGCTTGCCTTCGCAGACATTCTCCTGGTCGCTTTGTTTTGTGGGAAAATACGCCCGGCAGTATCAAGGCGTGTGGTGGATGCACTGGGGACCAGGAATGGTGCTACACCTCTTTACAAGAGATGTTCTTTGCTAATAGGTCAGGGCATGGAGGCTTGTGAAAAGCGAATAGGAGAGGGAAGGCTTTATCAAAAGGCAGAGACAAAGATGCGAAAGGCCGGCTATAAGAGCGAGCATGCCGCTATGCTTTATCTGTTTGTCAGGCTTGTGTTATCTCCTGTTGCATTTGTTACTGCCTTCGCCATGAACTATCCGGATTTGCTAAGACCTCTGGCAGTGGTTGTCTTGATAAATACAGTGATGGAGTCAATCATTTCATCAAACAAAAGAAAAATCAATCTGCGTTTTCAAAAATATATCTATAAGATATATAAATACCTGCACAATCAGATATCATCAGGTGTCAAGCCTACAGATGCTGTCAAATCTCTTTATGAGGTTACTGATGATAAGGAGCTGGGTGCTATACTCGTGAGGCTTGCAGCCCGGTATGAGCTGACCTTGGATATCGATGCTGCCCTGGAGGAGTTCAGGTCAAATTTCGATGCTCATGAAGCCGAAACGCTTTGTATCGCTCTTAAGCAGGGAGTGGAGACTGGTGATAACAAGGAATTGCTGGCTAAGCAGGAGGATGTCATGTTCAAGAAATACTTCAGCTATATTCAGGCAGAGACGGATAGCTGCAGGAACAGGAGTGTGGGAGCCTGTGCGGTATTTGTTGCCATAGTTGCGGTGATGATTATTGTACCGATGCTTATGGAAGTGGGTCAGGCCATCGGGAACATATTCATATATTGAATGATAGTGCGAGCAGCGATTGATTAACATAATAGATGACTATCATGGCAAAATAAAAGTCTTGGAGGGTTATTATGGGAGGAACTATGAAGGGGATTTGTAGAAGGGAAGGTAAGAAAGCACGAAATGAAAAGCTGAGGGGCAGCCGGGACAAATGCATGGGCGGAGGACCGGATAGAAGTATGAGAGGAAGCCTGAAAGGAAGCATGAGTGGAAGCTTAGAGAAAATCCGGAACAATAGTCAGGCAGGAGGAGGTTTAACTCGGATTATCAAGGATCGCTTTTTACTAAACGCAGGGGGCTTCGGTATGAATGAGCTGTTGGGGTTAGCTGCGGCATTGATTATCGCGGGGTTTGTTGTCATACCTCGACTCAGGGGCCTTGCTGAAGATATTATGGAGGGTATTGAAGGCTGGTGGTCAGCGACTATTAAGGGTAAAATTTTCAGCACATCAGTAGTGTCGGTAGTGCAACAGTTATTTTTGCCCAGGTGAGTAATAGTGAGTAGGGAATACTGCCTACAGACCTATACTACTGGAGAATCGCAGATAGATGATTGCTCATTTTTAGTATCATATTGAATTATGTAGGGGTGTATTATGCCGGTTAAAGCAATTGTTACGGGTGTTTTACTAGTATTGATGGTCGTCCTCTTGGTTAGCTTTATTGAATATTTTCTTCCGCTTTCTGTGAAGGCTGATATGGACATGCTTTGCAGGAGCACCTTGTTGAGAATGGAGAATGCCGGGGGATTGAGAAGCGATGAAGAGGAAGCTCTCAACCTGGAGTTGGGGAAGATTGGCCTGACGGGTATTAATATTGATGGCTCCCCTTACGCTAAACAGGGGCGAAATCTTAACCTGCGCGTTGAAGGATACTACACCTATAGCAAGCTTAGATCATTATTCAAAAGAGAGGATGTAACGGTGCATATGGTATACGATAAGACTACAATGTCCAGAAAGCTGGTCAACTGATGGATAAAGCTGGGTGTTGGAAGGTGGGAAAGCCGGGAGGAGGGCGTGAGCAAATGGCCATTCAGAAGCATAGAGGACAGCTGGCGCCGGTAAAAGAGGATGCAGTAGAGGCTGAGAGGGGTACTGGAGGCAGCAGAGGTAGCAGAAGCAACAGAGGTAACAGAAGCAACAGAGGCAACAGAGGTACTACTAGAGGCGGCAGTGGTGACAGATGTGACAGGGGTGAAAGAAGTAGTAGAGGCAACAACGCTACTAGAGGGAACAGAGGATCTGCTGTCTTGGAGGTGCTTGTGGGGGTAGCCATGCTGGTCTTTGTGGTGCTTCCTGTATTTTCCGGTGTAATGGAGAAGTATATTTTGCTGGAGAAATCACGGATTATCAGGGATGCAGTGGATCTGACGAACATTTCAGCATATAACGCATTGGATACTGGTGAATTGGGAATGGTTCGTGTTGATATGCCAAAATCAGAGGCTATGAAGATTTTTATGGATATACTTGCTGCTAACCTATCGCTGAATGATGACCTGACTCCCAAGCCGGACTCGGTGGCAGAGGGGCTTGTTCAAGTGAGCTCGCTTGAGATATATGCTACCTATAATACCGACTTCCCAACGACTTGCCCGAATGGAACAACCATCGTAAGGCCTTGTGTACACAGCTGCATCAATATCCCCATAAAGCCGTCACTTTTCAGGAGTGTAATTCTTAACCTACTGGGAAAGGATCATATCGACGCCGTGGTGCATGTAGACTCGGAGATACCGCTGGACAATTAGGACGGAAAGGGGTTTAGAGGCTGGAGTTCAGAATTGGAGAATAGAATAGCGGGGTAATTATGAAAAGATATAGTTGGATTATTAGTGCTCTTATTATTTTTATTTTGCTGGCAGCTGTGGAAATGACAATCATTTCTAACGCTTCCACGAAGGATACCAAGGAAAAGGTTGTTTATGTAAAGGTGCATGTGGATAAAGATGCAATTATTACTGAAGATATGCTTGAGTTGAGGGAAATTAGCACAGAAGCGATTCACCCAAACGCACTTCGCCGAGTGGACGAAGCAGTATCCATGAGGGCAAGGATAGATATTGAGGCTGATGAAATGCTGCTAAAGGCTAAGCTAATATCCTCCGAGGATGATATTATTAAGGCGGAGGATACCAGTAAGAGGCTGATTTGTGTGGAACTAAGGATTGATCAGGCAAATGCTTGGCAGCTTAAGGAAGATAAGCATGTGGATATTATCTTTGTGCCTAATTCCGTGGAACAAGGGGAGAATAGCCCTGAAGCGGCTGGCCTTATTGATGTAGTGCCATCTAAGGGGGTAAAGATTATTAAGGACGTGCGAATTGCCGGAATATTTGATGAAGATGCAAAGCAAACCGACATCACAGAGGCGGACAGCATACCGAAGTACTTATCATTTGAAGTGACAGCGGAGCAGGCTGTTTTTCTTGCCTATGCCAAGAATAATGGGAAGCTGGAGCTTTCCGCTATTCCCGGCTAGAGGAAGGCCTGCGAATGAAGGCAGTAACGGCCTGGCCGTTTATATAAAGGCTTTTGCTATGTAACCTTAATATAGTTAGCTGCAAAATATATATTTAAACACTGGAGGGTTGAAAAATGGCTGATTTAAAGTTTGAAATCACAAAGCATCTGGGTGTAATAGGCGAAGGGACAAAGGGATGGAGGAAGGAAGTCAATCTGGTTAGCTGGAATGACCGCAAGCCCAAGCTGGACATCAGGGATTGGGATGAGACTCATGAGAAGATGGGCAAGGGAGTTACATTGAATAGCAGTGAACTGGAGGAGCTGAAGAAGCTGCTTCCTTCGATAGAGATGGAGTCCTAGATCAAATGGAGCAAAGGGAGGCTTGCGGGCCTCTCTTTTTCATAATTATGGGAATTGAAGCTCGTGTACAGCTACAGATTGGCTTACTCGCCTAAAGAGGGCGCGTATCATTCGACATCCACAAAGGTTGTAAAAGTGTGCACCGGCCTATGGTTTTTGGCTGAACATGTGGCAACCTAAAGTAAGGTGACGCTAGTCACGAGCCATGATTTGCGTGACAGGTACCAGCTTTTGGGTTATAATAGCCTTATGATGTAAGGCTATTATACGCCCCGGCGGAATTAGCCGCATGTGCGAAGTTTTCGTCTAGTATAGGTTTATGAGTTGTGTAAATCCACTTATGAAACGCACATGTGCACGATGTTATGAATTCAAGAATTCATGATATAGGTTATCCTGAGAGAAGGGTGAAAGTATGGACAAACTTCTGCCTAAGGCCTGGGAAGGTTTGTTGAATTCTTCCGATTTTTTGCCTGTTATTGTGAAAACGCTGGAGAGAATACAGGACATCTCATGGTCCATGGAGCCAAACATCCACGAGAACTATGAGATGGTCTACATGAAAAAGGGCTTCGCTGTTTTTGAAATAGCGGGAAAGCCTGTTACGCTTGGGCCGAATGATATTGTTATCATAAAGCCTTTACAGTATCACAAGTTTATTGTGAAGTCGGAAAGCGGCTGTGAGTTTATTGTCCTGAACTTCACATTTGAGGACAGGATAAATGGTGAATACTCACAAATACCTCTGGAGGATTTTCTTAACTTTGTCAGCAACGAGGAAACTGGTCCATATATCAAAATGAAGGTAAGCCAGAAAAACGAAATCGTTGTCCTAATGAACAGGATTATCAAAGAGCGAGAAAGCAGCGAGCCGGGCAGCGAATTCCTTAATTATCTTCTAATACTGGAGCTGTTCGTCTTGCTTTCGCGAGCGCTCAAGATGGAATGGGAGAACAGCATCAAGTCCAAGAGTCCAAAGCTCAAGGAGCTGATTGAAATCTCAGTGAACTATATCCATACCAATTTCGAACGCAACATTTCACTCGGAGACATTGCCAAGTACGTGTTCTTAAGTCCCAGCTATTTTACAAGGGCGTTCAAGGAAGAGACAGGCATGAGTCCGATAAACTACCTTATCAAGGTGCGTATCAGCAGAGCAAGAGAGCTGCTGGAGGACACCGGACTGAAAATTAGCGATATTGCCTTAAGTGTTGGCTTCTCCAATCAGCAACGCTTCAACGAGATGTTTAAAAAATATACTCAGTATACACCTCTTCAATATAGAAAAATGCAGCTCAATACGCGAAAACATGACATGTGAGCTATGTAAATGAGCGTAATAATCATGAAGTTTAATCTTTTATGACGGTAATTTACAGGAAGAAACCCGCTCAGTCGGAGGGTATAATTTCAATAATTGAGTTTTATGATATGGAGGGATATCATTATGAGTGATATTAGGCGCAAGGGATTAACGATGACTCAGAAGATTCTTGCATCTCATGCTGGCCTGGACAGTGTTGAAGTCGGACAGCTTATCATGTCCCGACTGGATATGGTTCTTGGCAATGATATTACGACGCCTGTTGCTGTAAAGGAATTTCGTAAAATTGGCATAGATAATGTATTTGATAAAAATAAAATCGCGATTGTACCTGATCATTTTACACCTAACAAGGACATAAAGTCCGCGGAACAGGTGAAGTATATCAGGGAATTTGCAAAAGAGAAGGGCATAGTCAACTTTTTTGAGGTGGGACAGATGGGCGTAGAGCACGCCCTGCTTCCGGAAAAGGGGCTCGTTGTTCCCGGAGATGTTATAATAGGGGCTGATTCCCACACCTGTACCTATGGCGCTCTCGGAGCATTTTCCACAGGAGTGGGCAGTACGGACATGGCGGCTGGAATGGCTACCGGCGAGGCCTGGTTCAAGGTACCTGAAGCCATTCAGTTTGAGCTTAAGGGTAAACCGGGTAAGTGGGTCAGCGGAAAGGACATCATTCTGCATATCATTGGGATGATTGGCGTGGACGGTGCCCTATACAAATCAATGGAATTTGTGGGGGATGGTCTGAGCAGCTTATCAATGGATGATCGTTTTTCGATGGCAAACATGGCAGTTGAGGCGGGCGCAAAAAACGGTATCTTTGCTGTAGATGACAAGACGATTGCCTATGTGAAGGAGCATTCTAACAGACCTTACAAGGTATTTGCAGCCGATGAGGATGCAGTCTATAGCGAAAAATACACCATAGAGCTTAGCGATATTAAGCCAACAGTGGCATTTCCGCCCCTGCCGGATCAGGCAAGAACCATTGACAAGGTTGGAGATGTAAAAATCGATCAGGTCGTTATCGGTTCATGCACAAACGGAAGGATTGAGGACATGCGCATAGCAGCTGCCGTACTCAAGGGTCATAAGGTACACCCTGATGTGCGTTGCATTATCATTCCCGCTACGCAGAAAATATGGAAGCAATCTATGGAGGAAGGCCTTTTTAATATATTTGTCGATGCCGGGGCGGCTGTTAGCACGCCTACCTGTGGACCATGCCTTGGAGGGCATATGGGAATTCTTGCAAAGGGAGAAAGGGCAGTGGCTACCACAAACAGGAACTTTATCGGAAGGATGGGGCATCCCGAGAGTGAAGTGTATTTGGCCAGCCCCGCAATTGCTGCGGCATCGGCTGTAGCCGGCAGGATTGCATCACCGGATGAGCTGTAACCAAAATGCACGGTAAACAGAAGCGATAGGAGGTTGGATATGAAGATTCAGGGTAAGGTTATTAAATATGGGAACAATGTGGATACGGATGTAATTATACCCGCAAGGTATTTGAATACGGCAGACCCGGCAGAGCTGGCATCTCATTGCATGGAGGATCTGGACAAAACCTTTGTCGAAAGGGTAGAAAAGGGCGACATCATGGTGGCGGGCAGCAATTTCGGCTGTGGTTCCTCGAGGGAGCATGCACCAATAGCGATTAAGGCCTCAGGGATTTCCTGTGTTATTGCAGAGACCTTTGCGCGGATTTTCTACCGTAATTCCATCAATATCGGCTTGGCCATTATTGAAAGTCCGGAAGCTGCAGCAGATATATCTGAGGGAGATATGCTGGAAATTGATTTCGATAGCGGGCTGATCCATAACCAGACAAAGAAGGTTTTCTACAAGGGAGCTCCATTTCCGGAGTTTATGCAGAAAATTATTGCTGCAGATGGGCTTATTGGCTATATCAAGCAAAAGTAAGGTGGATGTACGTAGACCACGCAATCATGTAGCTTTGAGAATTGCGTAGATTGGGGAGGAATATTTAGTGGAATATAATATAACTGTTTTAAGAGGCGATGGAATCGGGCCTGAGGTGATTGATCAGGCTGTTTTAGTACTGAACACCTTAGGAGCAAGGCAGGGCATTACATTCAATTTCCGCGAGGAGATGATGGGTGGATGTGCTATAGACGCTTATGGCGAACCCCTGCCCCTGTCAACACTGGAAACCTGTAAAAAGAGTGATGCGGTACTGCTTGGGGCGGTCGGCGGTCCAAAATGGGAGGGGCTTCCGGGAGACAAGACGCCGGAGGCCGGATTGCTTGGAATCAGGTCGGGGCTTGGCCTTTATGCAAACCTGCGGCCGGCAATTATCTATGATGAGCTAAAAGAGGCATCACCTCTCAAGAATAGTGTTATAAAAGACAATATTGATATACTGGTGGTCAGGGAGCTGACAGGAGGCATCTACTTTGGCGACAGGGGACGCCTGAACAGGGGAACAAATACAGAGGAGGCCTACGACACAGAGAAATATAGCGTGGCGGAAATCGAACGCATTGCAAGGCTGGCATTCAAGGCGGCGTATGGCCGTCGAGGAATTGTCACCTCTGTTGACAAGGCTAATGTACTTGAAAGCTCAAAGCTTTGGAGAGAGGTTGTTATCAGGGTTTCAAAGGAATATCCTGAGATCAGGCTCAAGCATCTTTATGTAGATAATGCATCAATGCAGCTCATAAGAGACCCACATCAGTTTGATGTTATTGTCACCTCAAACCTGTTCGGAGACATTCTCTCAGATGAGGCGTCAATGATTACCGGTTCTATTGGCATGCTTCCCTCGGCAAGTGTGGGTGGCGGCACTTTAGGTCTATATGAGCCTATACATGGGTCTGCGCCGGACATAGCCGGTCAGGATATTGCAAATCCGATTGCCACAATCCTTTCCGCTGCCATGATGCTTCGCTATTCTTTTAATCAGAATGCAGCAGCCGAGCTTGTGGAGTCTGCTGTGAAGAAGGTACTGGCCAAGGGATACAGGACTAAAGATATTTCATCCGAAGGCTTCAAAACAGTTGGAACGAAGGAAATGGGCAAGCTTATCGCATCTGAAATCAAGGCTGTCTAGCGTAGACAGCCTCAAACGCGGCATAGAATTCACAGTATGAATAATTATACATTTTATGTAACCCATTGAAAAAGCAATTGAATATTGATAGTATATAAATGTTGTCTAGGTTGGTGATTACTTCACAAGCCTTTTTTGGTATATATTGCGATTTTTATGTGTTAAGGTTGGAAAGACCAGAAAACTAGTGAAAGGCTGAGAAATTATACACAGGGAAATCAGCTTATTTCTGCTTGATTAGTTAGGCGTACTATTGTATTATGTAAACTAATCTTAGGGCTAGAAGTGTTTTATATATGATAGGCTATGATTATGCTGTTATGTTTTTCATAGATATAGAAGGGGTGTCTTAATGGGGAAATACGTTATAAAAAGGGTTTTGCTCGCAGCCGTTACCTTGTGGCTAGTAGCAACGATTACCTTTGCACTTATGAATTTGGTTCCGGGCGGTCCTTTCCTTTCGGAAAAAACTCCATCCGAGGCTACATTAAAGGCTCTGAATGAAAAGTATGGACTGGACCAGCCATTAATAGTCCAGTATAAAAACTATATGCAGAAAGCAATTCAGGGTGATTTCGGACCTTCTTTGAAGCAGAGAGGCCGTATGGTAAAGCAGATCATTACAACAGGCTTTAAGGTATCTGCTCGCGTTGGCGGATTGTCTATACTTATAGCCGCGTTAATAGGAGTGCCCCTTGGGAGTGTCGCAGCATTGAATAGGGGAAAATGGATAGACAATGTCATAATTGTCTTTACCACCAGTGGCATTGCGGTCCCCAGCTTTGTGGTATCCACTGTTCTGATGCTTGTATTCAGTATTATGCTGGGATGGTTGCCGACCTATGGCCTGTCCTCGCCGCTTCATTATATTATGCCTGTTGCGGCGCTCGCACTATACCCGACATCATACATTGCAAGGCTTATGCGTTCAAGCATGCTGGAGGTTCTTGGACAGGACTATATGCGTACGGCTAAGGCAAAGGGCTTGTCTCAGTTTGCAATACTGTTCAAGCATGCTTTGCGAAACGCCATTTTACCGATAATAACTTATTTGGGGCCGCTGATTGCCTATACCTTGACCGGCAGCTTCGTTGTTGAAAAAATATTTACCATCCCTGGATTGGGAAGTGATTTTATCAGCTCAATCATAAACAGGGACTATACGCTTATTATGGGAACTACAATATTCCTGGCATTTTTGCTTATTACTATGAACCTGGTAGTTGACATAGCCTATAAGATTGTTGACCCACGGATTAAACTAAAATAGGGAGCGATGGCGTTAAATGACTGATAAGAAAAAACCATTGAGTTTTCAATTAGATGTTTCGGATTTTCTGCCTGCAGAACAGGAGGAGAAGCAGAGCCTTGTGGTAATGCGCAAAAGCGTAAGCTTCTGGAAAGATGGGCTGCGCAGGTTTAGCAGGAATACAATTGCTATGATAAGCCTCGTGGCAATCATATTGATTATGATATTTGCATTTGTTGTACCATACTTCTACCCCTACAGCTATGAGCAACAGATCAGAGGCAGCGAGAATCTGGCGCCGATGCAGTATTCACAGCAAGAGCTTGAATTAAAGGAGAATGGTGAGAGCGTATTTCCGCATATCCTGGGTACTGATTCCCTGGGCCGAGATACGATGATACGTCTGATGATGGGAAGCCGTGTATCGCTTTTGGTCGGTATTGTAGCCAGTATACTGGTGTTACTGATTGGCTCCACATACGGCGCTATTGCAGGCTATTTTGGCGGTAAGGTGGATCTGATTATGATGAGGCTGGTTGACATCATATATACGGTGCCTGACATATTGATTATTATATTATTGATGGTTACTCTGAAATACCCTTTACAGGAGCTCGCATATTCATCGCCGGCCTTCGAATGGATTAACACTGTTGGTGTGGGCTTAATTTGTATATTCATAGTATTTGCTCTGCTGTACTGGGTCGGGATGGCGAGGATAGTACGCAGCCAGATTCTTTCATTGAAGGAGCAGGAGTTTGTAACGGCTGCAAGAGCACTTGGTGCAAGTCATGGCAGGATTATAAGAAAGCATCTGCTTACAAATTGTATGGGTACTCTGATTGTTACCACAACGCTGCAGATTCCCTCATCCATATTTACAGAGAGCTTTCTTAGCTTCATAGGAATTGGTGTAGCGGCCCCCATGCCGAGTCTTGGCTC
>LSQX01315501.1_pt1 | contig 24632 bp, 24 predicted proteins | sample 654561 | NCBI WGS metagenome assembly LSQX01 (sample SAMN04489861, study PRJNA283612) | anaerobic digester metagenome | isolation source: 4 biogas reactors fed with cattle manure at either 37C or 55C with and... | place: Denmark: Kongens Lyngby | collected 2014
AGAAGCTATTATGAAATTGCCTCTAAAAGTATTTAATTTATTTCTCGTTTCTGAAAGTAGACATGGAGCAGGCATCCTTTACCAAAGCCATCGTGATGGTCTGTTCCGGCAATTCTTCGAAGAACAGGAGAGCCTCTTCACGAGTGAAGTCGTTGAGCGTAATGGCATCGATATAGTCGCCCCAAGGAGGCAGGAGAATCATCAGGCATTTTGTAGACAAGCATTAAATCGGTGGCTCTCAAGTGATAGAATACTCATTCAAGCGATAAGAATACTCGCTTGTCGCCTTAGTCGAAAACGCGTTTGCATGGACAACTTACAAAACAACTAATATAAAACCTCTATTATATCGAATATGTATTACATAAAACCTCGAATAAAAGTCTTACAAATTTACAAATGAAAGGTTTACATCTAGTCTTGAGTACGGTATGATGCTGATTGGAGGGAGTATGTACCTGACTCGATTTGCCGATTCCATGTTGCAAGAACGGCTGAACAGTGCTGGGGCTGTACTGATACGAGGCCCCAAGGGTTGTGGTAAGACTGAGACTGCGATGCAAAAAGCAAAGAGTATCGCGAGAATGGATATTGATGAATCCGTTCGGATTCGGATGGAAATTGATCCCAAATTGGTCTTGCAGGGGGAAGTACCCCGTTTGATCGATGAATGGCAGGAATATCCGATCATCTGGAATCATGTCAGGCATGAGGTGGATACAAGAAAACAGAAGGGTCAATTTATTCTTACCGGGTCTTCTTCAGTTCGCGACCAAGCTAGGCTCCATTCAGGGGCTGGTCGGTTTTCAGTCCTTACCATGCGCCCCATGTCATTATTCGAGCGAGGTTGGTCCACAGGCGAAGTAAGCCTTGAAAACTTGGTTGCGGGGGTTATTCCCAAATCTGATGAAGTCCCATTCAGTTTACACGACTTGGCAGGGAAAATCGCCTTGGGCGGATGGCCTGGTCTCATTGGAACCAACACTGAGGATGGCCTACGCGCTGTGCGTGACTATATCTCACTCATTGCTGAAGTGGATATCAACAAGGTTTCAGGAAGTAATCGTGAACCCCAGAAGGTCCGGAGACTTCTCCAATCTTTTGCGAGGAATATATCGACTGAAGCAGCCCTTGTCACGCTCGTCAAGGATACGAATGGAACCGATGGTTTTGTATCTACAGAAACAGCGAACACCTATATCGACGCATTGGAACGTCTGATGGTGGTGGAACACCTTCCTGCATGGAACACCCATATCCGCAGCAGTGATACGCTTAGGAAAAGCCCAAAAAGACATTTCACTGATCCGTCACTCGCCATAGGTGCCTTGGGGCTTTCCGTAGACAAGTTGCTAGCCGATCTGGAATATTTCGGATTGCTCTTTGAGTCCATGGTAATCCGGGATCTTCGGATTTATGCAGAGGTGCATGAAGCAAGGGTGTTCCATTATCGTGATTCAACAAACTTCGAGGTGGATGCAATCTTGGAATATCCTGATGGCAGATGGGCTGCATTTGAGATTAAGTTGGGCTTTGGTGCACAGGATGCTGCAGCGGCCAATCTTCTGAAACTCGCTCAGAAAGTAGATCAGAAGCGAATGGGAACACCCGTTGCATTGACGGTGATTACCGCCAATGGATTTGCCTTCAGGAGGAAGGATGGTGTCAATGTGATTCCGATCGGGGTGTTGACTGCATGATTCATGATAGCGTGTTACTGCATGGTTGGCAGTATCTATTCGATGCAAACCGCACTTCCTCTGGCGTAGTTGTGTGCAACGACCAGTGCTATCGTTCGCTCTCTGCGCGGAATGCTGAATACTTCCATCTATGCGTGGTCTGATGAACAGCGATGGCGAAGAAATTGTTGTTGTCGAAGAGATCGGGAGAGTGGTGGTGAAGCGGTTGAAGACAGAGCATACCACAAAAGAGGGTCATCCCGTGATGTTTGATCTCTCCGAGGAGTCAGATGGTTCCAGACGCTTGATAGACTATCTTCCCGCGTTGAAGGACCCGTTGACCAAGGATGTGACCTATTTCATCGATGAGATTGAGCGCAGCATCCAACCTCTTCTGATTAAGGAAATCATTGGCAAGTTCTCTGCCGACGACAATACCAAGGGGCAACTCATCTGTACAACCCATGAATCAAATCTGCTTGATCAGGAGATCTTCCGGCAGGATGAGATTTGGTTTGTCGAGAAAAACCTCTCGGGAAGTTCCGACCTGTATTCTCTATGTGATTTCAAGGAGCATAACACAAAGGATATCCGCAAGGGCTATCTCTCCGGTCGGTAAGGATCCATACCGTTCCTTGCAAACCTGAAAGAGTTCAACTGGGATGCCTATGATATTGACCAATAGGCTGTATGAGCGCAAAGCAATCCCTGTTCTGAAGTTTGGCTCTACTAACACTTGTTTGTTGAGGGTTGCAAAAGATTGCGTTCTGATGGTACGTATCGAGAGCAAGAATGTCGATATCACATTCCTCTTTGGTTTTGGGATTGGTGCCCCACCATCTCCCGATCGTATGCGGTATAAAGGGAAGTCTTATTTGCTTAGTAAGCCTTGTCAAATATTCAACACAGATTTTTTCAAATACCTGTCCCATGTATATTGAAAGATTATTCGTAATAATTATTTTGATACAGAAATTGTCTTATTACAGATGACTATACAAATTAATATATGGTATAAGAGGTCATGAGTTGTGCAGTGAATGATGAACAAAACATGATCATCCGATTGCAGATTGAGAATGCCGCACTTCGAAGAGAAAACAAAACTCTGCGGACTTTACTGGAACATCATGGCATCACTTGGAAAGAACCGGTACATAATACTGCAGACACTCGTAATCAACTCATCGAAAAGCGACTTGCTCTCTATAAATCCTATTTCCGAGGTAGACAGGATGTGTATGCAAAGCGCTGGTTCGGTAAAGATGGTAAAAAGAATTATGGTCCTGTCATCAGACGTGAATGTAAGAAGTGGAATCCATCACGTCGGCGATATGAACTTTCTCCGATACCCGGTGAATCGGCGTATGAACCGTTGACAGATGAAATCCTGATACGGCACTTATCGGTTAATGATGATTCGTATGGTTTGTATGTTGTGGTCAACGATGATGAGTGTTTCTTGGCAGTCATTGATTTCGATGGTGATCGATGGAAGGACGAGGTATCTCAATTCATCAAGGTTGTCGATACATATCACTTTCCCTATCTGATTGAGCGCTCTCAGTCGGGAAACGGTGGTCATCTATGGTTTTTCTTTGAACAAGCCTTAAAGGCAAAAAAAGCGCGGCAGTTTTGCAGCACATTGATTACATTGTGTATGGAACATCTTTCAACTCTTCACATGAAGGCCTATGATCGGATTTTCCCAACACAAGATCGAGTTACAAAAAATGGATTTGGAAATCTGATTGCTCTACCACTCGAGGGGAGTGCAAGGACTAAAGGGAATACGCTCTTTTTGAATAGAAACTTGCAGGCTTGCGAAAATCCTTGGGACATGCTTCAAAATACGCGAAAAATTCATGAAGATAAAATTGATATTTTTTTAAACCAAGCAGGCGCAAGTTTCGATACGGGTAAACTGGGTATCGGAAGCCCCTTAACGATCTTGTCTAAAGAAGCACATGTCCCGTTACTCGAATCCAGCATAATATTACCCATTATGTTGCAAAACGGAATCCATATACCGATGGAAGACCTTTCATCCCATGTGATTAACAAACTGAAAAGAATTGCTTCATTTAAAAATCCTGAGTTTTATAAAGCACAGCGTATGCGACTGAGTACATGGAATAAACCGCGAATCATCTGCTGCGTAGACAAGTCAGATGATGGCCAGATGATACTGCCACGAGGCTGTTTAGAAGCGATACAAAACGATTGTTCTGAAGAAGGTATCTCAGTTCAATTAACCGATCAGCGCTATGTAGGACAAAAGAATGAATTTAATTTCATTGGGCAGCTTCGAGAAGAACAACAGGTTGCTGTGGATGCAATGCTACAGCATGATTGCGGAATTCTATCAGCCCCAACCGGATTTGGGAAAACCATAATCAGTACTGCATTAATTTCTAAAATTAACACAAACACTCTTATCATTGTTCATACAAAGCCCCTGCTCGATCAATGGTTGCATTCTATTCGCTCGTTTGTCATGGAAAAAAATCAACCAGTCGAAGTCGGAATTTTGGGAGGTGGTAAAAACACACTTACCGGCTGCTTGGATATCGCACTCATCAATTCTCTTGCGCAGGAAGATCATATCGATGTAGTTACAAACTACGGCATGATTATTGTCGATGAGTGTCACCACGTTGCAGCTGTTTCCTACGAAAAAGTCTTGAAAACCGTCAGAGCAAAACATGTATATGGATTGACCGCTACTCCGATTCGCTATGATGGACATCATGACATAATCTTTATGCAATGCGGACCGGTTATATATCAGGTCAATCAGACTTCTTCGACAACGGAGCATGAATTAAAAGGGACTGTTTCTTCCATTCTGACCTTATTCCGATGTGATTATCAACAGATGGAAATTCAGCAGATCTATGAAGCATTAACAAAGGATGCAGCACGCAATCACCTGATAGTCGAAGATATTCGTAAACAGGTTTTACAAAAGAGGTCGATCTTGGTCTTATCAACCAGATTAGAACAACTGAAGTTGCTGCATCGATTGCTTGAAGCAGCAGGATTATCTGCTTTAATAATGTCAGGCAGTCAACCCGTAAGAATCAAACGCGAAGTGACTGCTTATTTACGCCGGATGAAGGAAGAAAACCTCCCCGTGCTGATCCTTTCTACAGGGAAATATATTGGTGAAGGATTTGATTTTCCGAAATTAGACACGTTGGTTTTTGCCTCTCCGATTGCCTGGAAGGGCAATGTAATCCAATATGTTGGAAGAGTGAGCCGAGTATACAAAGATAAGAGAGATGTACTGATTATCGATTACATTGATTTTAAGATTCCGGTTCTTGTACGTATGTTCTCCAAAAGGCTAAATGCTTATCATAAAATTGGATTTTCTGTTGCAGATAGACCTGATAAGCCGTTTGAGAAACTGCTTTTCTCTTCTGGTGATTATGGGGAAACATTACAAAAGGATCTTTACGATTCTCCAGGCCCGATAGTTTTCTCTGTACCCTATGTACTGCCTAATAAAGTGAGATATTTGCTAAAGCTTATAACTGAGTTAGCTAAAAATAAAAAGGTATTCATGCTTATAAGAAATGTACAAAATACCCTTCAAGCTGAAGAAGTTGAACAGCTGTATCGGCAATTGGAAACTAGTGGGATTACATTCAAGACGACTGAACAAGAGTTGCCGAATTGTATCCTCATCGGTAACCGGATCGTTTGGTACGGTAGTATTCACCTTTTTGGTAAAATCGAAAAAGACGATACAATGTTACGATTAGATGATCCGACATATCTGAATGATTTTAGTTCAGTTGTGAATTACGATAGCGCCTGAGCCGAAAGCCTTTATTTTCTACTTGATAAATCGATATTTCGTAGCAGGGCCCTTGCCAACCATCTCCACGATTTCCTGTCGCTGCAGATCAAATAATAGTTTCTTTGCCATAGAGACCGATTTCCCAAGGTATTGAGCGAGGTCCTTTGATGGAAAGAGCCCTAAAGAAGAGAAGTGACGCTTCATACTCGTGATATCATTGGGATCATGAAAGGTTTCGATGAGGGAAATGTTATTCGTATCGGTCATGAAGGATCTTGCTAAGATTCATCTATCAGTTTCAATAATTGCATTTCAACAACATGACTTCGTATGCACCTAGATGACTTGGTAATGCAGTATATGTCCTGTTCTCTGTAAGCAGGCTCTGCCAGCCTGATAACGGAGGATGATTGAGCTCTCGTGAAATCTGTGATAATACGCACGATGTATCAATCTTCTGGGGTGTTGCAGTGACATTGATGAGACACAACACACTTGACGGCTGTTCACGGGAAATCCGAAGTAATGCCAGAATTCCTTTATGTGTCGAGTCCAACACCTTCTGATGAGATACCGTACGAAAAGCTGTCTCTTTTTGTCTGATATGTAGTAGTTGTAGACAACGTGTGAGTATGTGAGAACGTCTGCTTGTAGGATCGTTGAGCTCTGTACATAAGGTGTAATAGTCCAGTTTCTCACGGTTGATCTTGCGCGGGTGCGTGTCAAGATCGGGAGCATCAAGGTAGTTCTCCGAACCGAGCAGACTGTGGATATAAATTCCGGGAACTCCCTGTAGACAGACCATGATGGCTATGGCGGCAATGAAACGGTCGATACGCATCGATTCCGATTCCTGTGCTTCGATTCCTTTCAATGCCGAAAAATAGTTGATATTCAATTCGTACGGACTGCTGGACCCGTCCTCATTGGTTTTCTCCGATATAAAGCCGCCTTGGTGTACCACATGCTCAGAAAGCATCTCGATTTCTCGAGTACTCAGAATATCACGGACAGGAACCAAGCCGATTCCATCATGCGATGAGAGAAAGTTGAAAAAAGAGACGTTATCTGAGGGAAGTGAAAGTGTCGCTATCCACGTTGCAAGACAAGATGCGTCCTGGGATAAAAACGTATGCAGCACCAACGGGGGCAAGGCGAAATTATATACGAGCGACGCTTCGTTCGTACCATCGCCAAAATAACTGATGTTGTCGATATGCGGAACATTGGTTTCGGTAATAATCAAACTACCGGGGGCGCTCGTGTCCAACGTCCAGCGTAAGTATTGGATAATCAGATGGGTTTTCGGATGATGGATGCACGCAGTACCCAATTCCTTCCATATGAACGCGATTGCATCAAGACGGACGATTGAGGCTCCGTGTGCGATATAGTTCAGCAAGACCTCGATCATACGCAGCAGTACGTATGGATTATGGTAGTTGAGATCGATTTGGTCGGTACTGAATGTTGTCCATAGCAGCTTGCGACCGGCCGGAGTCATTACCTGCGTCAGTAACGGATGGACGCGAGGTCTGAATACGGTTTTTAAATTTTCGTTTCCCTTCATCGTGATGGCAAAGTCGGCATATTGTGGATTCCCATGGAGAAACTCGTGTATCCACGCATTGGAAACCGAAAGGTGGTTTGCCACCAAATCGAGCATCAGCTGATAGTGATGTGCCAGCTCTTCGATATCGGCCCAAGACCCCAGTTTGGGATCGACTTCGAACGGATCAATGACAGAGAAACCGTCATCGGATGATGATGGATAACAGGGTAGAATGTGGACTGTAGAAATCGCAGATCCTACATACTGTTGCAAGAACTGCATCAGCAAGGCCAAAGGAGATGTTCCATTCGGATGCCGTATGGAATCTCCATACGTGATGAGAACCGCCGAGTGTGAGTCGGGATCCGTCTCTTTCGACTTGGTGATGTTATCGGCATATCGCTCCAAAAGCCGTATGAACTCAGGATTCCATCTTCGTGCTGTCTCCTCATCGTAGATTCGTTTGAGCCATGCATAGGATTCAGCTGCATAATCTTTGCTGTTCACCGCTAGACCTCTGAAGACTGCTTAGGTTGAATTACGGACAACCAGATTCGGTTTGAGGAGCAATTGTTTGTGAGAACTTGCTTCTAATTTGTACGAACTCTTATTCGTACTTGTTTTGGAATACTTCTCATGGATGCTATCGATGAGAAAATCCGTTACCATCTTTCCAATTTCCTTAATCGGCTGGCGCACGGTAGTGAGGGGAGGGCGGTACATTGCCGCCATCGGGATATCATCGAAACCCGTAACAGCCAGTTCTGAACCGATGCGCAATCCGTGATCTTTGCCTGCATTGATAGCCCCGAAGGCGATGAGGTCGTTGAAGGCGACGATTGCAGTGGGTGGCTTGGGGTGCTCTAGCAGTCTGGATGCATATGTATATCCATCCTCCTGATCGAATGCTCCGATCCCTATCATCTCGGGATCCAATCGGAAACCACGCGCTTCCAATCCCTTTTTCAATCCTTCGAGCCGGATCTTGGAATACAAAACGTTTTGCGGGGGGCAGATACAAGCGATTCTCGTATGTCCGCGGGAAACCAGGTGGTCAGCGACAAGCTCCATGGCGTAAGAGCCGTCCTCTTCGACATAAGGATAATCCTGTAATCCGTCGATGCATCCGAAAGCAGCAAAGGGAAATCCGATCGAATCAAGATACCGTGCCCGCGGATCATCGACCAGCGTCCTGCTCAGAATGAATCCGTCGACCTTGCGACCGGAGACCAGTTTGCTGTATATATTCATCTCGTTATTTTCATGTGCATAGGCGACTAATAGGTCGTAGCCGAATTGCGCTGCCTGTTCTCCGATTCCTGCCAGAAATTCACAGAAGAACGGTTCTGCATATCCCTTTGAAGAAACGGGGGCAACCACTCCGATTGTGTCCGATGATTGTTTTTGCAAACGCTGCGCGATACTGTTCGGCACATAGCCCATCTCTTTGGCTGCTTCACGAACCATACGGATTGTTTCCTTGCTCACGTCTGGACAGCCTGCGAGGGCTCTCGAGACCGTCGTTACCGATCTGTCGACTCTTAGCGCGATATCCTTCAGCGTAACCATACATTAACTCCAGTCCGACATCATAGGTTCAAGATACGATGCTAGTGATTCTAAGGAATAATATTGCCGTGCAATCCGATAATTCGATTCTACCATATTCTTTTTTTTCTGTCTGTCGAGCAACACCACAAGAGCCAAGTCAGCTGCTTCTTGGATTGTCTCATCTTTGATTTGTGCAAGATCATGCTCGGACCAAGAATCTATGGTTTTACCGAGCGAAATCACAGAAAATCCCGACGAAGCGATGTCTTTAGTGTACACCGGATACTCGAACAGCACGATTGGCACACGAGCTTTAACTGCTTCAAGCAGTTGATTTCCCCAGCCTTCCCAATAGGATGGATACGTAACAAGATCTGCATGTGCATACGCATCCCAAAGAGTATAGGTCTTGTTGCTTCCCCGATTGGCTCTCGTAGCGGTAATTCGATCCCCAATGGAAAGCATCGTAATGCTTTCCATATCGGCTTTCTGTTCCAATCGCTTCAGATACGTACCGGTATCATCGTCTTGTGCGTAACCGGCAAGCACTAAAACGATACGGTTCGATGCGCTAAAGACCTTCCCGGTCGATAACGTTTTGCCAATCAACGATTCTTTACGTCTTTGCAAAGCCGCCACGATATCTATTGCCAGCTCAATACCCTTGCGCGGGATAACTCTGGTAGCTTGCAGTACGATGATATCTGAAGGCGCAAGGTCGAATGCGGTACGAAAATCTGCATTCCACGCATCTATTTCCCACTCGGGCCCCGCAAAGTCCAACACATTGGGAATGACAGCTGCGTCGATGCCCTTGCGCTTTGCCAAGGCTTCTTTTGCCAATGAATTGATGACCACGTGAACGTAGCTTGGGTTATGGGGGGGCAGGTACGTATCGGCAAATTCGATTGCCATCGGACAGCTAAGCCGAATATCTTTGGTCCGTTCCCAATAAAAATCGTGATGTTGTGCAAGCACGCGAACTGCGGTGTGCTCGACAGCCCGGGCGAGTGCTATGGCAGCTGCCGGATGAAGACCGACCGACCAGATATTTTGAGGAATCACCACATCGAGTCGATTGTCTCTGATCCATGCTTCCAGCTTGCCTTGGAGCCTATCGGCCTGTCGCAGCAGTTCATGATGATATGATGCTTCATCGGATACGCTATCGAACGTCTCGCGATTCATGCGCATGGCTTCCTCGGTATGATAATCAAGCTCATCGATGATCGTTACTGCTGCGGTGTTTTCATCGGTAGTATCACTTTGCTGATTTCGCCCGTGACGACCGCTGCACAGAAAAACGATGTGTCCAGCCTGTTGAAATACATGCGTCCATTTATCGATTTCTAACGACACACCGTCAGTATCACCTGTTTTAAAATGAATTATTCCGATACGTTTGCCGGTGACTGCATGGCCCGTCATTCTTTTACCCCTCCTTCGGCCATACCTGACGTGATTTTATTCTGGATCGACATGAACAGGGCCATGACCGGAACAGCAGTGAGCATTGATGCCGCCATGATGCGGTCCCAAATCGCGTTCTTCGAGACGAACAGTGTTTTCAGCCCGATCGGTAATGTATAGAGCGTCTTGTAATTCTTTAAGAATACCGATGCGAACAGGTATTCATTCCAGGCAATCATGAATGAGTAAATGAACACGGTGGCTATCGCCGAAGCAGAAAGCGGGATCATGATTTTCATGATGATTCCCATTCTGCTTGCCCCTTCGATCATCGCAGCTTCCTCTAGCGAGAACGAAACGGTTCTAAAATAATTTCCAAGCATATATAGGGAGACGGGGAGGGTTTGCACCATGTAGACAATCAGCAAGCCGATAAAGGTTCCCGTAGGAGTACTCAGTAGTCCGGTTGACGCAAACATGCGGTACAGCGGGATCAGCAGGAGAATACCTCCGAACATATAGACAAACAGTACTCCGCGCTGGATGGTCGAGCGTCCCCGATACTTGAGCCTGCTGAATGAGTATGCACCGAAAATGGCTAGACAGACGGATAAGAATGCTGCTCCTAGCGATAAGAGCAAGGAATTTCCAAAATACCGGAGAAACGGGAATACTTCCCCGGTGCTCTGATATTTCGAAAGTATCGCATCTCGCTGCTGAGCCGTGAGTTCGGGTGTTTCCTTAATGAGCGTGAGTACCGATTCGGGGATGGTTTTCAAGTCCTGCCCTATATTCAGCAACTCCTTATAAGAGTCGACATTGATTTTGCTCGGAATCAACGAGGGATTTCCCCAGTCCCATTGGTATTTCAACGACATCGACAGCATTTGAATAAACGGGAAAACACTGAAAATCACTATTGATAGAACAATCAAGAAAAATCCTAAGCTTTTTAGCAGATTCTTTTTCTTTACCATTTGAGGACCTTCTTGACATAGAATAGGATGAATCCGACCAGGATGACAAACTGAAGCACCGCGAGAGTTGCTCCTTGCCCCAAATTCATCGTTCCGGTGAACGCCTTGAGATAGGTGTACACCGAAAGCACCTTAACATTGCTCGTAAGCAGGTATACTTCCTCGAACTTGTTGAAATTCCATATGACTCGCAGCAAAACTAATGCGGAAATGACAAAATATAATTCGGGTAGCGTAATCGATTTGAACTTCTGCCAGCCATTTGCTCCATCGACCTCGGCTGCTTCGTACAACGTTTCGTCTATTGCTTGAAGTCGTGAAAGGATCATGAGATAGGTGAATGGGAAATTTTTCCAAATCCCGAATAGGATAGCTACCCAGATTGCTGTTTGCGGAGATCCGATCAGACTGAAGCGTTCTGCGAACAAGCCGAGCTTTTCGTGGAAGATGTCCATGAATATCCCGTTTACCGGATCGAAGATAAACTGCCAGGAGAATACTACCGAGATTACCGGTGCCACATAGGGAAGCAAAATCAGACTGCGAACAAGGCCTCGAAGGAAGAATTTTTTGTTCATCACCAGTGCTACGCCAAGTCCTAACAAAGTGGTTCCGGCAGTGGAAAAGACCACATACATCAAAGTAAATCGAAGCGCTACGAGAAACTCGGAATCGGTAAGAACTCCGATATAATTTTTCAAGCCAACGAAAATATTACCGCCGGTTAGCTTGAATTCAAAGAAACTGAGATATATGTTGTAGATTACCGGGTACAGGATGAGCGCGAGAATCACGAACACCGAAGGGAATACCAGTGCCCACCCGAAGCGTTGTTCACGCAACGAGCGGGTACTCAGATTTGATACGACGAACATCTGCTGATTTTGTTGAGCTTGCCGGTTGTTCGACTTTCGCATGCCGTGTTCCTTTTCTTACAGCCGATTGCTTGGTTTAATTCGTAAATATCTGAACCGGACCGGTTCAGGGAAACGGGGAGTCTTTCAATAACTCCCCGTTCCTTCATCAAGCGCCTATTTTATTAATTTCTTCATCTCTGCTTCGGCCCAAGCCATGGCATCGGTCACATTCATATTCTCCTGAGTGACTTTGTAGAGCATTTGGGGAAGAATCTGCTTTGCTGTAATTTCGCTTGCCGCTTCGATTCTGTTACCTCCAACGATACTGAAGGTTTCGATGTTCTCCAGGCCGTTGATTATTTCGGCCATCTTTTCTTTCCCATAGCGCTTGAAAGTCCCGGTAGGATCATTCTGGAAACGGGTATTGGTCGCAATTTCCTTGAGCATCGGATTCATACCTCCGGGTGCCATATGCAAGAATGTGATGTAGGCATTGGGAGTGAACAGGTATTCCAGGAACTTCTGTGCGGCAGCTGTTTTCGCAGGATCATCTTGCTTGAACAGACCCAAAGCCACCACCGTTCCATAACCAGCCGAAGAGGTGTTGGTGACAATCGATGCCACCCCCGTGTTGTTTACCAGATCAGGATTGAAGTCAGCTCCGACTAGATCTTTAAAGTTGTCTCCGGTAAGCGATCCCATGGCAGCTTCCTGCAACGCCAGGTCGTCCATGATGTATGTTGAGTAGAAGAACATGGCCATTTTGCCCTGCATGTAATAATCACGGGCTCTCCATGTCTGGGGTCCGGGCGGATTGTATTTCGCCAATTCGGCATAGAACTCGATGGCTTCTTTCATCTTAGGCGAGTTGAATACGAGGTGTTTGCTTGCATCGAAAAGAGCAGCTCCGTTAGACATGGCAATCGGGGTGAAGCATTGTTCGGTATAAGCTTCAGGTAAGGTGCCTACAAGAATTCCGTACTGGTTCTGCTCGGGTTTGTAGAAATACTTGGCGGCCTTCAAGATATTGTCCCATGTCGTAGGAGGCTCCAGTCCGGCTGCTTCGAACCAGTCCGAACGATACCAGATGCCTTGAATCCAGCCATGGTACGGCAAGGCATAGTAACTTCCTTTTCCGGTAGTTTCCAAGACTTTGAGCGGACCCGAATAGAAACGGTCTTTTCCGATTTTTTCAATTAGTTTGGTCGTTGTCGCAATATCGGAAATTCCTTGAGTTCCAAAGGATACCGCAGTCTCCGCAGGAGCTTCGAACAGCGCTGGAAGACTCTTGGTTGCGTATGCGGTCTGTGCCTGGACTACCAAGTCATTCTCGTCTACCGGTACTAGATTAACGGTGATGTCGGGATTCAATGCACTGAAGGTGTCGATAAGTACCTGAATGGTCGCCATCCTGTCGGATTGCGTTTCCGTTGTCCAGAAATCAATCGTAACCGGTCCGGTCGGAGTTGTCTCCACCGCAACCTGACCTTGCGCAAATATGACTGTTACAGATGTGAGTATAATCAGTAGCGCAATCATGAAAACAGTTCTTTTCATAGTGCTTCTCCTTTTTGCTTCTCCATCATCAATGATGTACCCAAAACGTTTTGGAGATAGTTATAGTTAAATCCAAAACGTTTTGGATGTCAAGGAAAAGATTTTATCTACTCTGAGAAAGATTCTTGATATCGGCATTTCCCAATGATTCTGCTTGCACCTCTCGATTTCAGCCAGAACGGCAAAAAAAGAATATTTGCAGAAATGGCTGAGGAGGTGATGTGTATGAACAAGCATGCAATCATACGAAAATTACTCGATGGCACGTGTACGAGACAGCAGATCCTGCATGCCGCACGAATTGTCGAGCCCTCCTTCAAAGAGACGCAACTTAGGTATTTGATGGGAACCCTGCTCAATTCTGCTCTGATAATCAGGGTTGGACGCAATCAATACCAGAAAGTAGGGAAGGAGCCGAAGAAAAGCATCTTTACCGGGAAGTATTCCCATGCAGCCCTGCAGGTGATCGCCTCAATGCAAAAGCAGTTCCCACTATTATCGTATTGGGTTTGGGAGTTGCCCTGGCTCAATGAGTTCTTCAATCACCAGTTGGCACACAATAAGATTTTCGTCGAGGTGGAGAAGGACGGTTGTGATTTTGTGTTCTCTGCACTTGTTGAGAAATTCCCAGGTAGGGTACTGCTGAGACCCAAGGCCCAAGAGCTACTGCGATATGGCACCGATGATGGGATCATCATCGATCGCTTGGTCACGGAAGCACCCAAGTCAAACGGCGAACGGTATCAAGTGCCTTTGGAAAAGCTTATCGTGGATCTGTTTTCAAATAAAAATCTCATGCTCTCCAAAGGTGACTTCCCCTCTGCGATCGAGATGATGTTCGCCACATACCGCATTGATCAGGTCACCATGTTACGTTACGCACGAAGAAGGAACAAAGTGAAGGATGTGTTTGGATTTTTTCGTGACAAGACGACGATCGAACTTCTGGTTCAGGGGTGATCTATGGTGAAGCCTGTCTGTTTCACTCGTGAGCATACGACGTAGAATTAGCTTCATCATAATAGATAGGTTTTACCTTTGCATAGGAGAAAACACAATAGTATTTATCTATTATAGTTAATAAGTAAACTATATCCATGCAATTGCTCTTGAGTGATTTTTTTCTTCTATTATTATTTATATGATAAATTGTAACAAGTTGGACATTACTTCTAATAAAAATTGTTAATTATTGTTTATAATGATATAATGATATCATGTTAAGAAGTTGCTTACCATGTTGTATTCATCTGTTTTCTATCACACCTATGGCTGTGTGTTATTGACATTTTTATAAGGTTATAACAATATCGGCTGATAAGGAGGGCCAGATTCATGGCTGATGTAACATACCGCAAGGTATATAACGTACTGAGAGAAAAAATTATTGATAAAACCTTACCAGCCGGTGAAAAAGTCCCGCCCGAACGGGTGCTCTGCGATACATTCGGTGTTTCACGCATTACTGTTCGCCATGCCCTGCAAATGCTGCAGGACCAAGGCCTCGTCGAACGCTTCCCTGGCAAGGGAACGTTCGTTCGACCGATGCGGGAAAAGAAAATGCCCATTCTCGACATGGACTATGAAAAGTACGTGAAGAACGAAGCTCCCGATATAGAACGGAAACTGTTGACCAATGAAGTCATTGCTCCGCCAGAGCACATCATGCGACTGTTGGGACTACTCAAATCCGAAGAATGCCTATTGATTGAGCGCCTTGATGTGATCAACTCCGACCCGCTCAGTTATGATATGGGCTATATCCCGCTCAACTTTACCGCAAGTATCGATGAAGACATGCTTTGCAAAGTCGAATTCTTACGCCTGTGGGAAAAAAGTGAAGGACTGACCATCTCATACGTACAGTCGGCTACAGAGGCGATAGGGGCCGATGCGGTGGCAGCGAAGCGATTGCAAATCCCAATGAACACACCGATATTGTTGACCACGGATCTGGTGTATTCTCCGGAAGGCAAACCCCTGGCGGTATTCATCACCGCTTACCGCGGAGACCGATACACCCTCGTTTCGACAAACTACAGTAACCACCAACGGTATACCAACGGATATACCCTTTAATACCTGATGCTCCTGGCTTTTTGCCAGATGAGTTGAAACACCATATATGAGCTTTACACAAAGAAGCGCGACTGCAAGTGAATTAGCTCCCGACCGGATACAAAAACGACTGATACCGCTTCTGTTGATTATCTCGTTGATCTTCATGAATTTCATAGCACGATCAATCTTTTCGCCACTTCTTATCCAAATCGAACAAGACTTTTCGATTAACCACAGCCAATCCTCACAACTCTTCCTTTACATAACGATCGGTTATGTCGTAGCGGTACTCATCTCAGGCTTTATATCAGCCAAAATCATGAATCGCAGAACACTCATGCTTTCAGCTAGTATCATAGTTCTTGCCATGCTGTTCATCGGAATATCAAGAACATACTTACAATTGGGAATCGGCTTTCTCATGGTGGGTTTCGGTGCGGGGTTGTACCCTGCATCGGGCATCATGGTGATCACCGATATGATTTCAGCCGAAGACTGGCAAAAGGCCCTGGTCCTGCATGATTTAGGACCTCATATCTCCATGATGGCAGTTCCCTTTCTCGTTGCCATGCTATCTTCCTATGTCCATTGGAGGGTACTGGTAATGGCTTCAGCAGCTCTGATGCTTCTTGCGGGAGTGATGTTTACCATCTTCGTAAAAAATGGCAACACACCGGGAACACCGCCTACCTATTCCAACATCTCTGCATTGTTCCGCATCCCATCATTTTGGATCATGGTGATTCTCTACTCACTTGCTTCTGCAGGAATACAGGGTGTGTACCTCATGACTCCTACGTTTCTTGTCGCAGAAGCTGGCTACACTGTGGCATTTGCCAACGCATTGGTAGGCGTCACTCGGACAGTGACCATCCTCACCCTGGCAACAGCGGGATTCGTTGTTGCCAAAGCACCGTTGAAAACCATGCTGGTTTTGATTATGGCGGTTTCCGGATTATCATTATTGCTTACCGGTATCCTTCATGGCCTACCATTGATCATCATGATGTGTGTCCAGCCTGCTTTCAGTGCATTATTTTCATCAATAGGCTATAGGTTACTTTCACTGGTAGGTCCGATACAATTACGTAGCCTTTCGTTTTCCCTAGTCACACCGATCGGTGCGCTGATAGGCACCGGATTGGTTCCTGCATTCCTGGGGTACATGGGAAGCAACTATTCATTCTCTACCGGATTCATGGTGCTAGGAATATTGATGCTCTTATCGGTGCCTTTGGTACCCACTATCCGTTACTTCCACCAACAGCCTTCGTAATCGCCGTTTTTTACTTGGAAAAGGAGTATGCGCGGTAAAAATTGTGTTTATTTATTGCTTTACTTTGGTCTTCCATATGATATAATGTTATATCTAATGAGTTATGGAGAGATTTCAATGGCAAGACTCATACCCCAAATCGATACCAGATAACTGGGTTGGATTTGGGGTCTTTTTGCATAACGAGGTATAAGATATGTTTGATTTTACAGGAAAAACTGCAATAGTAACCGGGGGTGCCGGTTACTTATTATTACCGGCTTGCCGAGGCTTTCTCGAGCATGGAGGCAACGTGGTCATCGGCGATATCAGCCAAGAACGCCTGGATGAAGCGTGTAGCCAATTGGCCAAGGAGTTTTCTTCTGATGTGGTCTATGGCCATCGATTCGATGCCTCAGATCCAGCATCATCCGAAGAGTTGCTCAAAGCAACCGTGAAACGCTTCGAACGTGTAGATATCTTGGTGATTGGCACCACAGGAGCTTCAGGAAAAGCTATCGATGAATTGACTGCCGAGGATTTCAACAAAGCCAACTACATGAACATCACCTCACCGTTCTTGCTCGCCCGAAGTGCAGCACATTATATGAAGAACGGGGGAAGTATCGTGATGATAGCTTCGATGTATGGCTTGATAGCACCGAATCCATCGAATTACCATCCCCTTGGATTGACTCCCAACCCAATCGAATACGGAGCGGGTAAAGCCGCGATGTGCCAGATGGTACGGTATTTGGCAGCTGCCTGGGGGCCCAAGAACATCAGGGTCAATGCAGTGGCCCCGGGAGCGTTTCCCTGGGTGGGTATCCACAGCCAGAATCCAGCATTTATGAAAGTATTATCAGATAAAAGCATGCTCGGGCGTATCGGGAAACGAGAGGAAGTCGGAGGGGCCGTGGTATTCTTATCAAGTGACGAAGCATCGTTCATCACCGGACAAATACTGAGTGTGGACGGCGGCGTGACTGCCTGGTAACAGCAGAAAAGGAGTGGTTATTATGAGCAAACCATTGATTGATAAAAAAGACATTAGTTTGGCAATATTTGGCATTACTCCGGGGAATGGGCATCCCTATTCGTGGAGTGCGATGTTCAATGGCTATGATAAGGCCTTGATGGAAAAAGAGTGCCCATATCCTGCGATTCCTGATTATTTAAGTAAACAGCCACCTGAGACGTTGACTATTCCCAATGTTAAGGTGACCCATATCTGCTGTACCGGCGAAGGTGAGTTCACTGCCGAACACGTTGCCCGCTGTTCGTTGATTCCCAATGTCGTCGAGACACCTGAGGATGTCATAGGGAAAGTTGATGCGGTGATCGTGGCAACCGATATCGGTTCGGAACATGTCGAACGCTGCAGACCGTTTGTCGAAGCAGGGATTCCCCTGTTTGTCGACAAACCGATGGTAGATAACGCTAAGGATTTGGCAGTGTTCAATGCATGGATCAAAGAAGGCAAGCCGATTCTCAGCTCATCATCGATGCGCTATGTGAAAGAATTCTTGCCTTACCGTATCTCCACCCATAACCTTGGCGAACTACGGTATGTTTCCACCACGATGTGTAAATCATGGGAAACGTATGGAATCCATGCCCTCGAGGGCATCTATCCCATACTGGGCCCCGGATTCATCTCTTGCAAGAATATCGGAACAAAAGACCGTAACCTTGTGCTCTATACCCATAAGTGCCAAGCAGATGTCATGGTGGTGGTGCGTAAGGACATGTATGGCGGAGCAGGGCTGCTCACCATAGCCGGAACCAAAGGTGCCGATCAACTAAGAAGCATGGATTCCTTCTATTCATTCAAGGCCCAGCTTGAATCGTTTGTTTCTTATCTGCGTACCGGTGTGAGACCGTTCCCGTATGCCGAGACCGAAGAGTTGATGCGAATGATCATTGCCGGAATCCAAAGCAGGGATGCCGGTGGAAAAGAAATCTTCTTGAAAGATGTTCTGTAAAAGAAAAGGACGGTTACTATGAAGTTTTCCATGAGAGAAAGCCGTGTGTTGAGAAAATTACGCCAAGGACAGCTGGTGCTGATGACAAAAATCAACTCATCCGACTGCAGGGTGTCTGAAATAGCAGCCCGTTATGGTTTTGATTGTATCTGGGTCGGGATGGAACATATCGGTAATGACCTGTCGGTCATTGAACGCAATGTGCTTGTTGGCAAGTCCTATGATGTCGATGTGCTCTGCCGCGTTGCCAGGGGAAGTTACAGTGACTACATCAGGCCCCTTGAATTGGATTGCACCGGCATCATGGTGCCGCATGTGATGAGTGCGGAAGATGCTATGAACGTGGTTCGCATGACACGTTTCCCACCCATGGGAAGAAGGGCTGTCGACGGAGGAAACGCCGATGCAGGATACTGTAATGTTCCGTTCGAGGAATATTTGGAAACGGCGAACAAAGAACGCTTTATCGTATTGCAAATAGAAGATCCCGAGGCTGTTGACGAATTGGATGCGATAGCTGCCGTTCCCGGTTATGATGTGTTGCTCTTCGGAGCCGGGGATTATAGTGTCGCTATCGGCCATCCAGGGCAAATGGACCACCCCGAGGTGGTCAGAGTGCGCAAGCTGATTGCCCAGACAGCTAAAAAGCATGGCAAGTTCGCCGGCGCGGTCGGAAGCCCCGCGAACTTGCAGAGCCTTGTCGACATGGGATATTCATTCATCAGCATCGGTGCTGACGTAGTGGGCTTGAGTCTTTACTGGCAAGATTTGGCCTCGGCCTGTGGCATTTCCAATTCGAACGAACCGGTATCCCAATACGGGATGAAAGCCTGAACGGAGGAACTGTATGCACGTGATGAAAATGCTTTCCCTTGAGGGCAAGACCGCCCTTGTCACCGGAGGAGCAGGTAAATACGGTCGTCAAATCGTAGCATCCCTGGCAGAAGCCGGAGCGAATGTCTTCATTGCCTCAAGGAATGTGGAAGCCCTTGAAAAAGTCGCTGAGTACCACCGGCAGCGCAATGAAAAGGTCCATGCCCTGAAACTCGATCTCGGTTCGGAAGAGTCGATCGCACAGGTGAGAGATTCAATTTTGGAAAAAACCGGTCGAATCGATGTGTTGGTAAACAATGCGGTGGCGCGGACTGTCGGCACGTGGGACGATGATCTTTCTGCCTATGAAGAGAGCTGGCGTATCAACGCCACCGGGTTGCATGCGGTCACACGGGCGATCGGCAAGATCATGGAAGGGCAAAAAAGCGGATCGATCATCAATATCGGCTCGATGATGGGGATGGTTGGTATCGAGCACCACAATTATGACGGGACGGAGATGGGCAAAGGCTGGCCTGCCGATTACTTCTTCCATAAGGGCGGCATGATCAATTACACACGCTTTTGCGCCTCCTATTTCGGACGATTCAATGTCAGGTGCAACTGTGTGAGCCCCGGAGGACTTTTTGAGCCGAGCCAACCTGCGCAGTTCGTAAAGAACTACAGTGACAGGACCCAACTGGGCAGGATGGCCAATGATACTGATTTGAAAGGAATCATCGTATTTCTGGCATCCGAGGCTTCCGCGTATGTAACCGGAGCAAATATTCCCGTCGACGGTGGTTATACGGCCAAATAGTTGGAGAACGAAGATGAAACGATTAGTAATCACCAATGCATCGGTGGTCACCGACAACACGATCTTAGCCGGGTATTCGGTATACTGTGCAGATGGTGTCATCGAAGCGGTAGTCCCTCCTGGAAGCGATAAGCATGGTGTTGCCGATGTTGTCCTTGATGCCGGCGGAAAGTTCTTGCTGCCAGGATTTATCGACTTGCATATCCACGGCTCTTACAACAAGATGATCGATTCGGGTACGGCGGATCTTGAAGCATTGTGTAGGATTCTTCCCCGTTACGGAGTCACCGGATTTCTTCCCACTGTTACTCCGATGAAAGAACCCGCTGAAGATTACCGTCTGCTCAAAGAACTCGCTTCAGCTAGCTCGGAAGGAACTGAAATCCTCGGATTCTTTTTGGAAGGGCATTACTTGCAACTCACCGGTGCCATCGCCAATATTCCACGAATCTACGATGTTCAACGAGTTGAAGATCTTCTCTCTTCTGCTGCTCCGTATTCCTGTGTGTTTGGCGTATCCCCGGAAGTTCCGGGTATTGAGAAGCTATTACCGTTGATGGCCAAAGCGTATCCGGCATTCATCACCCACACGAAGGCCACTGTTGAACAAACAAAGAAGGCCATACAGGCAGGAGCACGCCACGCCACCCACTTTTACAACGTATTTCCCTATCCGGGAGATAAGGAGGGCGGGGTGCGCGGATGCGGGACGGTTGAAGCGATCATGGCCGATCCGTCGGTCTCGGTCGATTTCATCCTCGATGGCGAACATGTCGACCCGGTTGCCATTGAAATGGCACTGGCATGCAAAGGCCATGATAATGTATCGCTGATTACCGATGCCAATATCAATGCCGGACTTCCTCCCGGCAGGTATACCGGCATAGGGGGGCGACCTATCACTGTCGCTTACGAAGGAGCTCCCGCACGCATGGTGGACAGTTACAGTGATGATGCGCCCCCGGGAGGTTTGGTCGGTAGCGGTCTTACGATGGATCGTGCCTTGAGAAACGCCATCAAGTTACTTGGTATCAATTTACCCCTTGCATCGAAGATGGTCTCTGCGAACCCTGCGAGAGTGTTGGGGTTGGAACATGTGAAGGGACGGATAGCTGAAGGTTATGCTGCCGACTTTGTATTGATGAATGACGCATTGCAAGTTGTCTCGTGCCATATAGCGGGAACGCAACGCTTTTCTTCATAGAGGAGGAGGATATCGTGAGGTATAAGGATACGGGGGAAGTCCATAAAGATTTCCATCTGGCAGTCGATAGGACGATCACCTACATCATGGAGCATTACGGGGAGCAATTCCTTATTGATTTGTGTAAGCGGACGTCGCAGCAGGTGTACCAGGATATCTACCGGCATCTGAAAGAAGGAGATCTGTGTGCGTTAGCCGAACATTGGCAATACTACTACACAAGGGAAGGCGGAGAGTTCACCTTGACCCAAGATAATGATCAATTGGTACTGACGGTAACAAAGTGTCCTGCCGCAGAGCATATCATCAAGATCAAAGGCAGTCTGTCGCCTTACTATCACCGATTCGATGAACTGCTTGTTGGCTCCTGGTGTGAGCATACTCCGTTTGTTTCTACCTTCACCGTCCATAATCCCGTATCGTATACGATCACGGTAAGGAGGAACCATGCTAGCCAGTGATCATTTTGTCAGAATGTATAACGAACTGTTCAAGTTGCTCGAGCAACTCGGTCGCGGTCATCTTGTGCGCTACTGGCTGGAAATATCGAATTTGCAAGAATCGTTGATGCAACGCTATTTTGAAATGGATGGATACGAAGGCTTGTATGCCTACTGGGACCATATCAGAAAAGAAGAGAACTGCGATATGGACATGCAGGTGTTTGACGATTACTTCGAGTTGAGAATGAACAAATGTCCATCGCTGTCCAAAAATCTTGATAATGATGCGGGCCTATCGTTGAACTATTGCGAACACTGTGCGGGATGGATCAATCCCGTACTGACCGAACACGGATTCTATCCGGTATACGATATCATTTCCCGCAAACAACCCCGGTGCATCATGAGGATTTTCAGGGACAAGAAGAAAGCAATCGAATGTTCGAAGACAGTGCATGAACTGTGGGATCCGTACGGAGACCTGACGGTAAGAGAGGAATAAGATGTTTGACCTTTCCGGAAAGATTGCCTTGGTCGTGGGGGGTGCCGGATATCTGGGCTCAGCGATATGCCGGGCATACGCCGAATGCCATGCCCGGCTTGTCATCGCGGATTGGAATGAAGAACGATTGAATGCGTTGGTCAAGGAACTGGAACGTACCGGTGCCCAGGCACGTGCCGTCTGTCTTGATTGCACTGACAGCGGCAGGACCGCTCATCTGATGCAGTCGATCAAAGCACGGGAAGGTTCGTTGGATATCCTGGTCAACGCGACCTACAACCGGACAAACAAATCGGTTGAAGACTTGACCGAAGAAGAATTCAATAGGGCAAACGAAGTGAACATCACATCGATGTTCACCCTCGCACGGCAGGCAACTGAGTTGATGCAATCAGGTTCGTCAATTATTCTCTTTTCTTCGATGTACGGAACTATTTCACCCAATCCGAGTGATTACCAACTTCCGGTGGTTCCCAATCCTATCGAATACGGGGCAGGGAAAGCCGCGATCAACCAAATGACCCGTTACATGGCGTCCTGGCTTGGTCCGAGGGCGATCAGGGTGAACGCAATCGCTCCGGGATCGTTTCCCTGGAATGTGAAGGATAATGAAGCTTTTATGGAAAAGCTGCGGGCAAAGAGCGTGCTGCATCGAGTCGGGATTCAGCATGAAATTGCCGGTGCTGCGGTGTTTTTAGCTTCGGATGAAGCTTCGTTCGTCACCGGACACATACTGGCGGTCGATGGCGGTTCCACCATCTGGTAAGAGAGGATACATATGAAAGATATCGCGTCGTTGTTCTCATTAAAAGGTAAAGTAGCGCTGCTCACCGGCGGATGGGGAGGCTTCGGCCTACAATGCCTCAGGGCTCTGGCAGAGTCGGGTGCCAAAACTTATATCGCTTCACGCACTATCGATAAGCTTGAAGAGGTCGCGATAGAGTATCGCAAACGCGGATTTGATGTTACCGCGATGCAATTTGACCAGGGTGATGAACCATCGATTCTAAAATTACGCGATACTATTGTAAACGAAGCAAACACCATCGATATCTTGGTCAACAATGCTGTTTCAAGAACAATGAAGAAAGGGTGGGATGATACTGCCGAAGCCTTTGACTTGAGCATGCATATCAATGCCACAGGACTGTTTGTCCTTACCCGAGCGGTAGGCGAGGTGATGATACGACACAATTCAGGATCGATCATCAACATCGGTTCGATGATGGGCATGGTCGGCACCGAGTACCATAACTACGAAGGAACCGACATGACCGGTTGGTATCCCGACTATTTCTTCCATAAAGGCGGAATGATTAACTTCACACGATTCTGTGCCTCGTACTTCGGGCGTTACGACATCCGTGTGAACTGCATCTCTCCCGGGGGATTGAAAGCACATCAGCCACAGGCATTCTTGGATAACTATGCCCAACGGACCATGCTGGGAAGGATTGCAGGGGATGAGGACCTCATCGGCAGCATCGTCTTCTTTGCTTCGGATGCCTCGGCTTATGTTACCGGAACGAACCTACCTGTAGACGGTGGGTATACCGCGAAATAAGAAAGGATCTGTTATGACAAGCCAGCAACGGGTGATCGCAGCAGCGGAACGTAGGAAGACTGACAAAGTGCCGACATCATTGCGATGTACGCCCGAAGTAGAAAAAGCTCTGATCAACCATCTGGGTGTCAGGACAAAACAGGAAGCCTATGATGCGCTCGATATCGATCTCAGATGGGTCTATGTGCCGTTCATCGGACCGAAGGAACGCTCGGCTCCCGTGATGGGAGGCGAGGGCTTCGATTTCTGGGGGTGCGGCAACACCAAGATGGCCAACGAGTACAATACGTATTATGAGATAACGTATCATCCATTGGCAAAGGCCCAATCTGTTGAAGATGTTGAGAATTACGACTGGCCCAGTTTGGACTGGTGGGATTATGATGCGATGCCCCGGATCATCGAGAAGGAGTTTCAAAAAGATCGCCGTGCAATCATATTTTTTGCCGGCGGAGCGTTTGAAACTCCCTGGTACATTCGCGGATTGGAACAATTCTTGGTAGACCTCTATCTGAACCCGGATATCGTGACAGCAATCTGTACGAAAGTAGAGAACTATTATCGAGAACGGGCACTGCGTGTTATCGAAGCATC
>LSQX01392480.1_pt1 | contig 24632 bp, 20 predicted proteins | sample 654561 | NCBI WGS metagenome assembly LSQX01 (sample SAMN04489861, study PRJNA283612) | anaerobic digester metagenome | isolation source: 4 biogas reactors fed with cattle manure at either 37C or 55C with and... | place: Denmark: Kongens Lyngby | collected 2014
CGTTAATACCAACTTTAATTGCCATTTTTATCTCCTCCTATACAGATCTAATTTGACCTTTTATTGGTCATCGTTAACAAAATAACAATCATCTCAATCATTCTATATTATTTTACCCTTATTTTCAAGTCTCATCAGGTAAAAAAATGCATGAACAGCCAACACCAAGTTATGAAATATGTATAAGGAAGGGAATTGCTTCGCCTTACCTTCTTTGCCGGTTGCTTTCATACATGAGAATGGATGCCGCAACACCTGCGTTAAAGGATTCAGCCCTACCGGGCATGGGAATAAAGACCTTCAGTGTGGCAGAATCCAGTATGGCCTCTGAAACCCCCTTTCCTTCATTCCCGATAACCAGAAAAATATCGCTGGTGAGTTCAACCTCATGACATGGTACCGCTTGTTCAAGGCAGGCGGCAATCAGTCTGAGGTTTTTTTCTCTGCAGAACGTAAACACCTCGGTTTCATCCAGATTGTCTATAACGGGAATGTGAAAAACAGATCCCATCGTTGAACGGAGGACCTTACTGTTAAAGGTATCTGCGCTGCCTTTGGTAATCGCCACCGCATCAAACCCAAGGGCATGGGCAGACCGTATCATTGTTCCGACGTTTCCGGGGTCTTGGATATTGTTTATCAACAAACCCCTAAAGCCTTTACGGTATACAGTATCCAAAGAATGTTCAGGCATTTTGGCAACAGCAAGTATACCTTGTGGCGATTCAGTTTCAGCAATTTGATGAAACATCTCTGGGGGCATTTCAAACAGTTGAATGCCAGGCTGCAGCAGGTCGGCAAGCTCCTTGTGCACCTTATTTGCAACATCCGACGAAAAACAGATTCCAGTAACATCCACGCCAGATACAAGGGCTTCCTGAATAAAACGGAAGCCCTCAACAGTGAATCGTTTTTGTTTCCTTCGCTGTTTTTTATCCCGCAGTTTGATAATTTCTTTTATGGTTTTATTCTGACGGCTCTGAATCAATTGCACCTGGTTCATTGTATTTGGCCTTTCTGAAGCTGTATTGAAAGCTTTTGTGGCTGAAATACAGCATACACCCATTATGTGCCTCAAGCCTTTGGGTATCCCCATTTTTTAAAGGTAAAATCAAAGCGTTTTGAAACTTTCTTTATAATCCGCGGATCCATTTCATGCTTGTTGGGCTTATAATTTTTCTGCGATTCAATGTATCGTTTGATTGCTGGCTTTGCCTTCTCAAACCCTTCAATGCCAAGATGGGTATAGATTTTTTCAATATGGCCCATCGGATCCTTAACAACATCCTCATACCGGATTTCCAACAGATGACCTGGAGGNNGGAGGAATGAGATCTCTTTCTTCAAAATATTTGCGGTACATGTTTTCATAGATCTCAAACTGGGTTTCCTCCGATTCTTCTTCAGATATCCGTTTCTGCAGCTCGAACACGGGAAAGAAATTGTCATAGAGCCTCTTGGTTGAAGCATACACCTTGTAGGGATCCCTGCTGATGTGAATAAACCGGGCGTTGGGAAACAGCTCCAGAAGCTGCTTGATCCTACTGGTATTTGTAGGGCTCTTCAGCAAAAGCCTCTTCCCCTTCAGCTGAAAGGTTACCTTTTTAATAATATAAAGATATTTTTCCTTCCATTCTGAAAGCTCGGATTCACTCATGTCGTGAAAGGACGCGTATTTCTGGTACTTATAGTGGTTCCGTGGAAAAATTACCAGATGGTAATTGGACAGCGTGGACATGTTTGCGATTGCAAACTCCTCCTCCTGAGAAGATACGGTATCCAGAACCACACTATCCATATGGCGGTTTTTCGGAAGAATTTTTTTCAACACTTTTTCCATGACATTGTAGCCCAGTAAAAACATATTCGGACCAAAGCAGTGCATGGCATTGGTAACACCAAACTGTTGGTCCTGTGAAAGCATATTGACAAGATAGGTCGTTCCACTGCGCCAATGTCCGAGAATAAAAATCGGCTCTTTATCGATTTTTGTCCTTTTCACCCTGATATCAAACACCAGTTTTTCAATCAGCCGAACTGGCGTGAGTAAAATGATGACAAATGTGATGTATAGAAACTTTGGCAGGCTCTTGATATGAATTGGCTTGTCACGGTTTTGCCACAAAAGCTTTACCCAGTTTGTTAAGGTACAGCCCAATAAAAATTGTATTGATAAATCGCGGATATATCCCTGACGCATTGTTTCAACTCCTTTATGTTATGTATTCCTATGAAAAGTAGTATATCATGGAATTTGTACTATTGATGCAAGGCATCAATAAAATTGGCCCTCTGGGTGTGTGAATGTTCAAGTATTATAATACCAAAGGAGCCCCATATTATGCAATGCCAACATGAGAAAACCCAATGCACCTGGTATGATTCGTTGCTGTTCAGAGGTATTTGATGAGAGATAGATGTGCAATATCAGAAACGCTGCTTCCCGTTTTGACTGTTACCGGTTCCCCATTTCGATAATAAAAAGGTCCAAAGCCGTCCTTGGGTCCATTCGACCCGTTTTGGAAGCCAAATCCATTTCCATACATTTTCGCATATAGTGCTTTAGCATATCCATGGAAAATGAAGCGGCTTGCCTGCGGGCTTTACCTACCACATAAGGGTGGATGCCTGTAACCTTTGCCATGTCGGCCTGGGGTACCTTCTTTTCTTCCATCTTCTTGATCCGCAAAAGGATTCCCATCTGTCTTCCGACCATGGCCATAATATATGAGATGGGCTCTTTCAACTCCAGCAGATCGTTAAGAATCTGAAGGGCTTGGGGAATCTGCCGTTGCGAGATTGCATCGGTCAAATCAAAAATCCTGCTCTTTACGCTTTTGGAAGCAATGCTTTGAATGGCTTCTCTGGTGACGCGAGCCCCTTCTCCCACATACCGGGCGATTTTTTCAATTTCCAGCGCCATAAAAGTCATATCAGGCTCGAGCAATGATACCAGGTATGCAGCATCCTGCTCATCGATTTGCTTGTGAAAGCTGGCAAACCCCCTCATCACCCATCGCGTAAGTGATCTTTCATCTTGCCGGCTGCATTCCACAACCAATCCATGATTCTTCAATGCTTTATAAAAGCTGAACCGTTTATCCACTTCCCCCTGGATAAAAATAAGGCAAATAAATTCAGGCAGCCCCTTGAAAAAGGTATTCCAATCCATGGCCTTTGTGCTCTGTTTCAAAAGCGTACTTTCCTTCACAATAACTACTCGCCGTTCGGCGAAAGCTGGGAACTGGGAAACAGCATCGTCAAGTGTCTGAGGCGATACCTTTCCTTCAAGCTCGGAAAAATTAAAGGCTTTTGTATCTTCGTCAAGGAGCTTATGCAATATTTCATTCACATAATGCCGCACCAGAAACTGTTCTGGCCCCGTAAACAGAAAAAGCCTCCCGATATTGTTCTCTTTCAGTTGTTTTCGCAATATTTCCATACTCATAGGGTATATCCTCTATCTATTTCTCCGATCCGCACGTCGATTTGTTGCCTGCAAAAATCCTATCATTTTAATTCAGAAATGTAAACTGTTCATCCCGAAGCCAAGGCCTGATCCGGTACTTATTGCCGTCACTGTTAACAATTACTGCGCCATGCTCCAAAGTGGTATAAACATTTACTCCATTGTCGGACAAGCGGGACAGCACTTCCTCTGTCGGATGTCCGAAGCTGTTCTTCCCCACACTGATCACAGCCACTTCCGGGTTGGTAACGACGAGGAATGCTTCCGATGTTGCATTCCTGCCCCCGTGGTGGGCCACCTTTAATATATCGCAATCCATAGGCGAATTGATATCCAAAAAAATCGCCTCACCCTTGGTTTCGATATCACCAGTAAAAAGCATCTGCAGTTGCCTATAACACAGCATTCCAACCAATGATGTGTTGTTCAGATTCCCTTCCCCGGGCGTGTTCTCCTTATCCGGGTAGAGTATGTTCAGTTTAGTCCAGTCATCCATCTCAAGGGTGTCTCCTGCAGCATAGTAATTCAATTCAATCCCTTTCGCCTGGCATGTCTCGATCAGTGCTGAAAAATCCTCGGTATTTCCGGGATAATCGGGCATACCGACTGATTCAACCGGAAAGCACTCCAGGAGGGTTATCACACCTGATATATGATCGGAATGGGCATGGCTGACCAGAATCTGATCCAGCCTCGTAATCCCTTCGGACATCAGAAGTGGAAGAAGAACCTGCCTGCCTGTATATCCGGTTTTCAGCTCATTAAATCCGCCCCCGCCGTCTATCATGTAATTCCTGCCTCCAGCAGTCCGTATCAGCACGCTATCACCTTGTCCCACATCAATAAATATCACTTTCAAGTCTGGAGGTATGATTCCTTGTGCAACAAGTACCACCCCCAGCAGAAGCGCGCTGATGACTGTCTTATTCTTATGGCGGTTGAAAAAATGCAGTCCGTATGTTCCGGCAAGAATCAGAAAAAGATAGTATATTAAAACACCAAAAGAACTCCAGTGCTGCATGTTCACTTCAGCCCAGGGAATGGACGCGCATCTGTCCGTAATATAGAGGATGATGTGCAAAAGACCCTGAAGCATACATCCCGCGATGAAACCCAATCCATGATGAATGCTGTCGCCAATTACACAGAGCATGCCCACGACTGTTGTAACTCCGGTTAATGGAACAACGAAAAGATTCGCGACTAAGGAAATAAGCGATATCTTGCTGAAATACAGGATCAAAATTGGAATCACACCTGCCTGCGCAGAAATTGTAGCGGCAAGGGTTTCCCGAATGAGCTTCGGGACTTTTTCAGGAACCAACCCAAGCACTCTTTTATACAGTAGCCCCAAGCCCGCAGTTGCGCCGAAGGACAATAAGAAACCTGCATCGAACAGCATAAAGGGATTGACGATTAGCAAAACAAGCGAAGCAACCCCAATGGAATTTAGCAGATCTGCATTTCTGTCCAGCGCCTTTCCTGCCATGACGACAAAAGCCATCACCGCTGCTCTTAATATGGAAGCCTCCATACCCGTGATGAGAATATAGATAAATATGAAAGGAACAGCCACAATCGCTCCGGCTCTCCGGTGAAACCCCAGCATTCTGAACATCCACAGCAACGGCATCAGCAGAAACGCCAGGTTTGCTCCTGAAACTGCCATAATATGCGTAAGTCCCGCAGCACTGAATGCATCCTCCATCGTATCGGTGAGATTTTCCCTATACCCTGTCAGCATGGCTGCCATTAACGCAGCCTTCTCATGGGACAGGTTTTTTTCGAGAGACGAGAGGATTCGCTGTCGGATTCCATATCCAAACCGAAGCAACGGAAGGTTCTTCGCTGGACTTATCCACTGCACCGAATCGATGCTCACCGACATGACAGCCGGGATCTTTTTTGCATACAACCAGCTTTGGGAATTAAACCCGCCGGGGTTTCTCGATGCAGACGGTTTTTCCAGCCCGCCAGAAATGATGAGCCTTGTGCCCGGTGAAAAATCATGGTTTTCATTGGTTCCATAAATATTGATTCGAATTTTTCGGTCAATCGGGATCTGTTCATCCCCCATCTCCATTGTCTGTGTGAAAAATTCAAAGGTGGTACGATCATCGCTGACGGTACAGGCGCTGACAATATACCCCTCTGCCTTTACATGCGCTTCATAACATGGCACTACAGGACGGGGTAACACCGTATACTGAAGGGCATAATTGAGATAACCACATATAAAACAAATTGCCCATAAAAAAATATTCCTCACCCATAAGAGCTTCTTTTTCATACCATAGCAGTAAAGAAGGAGCATCAGCAAGAAAAGAACCATTGCAAAGAAACCCTGTCGGATATACCAGGCAGTGAGAATGCCTGTTCCAAATGCAATTGCCATATGTAGTGCAGGTCTTTTGATCATGGCATGAGCACCTTTTCGAAAATATAAACGGTGTTTGTCTTACCTTGAGCCAGCCTGATGCAGCGAAACCCGAGGCTCTTCCAAAACAGCTTCCCTGTATGGTTTTCTGCCGATATCGAAATGAAAACCTTCGACACGTGAAAATGTCTGCGTGCATAATCCGCTAAAAGGTTGAAGGCATGAGTTCCATAATGCTTACGTTGCCAGGCTGTATCGATTAAAAGAGTGCGCACCCACAGCACCGGTTCCCCAGTGCTCATGAAGTCTCCTGCTATCAGTCCAATACAAGTATCCTTTTCGGCAGGATAAATCCCCTGAACAAAACCAGAACCTTTGTCGCGCAAAGACATGAGCTCTTCAAGGCTCTTTCCCCCTGTTGCAAGACCATAGGAATCAACCTGACGATACCAAAGGTTAACTATAGAAGCGTTTCCTTGAGTGACCGGGCTTAGTTTTACAGCTTCTCCTGAAATGTAAAAATCCATATAACTAATCTTCCAAACTTCTTTTCATAACTGCGGGAATATACCAGGATGCAAACCCCTGATAAGGGTTCCAATAAATTGCGTTCTTTTCTCCGCGGATGTGTTTTTTAAATAAAATGGCCTGTTGGTTGCGATACAGTGGGAAAAAATATGAGTTCTCATTCCCATACCCCAGCTCCCTCCGCATACGTTCCTGGGTTTCTTCCAGAGACTCCCATGGTTTTAATTCTTCGGTAATCGGGGTCAAATCATAATTTCCGCTCCGAATGACTCGTTTCACGTCTCCAGTCCTTATCGTTGTGGCTTTTACCCCAGCATCTGCAAGAATATTCACAAGAAAATTTGCCATATGGAGCTTTTGTATCTCCTTCTCCGGCACAACAATCGATACTGTCTTCAAAGGCACGCCTCCCCATATGAATGTATCTTGAAGCTCATTCCAAACCAGCCCCGATTCAATCAAAGCCTGCCTGAACCCTTCCTTGTCAATAGGGCTTTCATTGTATTCATCGAAATACTGAACCTGCCCCAGATTCATGTCTTTCAGCCGGAAAGATATATATCTGAACAGGGCATTCTGTCGCCTGGCTTGTCCGAATAAACCATTGGGGTTCACACATATGAAATTACCTTCATTGTTTGGGTAGACATGAAAATCCATATCCGTACGATACCGATACTTCGAAAAATCAACATTATTAATAAAAGCAGTATCGGTCTCATTATTCTGAAACGCATCCAGCATCTCTTCTTCCCGGTATACCTTAAACACTACCACATCAATGTATGGAGGGTGATCCTCCCACCACTTCTCAAACCGCCTGAGCTTCACCATGGACTCATCTATGGAATCCAACCGGTATGGACCTGTTCCTGAAACATACTCTGTGTTTTTGGCTTCCATCGTCTGCGGCAGAATTGGGAAAGTCAGTTTTTGTATAAAAACTGGATCCGGTGTTTTAAGCACCACTTCAAGCCGGTTACTGTTGACCACGTTTACTTCCAAAATATTATTAAACATCTCTGTATCATAAAATGGGCTGTCTGAATGCTCCAGGAGCGTCATAGAATGCTTTACATCATAAGCTGTCAGCTTTTGGTCATGGTGGAAAAACACATCCTGCTTCAGAGTAAAACCCCAAATCGTATTCTCCTGTTCGTCCCAGGACTGAACCAACAAGGGTTCAACGTGAGCTTCACTTGTCTGAACAAAAAGAGATTCAAACACAAAGAACGAGATATGATTGACATACCTGTCGCTGGTTTGATACGGGTTGAGAGTATCGACGGGCGTTACGGGTAGTGTCAGCGTTCCTCCCTGAACAGGCCCGCTGTCAACCAGCCTCGTCTCATTTCCTATGACTGGCGTAACAGAAGGTGTCTCTTCTCTTGGCATATTTTCACTGTAAGTTTCTTCGGTTCTGCAGCCTGCTAAAGATATAAGCATCACCAAAAGCACCATACATAGGATTATTCTTTTGTACCTGTACATATGACCTCATCCATCCATAAATTTACTAATGCTTAAGCCCCTTATCATGTTTCGCGCCGGCATATCGAGCCATCAAATTTAGCGTATCACACCCACTGCCAGGCCCACAAGTGTAAAAAAATACAATTTCCCGAGTCTGTTCGGGCTAGTAAAAATCGTCTCACTGTCTGGCTTCCATCATCAGAAGCGCTGCGCCGATACCGCTTCGTCCTTTGCTGCCTCGATGCGAGAAAAAAAGCTCTTTTTCACAAACCGTGCAACGGCAAATATCCTGAATATTGTTTTCAGCAAGGCCCTCGTCACTCAGGGTCTTTCTGATAATCCCACTTAAATTGATTTTCCATTTATCCCCTTCCCCTTGAGGCTCTATTTCATGCTGCATATTCGGGAAAGTCTGCGTAAACTGTTCATATACATCTCTTCTCACTTCAAAGCAGCACTTCCGTATATGGGGCCCAAGAGCGGCAAGAATATTCTCCGATTTACAACCAAAGGATTCTTTCATGATCCGGACAGCTTTACCGGTTATATTCAATAACGTACTCCGCCACCCCGAATGCACAAGTCCGATGACATTTTTCACCGGATCGTACAGATATACCGGTGTACAGTCGGCATGGAAAGTAACCAGTGCAATCCCCTGTACCGCTGTGATAAGACCGTCTGTATCCCCGATATCACTTTTTTTGAGTAGTCCCATGCCACAATGGCGTTGTTCTACAACCCTGACGGTTGAACCATGAACCTGGCTCGACAAAACCATCTGTTCCATGGGAATGTTTAGGTCTTCGGAAATGCGACGGTAGTTCTCCAAGACATGCTCTGTGATGTCGGCTTTTTGAAAACTCATGTTCAGTGTCTCATAAGGAGGAGCACTCACCCCACCGTGCCGGGTTGTGAAGACTGCTTTTATTCTCTTTTTATTCTCTAACGGTACAGAAACCCACATCGGGTTGTTTGCATGGAATCTCAACTATAACCTCCGATTGCTGGATTTTGCACAGCATTCCAGCCCACATTGGGCACCGGATTATCTGATGATTTTAGATTATCATACCCATGCCAAACTCACAAGGGGTAACAGACCAACAGACAAGGGGGCAGGGATCAGTCCACTCCCTGCCACCTTGTCTGCTGGTCTTTATGGTTACGATAATACAGGCTGAAGTTGTACTCCCTCCAAAGCAGCCTCGATTGCAGGAATAAACAGATCCATCAGGCATATCAGGGAGTTTTCTTTTTGGGTTGGGGCATCCTGCCTGTATGGAACAAAATACATATTTTTAACATTATGTAGAATGCCGATATTCTTTCCGTTTGAGCCCAGTCCATCATTCGTAGCGATCCCCACAAGGACTGGCTTATTGTTTCGCAGCTGAGCTTTTACTGCCATCGTTACAGCGGTGTCGGTAATACCATTGGCAAGCTTGGCAATCGTATTTCCGGTACACGGCAGAACTGTCATAATGTCCAGAAAGTTTTTAGGACCGATAGGTTCTGCTTCAACAATGGATGTCATGCAATTTCTGCCCGCGATCGACTCGATTCGGTTTCTGAAGTATTGTGCTGTCCCGAAGCGGGTATCGGATACCTTTACAATATTGGACAGCACGGGAAATATTTCCGCTCCCAGTGAGGCTAGCTTTTCCATTTGCACCAGAGCTTCATCCAGTGTGCAAAAGGAACCCGTCAAACCAAAACCTATTTTTTTTCCCGCAACACTCACTTCTTTTCGCCTCCTTCCAACAGGACGTTATCTATGGTCTTCTTAATTATTTCAGCTGCTGTCAGTGGTGCGGTTTTCCCTGGAAGGCTTAAAGCCCAGTCGGTTTTTATCCCCAATTTCTTTGCGTATTCAAAATCGATCCCTCCCGGACGGGAAGCCAAATCCAAAAGATAACAATCAAGGTGGATTTTGTTCAGAATGTCCGATGTGATTAGTTGATACGGTACCGTATTGACGATCACGTTCATGTCTGTAACATAGCGCTCAAGATCTTGCAGGCGTACGGGTTTGTAACCGGAAACTTCAATCCAGCTCAGGTCGGAATGATTTCTGGCTTCCACCCAGACATCCGCACCAAAGCCTGACAAAATTCCAGCCAGAACCTTTCCAATCCTGCCATAACCCAGGATTAATATTTTGCTGCTGTGGATGGTTCTTGGAATTGATTTGATGATCAGCTCCACTGCCCCCTCGGCAGCTGGAACAGCATTCAGGATTGCCATTTCTTCCCGATCCAGTAAGTCAACACATCGAATTTTCTTATTCTCGAGGCTTTCTCTGACATCCTTATCTATTTTTCCTGCTATAAACAACGTTCTGGCGGGTATCATGTTAACCAGCGTTTGAACAGGAAGAGATTCCTCCGAAAAGGGCATATTGACAAGACCGCCAGCTGTGGTCAGTGGAATCCCGCAGATGATGATATCTGTATTGGCTATCATCTGTGATAAATCTACGTTTTTATTTCTGGAAATTTTCTTATCAAGTCCATATATCTCAACCCTGTAATATTCCTTTTTCAATAATTCAGCCAGATAAATACTGCGCAAATCCCCACCGATGACAAGGTACTTTGGTTTTTGCATTCAAATACCCCCTGCAATCATATTTTTGTTTACACTCTGCGTATATTTCATCGTATGTATTGCAGGGGGTTCAAGTGCTTGTTTCCCTTATTTTTTAAAACTTGACCATACGGCTCGGGGACAGGCCTTTCCGGGTTGGGTTCAGAACTGGATATGCTCGAGCAATTTGGGATCAAAATCGATATCACCGATCGCCGAAATTCCCATAAGTTCAGGCCTGAAAACATATTTTATGATTTCAGAAATGCTTTCCAGCGAAACCCTTTCGATGCTTTCAAGAACCTCATCCGGTGTCCTGATTCGCCTCATCATCAACTGGGATTTTCCCATACTGTTCATTCTGCTGCTGGTACTGTCCAGACCCAGTATATAATTTCCCTTCAATTGATTTTTCGCTTTTTCAACATCATATTCGGTAAGAGTTTCTTGGGTTAAAGTTACAATCTCGTTCTGTATGTGACGTATAACCTCACCATACTGCTGAGGGCTTGACGCAGCATATATCGTGAACATACCTACATCCCTGTAGGAAGTTGGGTAGGAATAAATCGAATAGGCAAGTCCCAGCTCTTCCCTCACCTTTTGAAACAATCTGGAGCTCATTCCGCCTCCAAAAATGTTGTTCAAGGCCAACAGAGAATACATACTTTCCTCTCCATGCTTCACGCCTCTAAACCCCAGGCACATATGAACCTGCTCGGTATCCTTTCGTTTCACCTTCATGCTCTTGTTGAACCATGGCTTGTATGCCTGGATTGTGCGGTTACTGTTCGACTTCCAGCCACTAAAATATTTTTGGACCAGATCAATCAGCTTCTGCTCATCAAAATTTCCAGCAACAGAGATTATACTGTTTTCAGGGACATAATAATTGCGCATATGTTCGAGGATATCTGCCCTTTGAATACCTGAAACAGACTGGTAACTACCGAGGATCGGATATCCAAGAGAATTCCCGCTCCACACCTCTTCTGTAAGCATGTCATGAACCATTTCCTCGGGGTAGTCCTCATACATACTGACCTCTTCGGCAATAACCCTTTTCTCGGTCTCGATGTGTGCTGGTTCGTATGTGGAGCAAAAGAGCATGTCAGCGATGATTTCTATGGCAGTTTCCAGATCTTCATCAAGGGTTTTCGTATACACGCAGGTACATTCCTTACCGGTAAAGGCATTGATCTGTCCTCCGACATTATCGATGGCCATGGCAATATCTTTTGCTGTCCTCGTTTCGGTCCCCTTAAAAAGCATATGTTCAATAAAATGAGAGATCCCATTTAACTCTGGGGTTTCATATCGGGAACCGCTTCCAACCCAAAGCCCGAAAGAAACCGAACGTACATAGGGTAGTTTTTCATAAACAAGAGACAGGCCGTTTTCCATTATATGTTCCTGATACATTCTTTCTCCTCCCGTTTTTTCTCCGTCTGAAAATCAATGACCGCTTGCATGAATTGTACGCCAAAACGCAGGCGCTGAAAAAAAATATATCCACATACAAATTTCGTGGCATTGTTATTCAGGAAAAATGATCGGATAAAAACGGTTATTTCTGCACAATTTTGTTACTAATTTATGTGATATTATATCATCCAGCGTAACAAGGTGCAATCAAAGATGACATACGATATGGTTACTGTTCACATCACGTTTCCTTCTATTGAACATCCATCTCTCATCAGACACCTCTGAACAGTAACACGATATGTGAACAGTTAAAAAACACATATATAAAACAACTTGTTAATGATAGCACAATATGGTAATGTGGAAAGAGGGGGGTAAAAGCCGGCAAGTATAATTCGAGGAGGGTGATAACATTATGGATAGTGAATTGAAAATCAAAATGTATTCTTTTACAATTGATTGCAAGGACCCGAATGAATTGGCAAAATTCTATGCAGCTTTGCTCAAGTGGGAAATCGCATTCATTGACGAAGAATGGGCATGTGTTTATGCTCCAGGAACCAAACAGGGAGCATATCCTGGTATACTGTTTCAACGGAATCTTGAGTATAACCCGCCTGTATGGCCGGATGAACCGGATGCACAACAGCAAATGGCACATTTGGATTTTGTCGTTAATGATTTGGAAAAAGCGGTCCAGCATGCAATCCATTGTGGTGCGAAAATCTCAGATAAGCAATTTTCCAAAGATTGTAAAGTTATGTTTGATCCTGCCGGGCATCCTTTCTGCTTATGTCTGATGGAATCGATTTTTTAGAAAGGTATCGTAATATTTTTTGTTTTCGCCAAAATTTTTATATCGCCTAAAGTTCAATCTCCTTGGCGTTGTTCGCCGCGCCATTGCTGCTGCCCGACAGAATTCAGCAAGTCATTCTCATTTTTTATATTCAATTCAACCATATGCCGGTACTGCCCGTTCATATTCATCAGGCTTTCATGATCTCCTTCCTCTACGATCCTGCCCTGATGGATAACATAGATACGGTTCACATTTCGGATGGTTGACAGGCGATGAGCGATGAGAATGGAAGTCCTGCCTGAGGTTACTTGCTTCATGGATTTTTGGATCATTTCTTCGGTTTCGGTATCAATACTGGCGGTAGCCTCATCCAGAATCAATACTGAAGGGTTCGCTGCTACAGCACGAGCAAAGGAGAGAAGCTGGCGCTGACCAGCTGAAAAGGTACAGCCTCTCTCCTTAACCTCTGTGTACAATCCATTCGGAAGAGATTCCACAAAAGAGTCAACACAAGCCATTTCGATCGCCCGGTAAATATCTTCATCGGTCATTTCGGCAAGATTCAACCGGATATTTGAAGCGATGTCTCCGGTGAACAAAAACACATCCTGAAGCACTACGGCTATTTTGCTTCTTAAATCAGATAGTCTGAAGTCTTTAATGTTCTTCCCATCAATGAGAATTTCTCCTTTTTGAATATCATAAAATCGTGCCATCAGGCTAATAATCGTTGATTTTCCTGAGCCTGTAGGACCAACAAATGCAACCGTTTCCCCCGGCTTGATATGAAAGCTGACATCCTTTAGAACCCAGTTTTCATCCTTATAGGCGAACCATACATTCTTAAATTCAATCTCTCCACGGATATGACCACACGAAATCCCAGACTGCAGGTCTTCCACCTTGTCGTCCATATCCATGATTTCAAAGATTCTTTCTGACGATACGACCGCAGACTGAAGCCCGGTATATTTATCTGCAACTTCGTTAATGGGCTGAAAGAATTCCCGAATATAGGATATAAAGGCATATAAAACGCCATATTCAAGGGTCCCGCCCAATACATCCCCCGCACAAACCCAAACCAGAGCTGAGATCGTAAGGTTGTTGATAATCTGCACAATCGGACGCCCCAGACTGTTCAGGATAACCTCCCGTAAGCTTGATTTGAAGTAGCCTTTTTCAATTTCATCATATTCATCATACTTTTGCTTTTCCCGGCTAAATATCTGCACGATTTTCATTCCGGTGATGTTTTCGGCCAGGAACCCATTAAGCCGGCCTATCATCATCTTCATGCGAATGAAATTCTTCCGGGCAGCCTTGCGGTAAAGTACAGCAATCAGAGCGATCAATGGAACCGTACTCACTCCTACAATGGCAAGCTTCGTGTTCATCGAAAACATCACATAAATGATTCCTGCGATCATCACCACATCACGGAAAAGATTTACAAGCACTCCCGAAAACAGCTCATTCAATGACTCCACATCGTTTGTCACACGTGTTAGAAGTCTTCCCGAGGAATACCGGTCAAAAAAGGACATGGACATTCTTTGAATTTTGTTAAACAACTCTGTTCGCATCCTGTGCATGATCTTTTGTCCAACCGAATTCAGAAGGATACTTTGCGTGTAGTTTAAAACGGCACCACCCAAGATCAGCCCAAAAAAGGTAAAACCCAACCGGTAGATCGCCTTCTGATCCAAAAACCCGGGAACCAGATAGTCATCAATGATCTGCTGTAAAATGACAGGCTTTATTACAATCACTGCATTGATAAGAAAAGCAATGATGACAGCCAGCGCAAGCGCAGGGATATGGGGGATGAAATAAGCCAAAAGACGCCCAACTTTTGCTTTTTTCCGATATAAATCTTCAGAATGGTCCGCTCTGTTTATGTCCATCAAGCCAAATCCTCCAGCTTACCTTTTTTCTCTGTCTGTGACAAATAAAGTCTGTAATAGGAGCCTTTCAGCTTCATCAGTTCTTCATGGGTTCCCTGTTCAATAATCGCTCCGCCGTCCATTAAGATGACGTTATCTGCGTGCATAACCGTAGAAACACGATGTGAAATAATAATCCCTGTCCTGTTTTTCAATACGGTTTTTATATTGCCAAGAATCTCCGATTCTGTCTGTGTGTCCACCGCAGACAGGCTGTCATCCAGAATCAGAATGGAGGGATTTTTAACAAGTGCACGAGCAATGGATACCCTCTGCCGCTGTCCGCCCGACAAGGTAACGCCCCGTTCTCCAACAACCGTATTAAAGCCTTCCGGAAATTCCAGTATATTGTCATATACACCCGACATCCTCGCCGCCTGTTCAATTTCTGCCTCATCAATCCCACCTTGGTAGAAGCTGATATTCTCGCCGATGGTTGCAGAAAACAGAAAATTTTCCTGCGGAACGAAACCGATCTTCTCCCGTAAGACTTCCAGGGATATGGTGTTGATGTCCATGCCGTTCAAAAAAATTCTTCCGTTTTCTATGGGAAAAAGCCGCAACAGCAGATTCGCTAAAGTCGTTTTTCCAGCTCCGGTTTTTCCGATCACGCCCAAAGTAGAACCCGAAGGTATGGTAAGGTTGATATTGCGCAAAGCGGGGGCTGATTCCTGAGGATATGTAAACGTAAGATTCTTAACCTGGATTTCATATCCTTCCTCTTCCCGCAGAGGCTTCTTCCCTTCAGGGATATCACTTTTTTCCCGGAAAATATCATCCAGCCGTTTTGCTGATGCCGCGCCTCTTTGCCATACTTCAATGATTCTGCTGATATTCCTCACAGGGCCCATAATGGTTGCCATGTATGTATTAAAGGCAATAAAATCGCCCAGGGATATCTCACCGGATATTACCATTCTGCTGCCATACAGAATAAATGCAAGAAAGCTGACACTAAAGCAAATTTCTGTTACCGGCCCCAGCGCTCCAGAAACCCTGACCATTTTCATGTGGGTCTTGGCGTTCTCTTTACTTAGCTTATCAAATGTGTCCATCTCAGGTTTTTCCTGGGCAAAGGCTTTTATCACCCGTATCCCCATAATATTCTCCTGTACTTTTTCCGAGATCGACGCAAAAGCCTCCTGCACCTTTCGAAACCGTGTTCGAAGAGTTTTCCGAAGTAAAACTGTAACCAAGATAACAACTGGCACAGGAGCAAGGGCCATCAGTGTCAGCGTCGGGTTTATCGATTCAGCCATATAATAGATGGAAATGGAATTTACAAGCACTCCTTCTATGGCTGCAACAAAACCAAATCCGAAGACCCGCCGGATTGCGTTGATGTCATTGATGGCATAAGCGATTAAATCTCCTGTCCGGTGATTATGGTAAAAAGAAACAGGAAGGGTTTGCATGTGGGCAAAGAGCTTTCTTCGGATATAGCTTTCAACATGACGGCAATTTCCAACAAGAAAATATCGCCAGCAAAACCGTAGAGAAAAAGCCAGGACCGAAAGCAACAGCATCCAAATCAACTGGCTTCGGATTCCAGCTATGGTTTCCTGCCCATAATTGAGCATATCTGTAATATTGCCCAGAACTTTTGGAATCTGAAGTGAAACTATCGATGTGACGATCAGAATACAAATTCCAGCAATATAACTGAGTAAACGTTCCTTTATGAAATCCAGCAGAATTTTTTTTATCAGCATAACCTCACCGCGATGTCAATCAAACATGCAAGCCAAGCTTGTTCATGGAATATGCATATACAATTCAAAACAAATGGTTCCCAACAAAAACGGGAGCGGACAATCCGAAAGGATTGCCCGCAATCTTAGCTCTTTCCTGTACATTATACGCCAGCCGGAAGCTTTTTTCCAGCTGAAAGTATTTTTTCATAGGCTTATTCAAGTAAAAATCTGCCTGCCAGAGCTGTGCGATAGGATCTGATCCCTGGCATTGCGCAAAGGGCTCTGAATGAGCCATTCATACTTCCTACACGGCCACGGCATGTATTTCGATCTCTCCCCGTACCTGGAAAACCGAAACATAACTCCTGATTTGGTAGGTGGTTTCATCTTGAAGCTGAACGGCTGCAGCTTTTCCGGCGTATCCCCCATACTCGGCATCGGTCTGACGATACTGTTGCAAAACATACTTTCTGGCCCCCGCAACCAGCTCTCCGATTTCCATGATGTCGGTATCGGTCAACTGGGGACAGAAGGTTGTTCTGAATTCGTAATCTACATCACTACCCCGAATAATAGAGATGCTCTCCAAAATAGCTTGTTGGTCAACTCTGGAACGGCAGATTTCACGGTACTTTTTCATAGGTGCCTTAACATCCATTGCGATATAATCAACCAATTCCTTATCGAGCAGTTTTTCAATGACCCCCGGGCGGGTTCCATTTGTATCCAGTTTAACCAGGTATCCCATGTCTTTTACTCANNTTACCCGGATAATCCACCAGGGATTGCTTAACAATTCCGGTGATTTTCATCTTTAGCGCCTCCAATGTCATTTGTGACTTACGATACTTTATCCTTTATGACAAACTTGCGGCGATTGGTGTATTCTTCCTTTTTACCTTTGTTATAGTTGGATACAGGCCTTAAATAGCCAGTAACCCTTGACCATACCTCAGTTTTTCCGCCGCATTGAGGGCATGTGAAGTGTTCACCACTGATGTACCCATGATTATTGCAGATTGAGAAAGTTGGAGTGATGGAAATGTAAGGCATCTTGTAATTTTCGAAGCAGCGCTTGATAACATTCTTGCACACTTCCACTTCCTGGATGCTTTCGCCCAGATACAAATGCTGAACAGTGCCACCTGTATACAGGGACTGAAGCTCATCCTGCAATTCCATCACTTCAAAGATATCATCTGTGAAGCCTACAGGCAGCTGCGTTGAATTCGTGTAATAAGGTACATCCTCTCCAGCTGTGTAAATATCCGGGTATCGCTGTTTGTCCATGCTGGCCAAGCGATAGGATGCTCCCTCAGCCGGTGTGGCTTCAAGGTTATAGAAGTTTCCGGTTTCCTTTTGAAATTCAACCATGACATCTCTGAGATATTTCATCATTTCAACAGCAAAGGCTTGTCCTTCGGGGGTGGTAATGTCTTTCCCCATAAAGTTTACCAATGCTTCATTCATGCCGATAACACCAATGGTGTTGAAATGGTTATACCAATATTGCCCTGTTCTTTCCTTAACATGACGCAACAAATATGTAGTATAAGGATAAAGCCCCTTTTCCGACTGTTGCTCAATTATTTTTCTTTTGATTTCAAGGGAAGTTTTCCCGATAGATGCCACATGATAAAGACGATTCTTGAATTCTTCCTTGGTACTGCTCAAATATCCAATTCGGGAAAGATTAATGGTGAAAACACCAATTGATCCGGTTAATGGATTGCTGCCGAACAATCCTCCGCCTCTCTTGCGCAACTGGCCAACATCAAGGCGCAGACGGCAGCACATTGATACCGCATCTTCAGGCGATAAGTCGGAATTTACATAGTTCGCAAAATACGGAATCCCATATTTGCACGTTATTTTCATGAATGCTTCGACTGCAGGACTATTCCAATCGAAATCACGGGTAATGTTGATGGTTGGAATGGGGAACGTAAAGACTCTGCCTTTGGAATCCCCCTCCAGCATGACTTCGCAGAATGCCTTGTTGAAAAGATCCATTTCTGCCTGAAAATCGCCGTATTTGTCATTGGTATACTGCCCACCGGATATAACGGGCTCATCCTTAAGTGTTTTAGGTACCTTTATATCAAAGGTTAGGTTGGAAAAGGGGCATTGAAAACCTACCCTTGTTGGAACGTTAATATTGAAAATGAATTCCTGGATACATTGCTTGACCTGATCATAGTTCATGTTGTCATAGCGTATAAAGGGAGCGCAATATGTATCAAATGAAGACCATGCCTGCGCCCCGGCTGTTTCGCCCTGCGTGCTGAAGGTATAATTGACGATCTGGCCAAGAAGACTTCGCAAATGTTTTGGTGGTTTACTCTCAACCTTGCCGGGCACACCTCCAAAACCGTCCATCAGAACCTGACGAATATCCCATCCAGCACAATAAGGCCCGAAGAAGCCAAGGTCATGGATATGACAGTCTCCATTTTCATGGGCTTTGCGCACTTCAACGGGATAAACCTCATGAAGCCAGTATTTTTTTGTAAACGCTTCGCGAACATAATTGTTTAGACCATTTACGCTTTTCTGAGCATTGGCGTTTTCGCTGATCCGCCAGTCATTATCCCCCAAATAATCTGTAAACATGTTAATCGTGGCCCCGATTAACGCATTCATCTCTCGGGCGCTTTTTCTTTTTTCACGATATAGTATGTATGCTTTAGCAGTTTGGGCATGTCCATTTTCGATTAGAACGTATTCAACGAGGTCTTGGATTTGTTCAACTTCTGGAATATGATTCTTGAATTTTTCATTTGCAAGCCGGATGACTTCATCGCATAGCTTCTGTGCCGTGTTAAAATCTTTTCCTCCGCAGGCTACTGCGGCCTTAAAGATCGCTGAACTGATTTTCTCGGGAGCAAATTTCTCAACACTTCCGTCTCTCTTTCGTATCTTCTCTATCATTACTCCGCCTCCCAAAATCAACTATATATTGATGCAATTATACTATCACAATACAAGATATAGTGTCAACCTGAAAAACTGGCGATTTTTTATGCAAAATATCCAAACACAGTACTCACAATGGTTCTGAGATTTGTACACAATTTCGTCACCATTCATCATAAATTGACAAATTCCCGAGGGCATGTTGTTACTGTTCAATACCTCAACTCATTTTTAGGAAAAAAGCTTGAAAAAAACAATTGAATCGTATATTCTATCCATAAGAGGCTGCGCGACTGACGGAAAGCATCTGAACAGCAGATGTGGCAGGGTTACCTGCAGGGAGCGCACAGGATTCGAAGCCGACCGTCTGGGCAAACATGAAAGGTTTGTCCAGGCGTTTTTTATTTCAGAAACCATTTCTACGGGAGGTTATCAAAGTGAAAAGGCTATCGCTTGAACAGGAACTCAAATCAAATACGTACCCTGGCCGAGGAATTGTCCTTGGCAGGTCAAAAGACGGAAGTAAGGCTGTGGCAGCCTACTTCATCATGGGAAGAAGCCCAAACAGCAGGAACAGGATATTTATTGAAGACGGACAAGGCATTCGCACACAGGCGTTTGATCCATCCAAACTAACCGATCCAAGTTTGATTATCTACGCTCCTGTAAAAGTCCTTGGAAACAAAACCATCGTAACAAATGGCGACCAGACAGACACAATCTATTCAGGAATGGACAACCAGCTTACCTTCGAACAGTCTTTACGTTGCCGTGAGTTCGAGCCGGACAGCCCGAACTACACGCCCCGCATCAGCGGCATCATGCATATTGAAAACGGAAAATACAACTATGCACTATCAATTCTAAAAGCAGCCAACGGCAACCCGGCTGCCTGCTGCCGCTTTACATTTGCTTATGAAAACCCATTTGCCGGCGAGGGGCATTTCATCCACACCTATATGCATGACGGAGATCCTCTGCCCAGTTTCGAAGGTGAACCCAAACTTGTCGATATTCCAAACGACATCAGTGCTTTTACCGATATGGTATGGAATAACCTGAATGAGGATAACAAAATATCATTGTTTGTAAGGTTTATTGACATCGCTTCGGGCAAATATGAAACAAAAATCGTTAACAAAAACAAGTAACGGAAAAGAGGTGCGATATGAAAGAGATAGAACTAAAATATGGTTGTAACCCCAATCAGAAGCCATCAAGGATCTTTATGAATGACCGAAGTAAGCTTCCTGTTACCGTACTAAACGGGAAACCAGGTTACATCAATTTTCTGGATGCATTCAATGGATGGCAGTTGGTTAAGGAACTAAAGGAGGCTACCGGCCTTCCATCGGCAACATCCTTCAAGCATGTATCACCTGCAGGTGCTGCTGTGGGCCTCCCGCTTTCCAACACCCTCTCGAGGATCTACTGGGTGGACGACCTTGGAGAATTATCCCCGCTTGCATGTGCATATGCCAGGGCCAGAGGTGCGGATAGAATGTCTTCATTCGGGGATTTTATTGCATTATCCGATGTGTGTGACCTCGATACGGCCAATCTTATAAAGCGGGAGGTTTCCGATGGTATTATCGCCCCTGGCTATACTGATGAAGCTCTTGAGGTCTTGAAATCAAAGAAAAATGGTAATTACAATGTAATCCGCATCGACCCCGGGTACGCTCCAGATCCGATTGAAACAAAGCAGGTATTTGGGATCACTTTTGAGCAAGGCCGAAATGATCTTGATATCAATGACAAGCTTTTATCCAACATCGTAACCACGAATAAAGATATCCCTGAAAATGCTCTGGTCGATATGAAAATCGCATTGATCACGCTAAAGTATACACAGTCAAACTCAGTTTGTTATGTCAAGGACGGGCAGGCAATCGGAATCGGCGCTGGGCAGCAGTCCAGGATTCACTGTACCAGGCTTGCGGGCAGCAAGGCTGACAACTGGTTTCTTCGCCAGTCTCCACAGGTCCTGGGGCTCAGTTTCGTTGATTCTCTGGGAAGAGCAGAGCGTGATAATGCAATTGACATATATATCGGTGAGGAATATGAGGACGTACTTCGAGAAGGTGAATGGCAAAAGATTTTCAAGACCAAACCTGAAATATTCACCAAAGAGGCAAAGAAATCATGGCTTAGCAGGATGCAGAATGTAACCCTTGGCTCAGATGCGTTCTTCCCATTTCCAGACAATATCGAAAGGGCCTATAAAAGTGGAGCCAAATATATCGTTCAACCGGGTGGCTCGGTCCGAGATGACCTGGTGATAGAATGCTGCAACAGGTATGGAATGGCAATGGTTTTTACAGGAATCAGGTTGTTCCATCATTGATCCGCTCGGCTTTCCGCTGGTTTGGGAAAGCCGACAAACACCTGAACCCTCAGAACTGCCCTTGCACCGGAAGATATTTCGAAGGGCTCAGAGTTCTTTGAACCCACTACCGGATAACAAGGTTATGGGGTTTTGAGCATGAAATGCTGTAACAACCCCATTCCCTGTCGCGTACTGTTACAAAAGAAAAAGTAGTCGAAAATGGCTTAAGAGGCCAATACGTATACGGGTTACAAGTGATATTATTTTCTGGGTACTATTTCACCATTATTCTTTAATATATGGTTTTCCGGTACAACTCCTCTGACTGCCGTTAACGGATACACAATGCTGTTTCTTCCGATGACGGAACCAGGAAACAGAACGGAATTGCATCCTACTTCGGCATTATCCCCTACAATTGCTCCAAATTTACGCAAGCCGGTATCAATGCAATTGTCCCCGTCTTTGACCTTGACCTGTTCCTTGCTGGATTTCAGGTTCGAAATGATCACCCCTGCCCCAAGATGAGCGCCATATCCAAGAACCGAATCCCCAATATAATTGAAATGGGGAACCTGTGCTTTATTAAATAGTATTGAGTTTTTAACTTCCGTTGAATTTCCAATAACCACGCCATCACCAATCAGCGCATATTCCCTAAGATAGGCCGATTGGCGCAGCTCACAATCATACCCGATGATGGCAGGACCTTTGATTGTCACAGTTTTTTCTATGGTAGTTCCCTTTCCAACCCAGACGTTCTCCGCGACATGCTCAAAATCATCGGGAAGGCGGTCCGCAAATAAATCGAAGTAGTGTTTTATTTTCGTAAAGACTTCCCACGGATACTTCACCATATCGAAAATTTCCCTGAACCGGCATTCATCCAGATCCAGCAAGTTGGGTACTGTTATTATCAGAAAAATCCCCCCTATATATGGATATCTTATAATTCTTTATGCGTAGTTCTGCTTTTTCATACTACATTTAAGCTGATATTATTATACCAGTTTGCGTAAGGGAAATAAAGAATTTCGGGAAAAAGACAGGGGTCGGTGTTACTGTTCAGAGGTATCTGATGAGAGATAGATGTGCAATAAGCACGTCTTTCCATTAAAAAAATCCGGGGCAACGATACCGCGAGCTATCTCACCATTTGCAGCTGAGCGGCGTATTGCTTCGGTGTATGCTGATACCGGTTCGTCTATGTCACAGTTTCTTCCAAAAGCAAAAGTTCAATAATACAACGTTCTTCCATGTATGGCGGATGATGAGTTGCTATAATATAGTATTTGTAACAATTAATTCTTTGTGCTAACATTATCATATAAATAAAAATCCGGAACACACGGGCAGCGAAAAGAATGGTTTGACGTCATATATGGAAGGAAGTCGGATCAATGGAGAAAAATAACCCGACTGGAGAAAACCCCGTGACTTTTATCAGTCAGTCAACGGAAGATATGCACGAGATGTTTTCTGTTCTGGAGCTTTTCCCTGTTCCGATAGAAGTATTTTCACCGGATGGATTAAGCCTTTTTGTTAACCAGGCTTTTATAAATTTCTTTCATATTGGTGCGGAAGATATTGTCGGAAGGCTTAATATTCTAAATGACCCTTACATTAACATAAAGCTTGGTTTATCAGATTATATCCGGCGGGTTTTTGCTGGTGAAATTCTCTCTCTCCATGATATAAACGTCCCCTTCGAGGAATTTGGCAGTTGCGGCTCCAATCAAATAAAGCGCCCGGAAAGCGATTTGTACCAGGATATCACCTCCTTCCCCTTGCGGAGTGAAGATAATTCGATTATTTATGTAGTCACCGTATTTATGACAAAACGTGTCTGCAGGATGCGGATGGATATCATGAAAGCGAAACAATTTATCGATGAGCATTGGAGCGACGATTTTGATCTTGAAAGGATTGCCAGGATCGCAGGGATAAGCCGTCATCACCTTGCACGCCTTTTCAAGAAAATGGTTGGCGTGACACCGTATGGTTATTATCAGGAGATTAAAATTGAAAAGATAAAAGATGCTCTTGCCGACATCAGCCTAAGTATCAGCCAGGCGTTTTCGGCCTGCGGAGCGGATTACAGCAGTGGCATTAAAGAAACTTTCAAAAGCAGGGTTGGAATGACGCCGACCCAGTACAGAAAGATCTTATTGCTTGAATTGGATAATAGCAGACAAAAAGCATCCAGCGGCGAAATAGAAAATAGAACTGCCGAATCCCCAGCTGCCCCGCCGGTAAATCCGCTCTGTACGATGAAGCGCAGGATTTTTCAGGTAGCCGAGCTTTTTCCTATTCCAATTCAGATATTTGAGCCGAGCGGAGACATCATATTTATAAATGAGGCAACACTTAAAATGTGGAATGTTCGGGATACTTCCCTGATTCTTGGCAAATACAATTTAAGGAGTGACCCGCTCGTCAATGATCAATTCGGTTTGCGCGATGAGATTCGCAGAACATTTCAAGGGGAGATGGTGCTGATTCAGGATATCAGAGTACCATTGGAAACCTTCTGGGAGTGGTATAAGACGAGAAGCAATGTCTACGATATTGAAATGATTTACACCGATATCCTTAACTTTTCCGTTTTTGATGCGGATGGTGGGCTTGCATTTGTTGTGGGAGTATTCTTTACAAGCAGGGTTTACGGCGGCAGATCGGAAGTGGCAAAGGTCAGAGAGTACCTTGAAAATCACTGGAGGGAAAAATTTGACGCTGCCGGGCTTGCAAAGCTTGTTTGTCTGAGCTCTTCACAACTTTTCCGTCTGTTTAAGAAGCATACCGGCATGACGCCTTACCATTACTATCAGGAAATAAAAATCAATAAGCTTAAGACGGCTTTGCGGGACAATAACAAGAGTATTGCCGAAGCGTTTATATCCTGCGGTTTTGACTATCCCGGCAATTCCACAAGATTTTTTAAGGAAAAGACAGGTATGACCCCGTCGGAGTACCGAATAGCAATCGAAAAATAGCGAAAAAACCAGACCCCTGCATCTGTCAAGGATGCAGGGCTTTTTTATGCTCATAATTGACAAATATTCAGCAAGAAACCGATATGCCTGG
>LSQX01244887.1_pt1 | contig 24631 bp, 23 predicted proteins | sample 654561 | NCBI WGS metagenome assembly LSQX01 (sample SAMN04489861, study PRJNA283612) | anaerobic digester metagenome | isolation source: 4 biogas reactors fed with cattle manure at either 37C or 55C with and... | place: Denmark: Kongens Lyngby | collected 2014
ATATTCGGATGCGCTGGCTAAGCCATCTATGCGAGCTGCTGTATTCGTGATATTTTCAATATTATGCGTGTATCCGTTGGGGCCATTGACAGTAAGATTATATGAGACGGCACCGGGAACTGAATCCCATCTCGCGGTAAAGCCATTATAGTTGTGTGCGGTTGATGCAAGAGCGACGGGTACATCAATTATGATTCGCGGCTCGTCTTCGTCCTCACAATAATCATATTCGAGTTCGTCTCCATTGGTGTATATCTAGGGGCTTGGCCCCAAGTTGAGGTTTTGAGCCACGGTGATATCACCTCCGAGATAATAAATTCCCGGTGCGCTAAGGTCTAAATTCTCGAAGCTTGCACCTGCCGGGATTGTTATGGGCTGGGTAAATTCGATGATGGAATTCTCTCCATGGGTCAGAGTCCCGCTGCTCATGAAATCGGGGCTGTCGCATTGAATTCTACCGTTATTTACTACAGTTCCGTTTAATTGGTTAGGGCCTAATGCAATGGTTCCGTTGTTTGTAATTGTGCCGTTATTCGTCAAAGTGCCGCTTAGATTGTAATTTCCATCTTCGCCAATTACGATCTGAGCACCACTGTTATTGACTAAGGTTCCATCGCCTTCAAAATTGCCGTTGATTGTCATGCTGCCGTTATTGCTTATGGTCCCGTTATTTGTAGTGCTGCCGCTGAAGTCGTAGGTTCCGTTGTTACCGATAGCAATATTAGCTCCACTGTTGTTTACGAGGTTTCCATTACCTTCTAAGGTGCCGTTGACTGTCATGCTGCCGTTATTTGTTGCGGTGCCGCTGAGGTCGTAGGTTCCGCTGTCACCTATGACAACTGTAGCTCCACTGTTGTTTACGAGGTTTCCATCACCGGTCAAAGTGCCTTCAATTGTGAGATCAGTGCCGCTACCGTTGGCTATTGTAAGCGTAATGCTGTTATTGATTGAAAGTTTTCCAGCATCTTTTATCGTAGTTTGATCAATAGTAACGTCCACATCAACGTCAACAGGGTCTTTTATAAGAATAGAATTATCATCATAAGATGGCGCATGAGGTACTGGGACAAGAGTCCAAATCCATTGCAGATATGAGCACTGCCATGTACCTTTACTGCTCCACACACCACCAGGGGTTTTACTCCTAAAATGTTCCGCATGCCCTAATGTCATCCCAAAAACGAGCATCATTGTTAGAATTATAATCTTTTTGTTCATCTCATATCTCCCTGTTCCGATTGCAATCTTCCAAACAGAACTGCATCTTTGTTTAAAATGTTCATCATCATATATTCCTTATGTTTAAAATCATTTAATCACAGTTTCTGAGCTAACTATTTAACTGCATGACTGTTATACAGGCCATTATTAAGAACACTTTGTGTGGATATGACACAAAACAAAGTGTTTAATATATCATGATTGCAATAAATTTCACAGGTGCATTGCTGTCAAGAACAAATTTACACCATGTTAACTATTATTTAGCCTACCACTAAAAAGCCGCATCAGACTTACATCTCAAGGGATAGACTATCGAAGCGGACAACAATTGCTCTCTAATCTGCTTTTACTATAGCTCTCTTTTTTGCCGAATAATCGCATTATTGCAATAATGAAATGTTCTGTCGAGTATTATTGCTTATCTTAATATCTTGATTGTAATTAGGTGAGCTTAATCTTGCTACAGAAGGGGTTTGTTGAATCTGGGGAATAGTTGACGAGTGTTAGGCATCTCGCAGAGCGCGAAGCTTATGCCTCAGTTTATAGCTCTTATTCTGTCTGGGTTCAATCTTTTGTGATGATATCCAAGACGCTGCTGATCTTGATCTTGTGCATACAATTGAAGTGCTTTTTGGGGCATTCAGCGCCGCCATGTAGCGAGCAAGGCTGACAGGGTAGGTTTGCTACCAAAACTTCTGCACGAGGATTCTGCGGTGCAAAACCCAGTCGAGGATGAGTGGCGCCAAAGATGGCAATCTGCTTCTTTCCAAGTGCTGCGGCAATATGCATGGGCCCACTATCCGAGCTGATCACCCAATCCGCAGTATCGATCAAGGCAACGAGATCCAAGAGATTGAGCTGTCCGCAGAGGTCGAGAGTGCGCTCGTCCTCACAGATGCTTGCCGCAAGTTCTCGTTCCGCATTGGAGCCGAGGATGATGAACTGATAATCCTCGGGGCTCATCTTGATCAGTTCTTTGTAATACACTGCAGGATAGCGCTTTGTTTCGTGCAAAGCTCCGGGAAAGATGAGGATACGTTTCGCCATTTTGCTTAAGTTATCAAAGGAAATGCCCGCCGGCGCCGATATCTTTGGAGCGTCCAGTTTTGCCTCAAAGCTCAGCTTTTTCAGTGCCGTTCCATAAAGTTCCACGGTCGAGGAGATCGCCAAGTTCTTATTACCATTTGCGATGCGCTTCCGCGTTCTTCTATCCTTGAAATAGACTGCGCTGCGCTTTCCGCGCGCAAAGATGCGCAAGAGATAACTGGAAAGTTTGCCATGCAAATCGAACACGAGATCATAGCCTTTTCTGCCCAGTTCCAGATGGAATGCGGCAGTCTTTTCATAGGCGATGCCATTGATCTCGTGCCCCATAAGCATTACTAATTCAAGGAATTGCGGCTTCGTCACATAGTCGATTTCCGCCTCGGGATAGCTCTCTCTCAGATATCGGACAATCGGCTCCGTGAGGATGATATCCCCCAAAGAACTGAGTCTAATGATCAATATCTTCATGCAAATTCATGGATGATGGCGGGGATGCTCTTGACAAATGCCTGATAGTCCGCAGGATAATCCGCTCCTGCCATGGCGCTATCCGGTCTGCCGCCGCCCTTGCCACCGATCTCGGAAGCGATGCGAGAGACAATCTTTCCTGCATTATATTTGGGCAAAAGCTCCTTGCCGACCACCACGAGTAAGGAGAGTTTATCCGCCTTTTTCATGAGGATCACTCCGATCTCATGGGTGAGCTTTTCGCGCAGGATATCGGAAAAAGCTTTGAGATCACTGCCTTCGTCAAGGATTTGGACAAGCAGTCTAAGTCCATCATATTCTTGGACATTAGCCATCATGGAATCAATCTTGATCTTGCCGAGCTCGGCTTCGAGTTGCTTAATCTTTTGCTCCTGTTCGTAGGAGTGTTGCTTCTGCGCTTCGATTTTCTCATTGAGCTGACTAACAGGTGCGGCAAAGAGTGCTGCCGCCTTGGCGAGACTATTTTCCATCTCCTTTACATAGGCGATCGCCGCTCTTCCCGTGAAGGCCTCGATGCGCCTGATTCCCGCTGCGATAGAGCTCTCTGAAGCGATCTTAAAGAGTCCGATCTCACCGCTGTGACCAACGTGCGTCCCTCCACAGAGTTCCTGCGAAAAGCCGTCCACGTTCACCACGCGCACTTCATCGCTATATTTCTCGCCAAAAAGGGCAATTGCGCCGTCCTCTCTCGCCTTTTGAAAGTCTTTGATCTGAACCCCAACAGCGCGATTGCTGCGCAGGATTTCATTCACTCTTTGCTCAACCTTGCTCATCTCGTCCGGCGTCATCGCCTGAAAATGAGTGAAGTCAAATCTGAGATAATCGGGATGCACGAGCGAGCCTTTTTGCTGGACGTGATCGCCCAAAACCTCTTTCAGCGAAGTGTGTAAGATATGCGTTGCCGTGTGATTACGTGCGATATCCAGCCTGCGCTCAAGGTCGATCTCAAGCGTCACTTCCTGCGTGGAAATCACGCCCTTTTTGATGCGCGCATAATGCACAAAGGCGTCGTCCATCTTTTTGACGTCATAGACTTCATATTCGCATTCATCGTTATAGATTCTGCCGGTATCCGCAATCTGTCCGCCACTTTCGGCATAAAATGGAGTGCGCTCAAGCTGCAGAGCAATGCCCCCATCTTCCAGCAATCTATAGCGTTGGATGTAAGAGCTGTCCTTGATCTTATTATATCCGCTGAACTCTGTCGGAGTGGGCTCAGTGATCACCGTCCAATCCTCAACGCTGAGATCTGACTCAAATTTCGACGCCTTTCTGGCTCTTTCGCGCTGGGCGTCCATCTCTTTATCGAAAGCCTCGAGATCGACTCTGAGACCCTTTTCCTCTGCCAAAATCATCGTGAGATCCAGCGGAAAACCGTAGGTATCATAGAGCAAGAAAGCATCCTTGCCGCTGATGAGATCGTCTTTCAGGACTGAGGAGATCTCTTCAAACTTGTGCAAGCCCTGATCCAAGGTCTTGTTGAAACGCTCTTCCTCCGCCTTAATCACCATCTTGATATAGCTTTCCCTGCCGCGCAGTTCCTCAAAATGGTGTCCCATGATCTCAACAACGCTGTCCACGAGTTTATAGAGAAAAGGCTCGGCAAAGCCCAAGAGACGACCGTGGCGGGATGCGCGCCTGAGAATCCGACGCAGGACATAGCCCCGCCCTTCGTTCGAGGGGAAACCGCCGTCGGCAAGCGCAAAACAGAGGCAACGGATGTGATCCGCAATCACCCTGTGGCTCATGCCGTCTTCTTCGTGATATTCCACTCCCGAAAGCTGTGCAATGCGCTCTAAGATTGGCATAAAGAGGTCGGTCTCATAGTTTGAATTCTTGTCCTGAAGAACTTGGGCGACTCGCTCCAAACCTGCGCCTGTATCGACATAGCGATGTTTAAGCGGCACGAGTGAGCGGTCGGCGAGGCGTTCAAATTGGATGAAAACGAGGTTCCAAAGCTCGATGATGCGGTCGCAATCACCGTTGGGAGCGCAGACATGACCTTCCACGCCCTGCTTGTTACAATGCGAGAGGCCGCGATCAATATGAATCTCGGAACAAGGCCCGCAAGGACCGGTGTCCCCCATCTCCCAAAAGTTGTCCTTATCACCATGAAAACTAATATGTTCCGGCTTGATATCCGTGTGATTTCTCCAGATCTCAAAAGCCTCCTGATCGCTGTCGTGCACGGTGGCATAGATCAGGCTCTTATCCAGCTTCCAACGCTCGGTGAAGAGCTCCCAAGCCCAGATAATCGCATCGTGTTTATAATAGTCGCCAAAGCTCCAATTGCCCAACATCTCGAAAAAGGTGTGGTGATAGCCGTCTTTGCCGACTTCCTCGAGATCGTTGTGCTTACCGCCGGCGCGGATGCACTTCTGTGAGTTCACGGCGCGCTTGACGCTGGGTTCTTTGAGCCCTAAAAAGATGTTTTTGAATTGATTCATCCCCGCATTGGCAAAAAGCAGGGTGGGATCGTCTTCGGGAACCACGGCAGAGGAATGGATAAAGCTGTGTCCTTTCTCCAAGAAGAAATCGATGAACTGTTGCCTTATCTCTTTGCTATTTAGCACGTTCAACCTCGAGTGCATCATGGTTTTCAATGATCCATTTTTCGGCACTCCATGCGGCGATCGCGCCATCCGAGGTGGCGGTAACGACTTGACGGAGAATCTTTTGACGGATGTCGCCGGCGGCATAAACGCCCGGAACCGTGGTGTGCATGTGCTCATCGGTGATCACAAATCCGCCGCTATCGAGCTCGATGCGGGATTCAAAAAGCTTGTTATTGGGCAGGATTCCAACATAGATAAACACTCCATCTACAGGCAGATGGCTCACTTCATTGGTCTTTCTATTGACTAATTCGAGATCACTCACGCGGTTTTCGCCGTTGATCTGCTGCACCACGCTGTCCCAAATGAATTCCATCTTGGGATTTGCAAAGGCGCGTTCTTGGATGATCTTTTGGGCGCGAAGCTCGTCACGACGGTGGATCACATACACTTTTTTGGCAAAACGAGTGAGGAACATTCCTTCTTCGATCGCGCTGTCTCCGCCGCCTACAACTGCAACGATTTTATCACGATAGAGTGCGCCATCACAGGTTGCACAATAGCTCACGCCGCGTCCGGTAAAACGCTCTTCGCCGGGGACGTTCAGTCGGCGCGGATATGCGCCCGTGCAGAGAATTACGCTCTTGGCGCGATATTTACCGCTATCGGTTTCCACAATCTTGCAAAGACCGTCCACACCCATGGCGATGATTTCCTCGTCGATGAATTCCACTCCAAAACGCTCAGCCTGGTCATGCATCTTTTGCGTAAGTTCAAATCCCGAGAGGGCTTCCTCAAATCCGGGATAGTTTTCTATCTCATCAGCGACCGTGATCTGTCCGCCGACAACAGCTTTTTCAAATACAGCCGTCTTCAGCCCACCGCGTGCGCTATATATTCCGGCACTGAGCCCTGCAGGGCCTGCTCCAATGATAATTACATCGTAATACATAATTAAACCTCAAAAATATTAGTTTGGGGCAAGTTATTGATCATAGCAACTTTCGTCAAGATGAATCATAATTTGCCGATTTAGCTATAATCTATCACGATAATCTGATTTGTAAAGAAATATGATTAAATGATTGATGCGGTCAAGCAAGTTTGTTTTTTTAGTCATGATTATCAGAGGAGAGTAGAATGTTGGAATGCTTCGATATCAGCACTTTAACATGCCTCGGTCTTGATAATCAAGCCAATTCAAAATAAAAAAAAGCCACCCCTGAGGATGGCTATATCTATTATTTCTTTTTATGACGATTTTTACGGAGGCGTTTCTTCCTCTTGTGAGTAGAGATTTTACGACGTTTTTTCTTTCTTCCACACGGCATAATATCTTCCCTCGATTAGCTGACGATCTTTGTTTTGATTACGCTATTCTTGAACTCACGTGAGAATTTGAAGGTGGGGACTGTGCGTGCCGGTACTTTAACTTTCTCATCAGTTTTGGGGTTGCGACCCATGCGGGGTTTGCGGGATTTGAGGCGATAGGTGCCAAATCCACGGATTTCGATGTGGTGTCCTTCGGCAAGAATGTCTTTAATGCCTTGGAAAAGTGCGTCTGTCACAGCAGCAACATCTTTGCGGATGATGCCTGTGCTTTCTGATACTCTTTTTACAAGATCTGCTTTAGTCATTGTTTTGTTCTCCTTAGATACTTATGCTATTTGATTTATCTTGTTCTAATCAAGCAATTAATATACTCAAAAGCAAAATATTAGGTTTTATGTCAAGTTAAAAACGTTTCACTTAGCAAAGAATTACGCAAAAAGCGAGAAATCTCGATGTGGCAGAACTGTCTGTAATCTATATAATAAGCGACTTTGAGGGCTATTTTATATCCAATGAGAATTGTTTGATTTTTTCTTGTATTAGCATCTTTTAAGCTTGCCTGCTTGGCAGAAAATTGTGCCTTGATTATTTTAATTTACTCCCCAAATCGGTATCTTTTCATGTAAATGAGTGCCGTTTTGGGGAGTTTTTTTTGCCGATTTTGGGAGATATTTTGAGACCACTATATCATCGGCTCACTTGATATTCCAAAATCACTTTTACCGAACAGCGCTAAGAACCTTATATTCCTACACCTTGCCTATACCATTCCGCTCATCCTCCGGTCATGATATGCTCATGCCCATGACCACATCATGACCATATCATCACCAGAACCCTATAAGGAAGGCATGGTTGAGGAAGTAGAAAAACAGTGGTATTTGATAAGGAAGGGACGAATAGCAAGCTTTGTTCTTGACACAAAAGCACTCTTGGTCAAGCGTGGTGAACAAAAGAAATATTCAAACGGAAAAGGTTCATGAAAAGAGCGATTGTGTTAGTTAGCGGAGGCATAGACTCCTTGGTGACAGCGGCTTTGGCTGCCGAGCACGAGGACGAGCTATATTTTCTGCATTTCTCCTACGGTCAGCGCACCGAGGCAAAGGAAAGGTGGTGTTTTGATCAGCTCGCAAAGCATTATAAAGCCAAAGCAGCGAAGAACATAGACTATCGTTGGCTGGCTGAGATCGGCGGCTCGTCTTTGGTTCAAGAGGGGCAAGAGATCAAGCCGTTAAAGGGAGATATTCCTGACAGCTATGTGCCTTTCCGCAATGCGACCATGCTTTGCGCCGCGATCTCTTGGGCAGAAGTGCTTGACGCCGAGAGCATCTATATCGGTGCTGTAGAGGAAGATAGCTCCGGTTATCCCGATTGCCGAGAGAGCTTTTTTGAGGCGATGAATCAGCTCATCAGGCAAGGTTCTGTGAAAGAAAACATCACTATCAAGACGCCTGTTTTGCATTTTTCCAAGAGCGAGATCATCCTCTTGGGCATGGGTTTACGCGCTCCTTTCGAACTCTCGTGGAGCTGTTATGTTTCCGAAGAAAAGGCTTGCGGGGTTTGCCCCAGTTGCGAAATCAGGCTCAGAGGCTTTTCCGGCGCAGGTTTTGACGATCCGATATCATATAAATGAGGCATAGATGAAAAAGAATATTTTACTAATTATGACCGGCGGCACGATTTCAATGAAGAATGTCGCTGATTTGGGAGTGGTTCCCACCAGTGAACTCGCCGATTTTCTCACAAAATTTCCTCAGCTCAAAGGCGTTGCAAATGTTGAAGTTATGGATCATCTGAACATCCCAAGCCCTTATATGACGCCTGAAATGATGTTTGGACTTGCTAAGCTAATTGATGAAAAGATAGTAGATTATGATGGAGTGGTGATCACTCACGGCACGGATACGCTGGAGGAAAGCGCATATATGGCGGACTTAGTTTTGACCACGCGTAAGCCCGTTGTTTTCACGGCGGCGATGCGCAGTGGCAGTGATCTCGGGCTGGATGGTCCGCGCAATATCATTGGCAGTGTTCGCGTCGCCAGTCATCATGAATCTCACGATAAAGGCGTGCTGGTGGTGATGAACGACGAAATTCACACCGCGCGGGACGTCGTAAAGACCGATTCCGGCAAGGTGGACGCCTTTAATAGCCCGGGTTTGGGGCCTTTGGGCATCGTTGACCCCGACACCGTGGTCTATCACCGCAATTGCCCCTATCGCGAGAGCGTTTTGACCGACTCGATCGACGATAATATCGACCTCATCCGCGCCTATTGCGGCATGGACGGCAGGTTCATCAAGACCAGCATGCAGAGCGGTGCGAGGGCGATCGTCATCGAAGCTTTCGGACGTGGCAACCTTCCTAAAGACATCGTTCCTATCATCAAAGAAGCAATCGACAAAGGCATCCTAATCGTCATCGCATCAAGAACCTACACGGGACGCGTGCTGCCTGAATATGGCTATACCGGCGGCGGAAAAAACCTTGAAGATCTCGGCGCAATCCTTGCCGGCGATCTCAAAGGAAGCAAGGCAAGACTCAGGCTGATGGCGCTTTTCGGGGCACACAAAGACCCTGCTTTGGTCAGGCAATATTTCAGATCATCGCATGAATCGGAGCAAGAAGATTGAAGATAGCACTTTTGGGGCCGGCACCTCCTTTTAAGGGCGGGATCGCTTTATTTGCCGAGCACTTAGCGCAGGAATTCCTCCGCCTCGGGCATGAGGTCATGTTTTTCAATTTCAAAAAGCAATATCCGGCACTGATCTTCCCCGGCGGCAAGCAAGAAGAGGGCGGCGAGCCTTCGGCAGAGTCATTGAGATTGCTCACACCTTGGCTGCCGCACAGCTTCGAGAGGACTATCAGCGCGATAAATAGCTTTGTGCCGGATTTGGTGATCGTCTCGTGGTGGTTGCCTTTTTTCGCCCCCGCTTATGGCTATATTTTGCGCAGGATCAAGAGAGGCAAAAAGCTGATTTTGGCACATAACATTATCCCCCACGAAAGCTGGCCACTGTCTAAAAAGCTCTTGCGCTTTGCCTTTGAACCCGCGGACGGCATCGTTGTTCTCAGCAAAGCCTGCATGAAAGACCTCAAAAGAGTGGTGTCTAATAAGTTAGTACTCAAAGCGCATCAAGGTTTTCATCCGCTTTACAGCACTTTTGGTGAGGACATTTCCAAGACGAATGTCCACTCAACACTATTGTTTTTCGGCATGATTAAGCCATATAAAGGCTTGGATATCTTACTTAATGCCATGCCTTTAATCCGCCAAGAGATACCCGATATTCGGCTGATTATCGCCGGCAGCGTCTATAAAGATCAGGCCTCATATGAGGAAATGATCGAGGATTTGGGGCTTGCGGATGCGGTGGAGACGCGCTTTCACTATGTTAAAGACGAGGAAGTTCAGGAGCTTTTCCGCAAGAGTGATGTCTGCGTTTTGCCCTATAAAACCGCCACGCAGAGCGGAGTTATCGCCACCTCCTATAGCTATGATACGCCGGTGATTGCCAGCGATGTGGGCGGGCTGGGTGAATATATTAAAGAAGGCAAGACCGGTTTCTTGGTTGAGCCGGATAGCGCCCCCGCTTTGGCGCATGCCGTGATTGATTTCTATAAAAATCAGCAGCTGCTCCCCATGCAAGCAAACATAGCCAAGATCAAAGAAGATCAGAGCTGGAACAATCTGGTAAATATATTCTTAGAGATATGAATATCCTCTTTCTCAGCTACTATTTCCCTCCCTGCGGCGGCGCACCCGTGCAGCGATGGCTGAGATTTATCCCCCTTTTGGTGGAGAGAGGACACAAGATCACTGTAATCACATCTAAAGATGGTGACTATCCCTTTATTGACCACAGTCTTTGTGACAAGATTCCATCGGAAGTTGAGGTTCACCGCATCTCTGCGCCTGCGTGGGAAAAGAGCTGGAAAAGATTCACGGGAAACCGCACGCCTCTGCCCCATGGCTCGCTTCCCAAGGACAGTAAAGGTCTGCAAAAGCTGTTGATCTGGCTGCGGCTCAATCTCATCATCCCCGATCTGCGCATCTTTTGGAGTCGCAAACTCTCTCGCGAAGCGCTTAAGATACTAAAAAGCAAGCCCATCGACTTGATCATCAGCACGGGACCGCCTCACAGCACACACCTGCCCGCGATGAGATTGGCAAAAAAACACGGCTTGCCTTGGCTGAGCGACTTCCGCGATCCTTGGACAAAGATACACTATCTCTTGCTCAATCCACCGGGAATGCTCAGCAGAAAGATACATAGTGCCTTGGAAAGAGAGGTTTTAGCGAGTGCGGATATCACTACGGTTATCAGTTCAGACATCGCCAACGCCCTGCCTGAAGGCAATAAAATCGTTGTCCAAAACGGCTTTGATCCACAGGATTTTGAGGGTTTAGTCCACGAAAAGTCTGATGTTTTCCGCATCAAATATATTGGGCAATTCACTCAGGGACAATCGCTTGAGCTTTTAAACAGCTTCCTCAGAGGGATAGAGCGCAAGGCGGAAGTCTCCTTCATCGGCAGTTCGCTCAGCGAAGAGAAGAAGGCTCAGATCAGCGCCGGCCTAACATATCAGCCGCGCTACGTTGATTTTCTCTCCCACAAAGAAGCGCTTAAAGAGATGGTATCCAGCGACTTACTCATTCTCATCATCAACCGCTATGAGGGCAATCAGGGCATGCTCACCACAAAACTTTTTGAATATCTTGCCTCACGCAGCCCCATCCTCGTTTTTGCGCCGCCGGATAACATCGCCGCAAGGATTGTGCGCGAGACCGATTCCGGCCGAAGCTTTGACTATCACGAGATCGACGAGGCAATCGCCTGGGTTGAGAGCATCGCAGAGTCCACCAGAAACGAGGGCAATATCCAAGATTATAGCGTTGAAAAACAAATAGATATCCTCGATAAAGCCATTCAAAGTTTAAAAAAGGTTTGACAAGAATACGACCTTAAACATTATGACCCAAAATAATAAGGAGAACAGAGGTACTCATGCCAAAAAGTAAATCCGCACAAAAAAGAATCGAAACCGACAAGAAGCGTGCAGCGCGCAATAACTATGTTAAGCGCACCATTCGCTCTCTTTCCAAAGATCTCAAAGCAAACCCTGAAAACAGTGAAGAGATCTTGAACGAGCTCTATTCTAAGCTGGACAAAGCCGCTCAAAAAGGAGTGATCCACAAGCGCACCGCCAGCCGCAGAAAAGCCCGCCTTGCCGCTTTCGTAAACACGACAAAAGAATAAGTCCTCATAACAGAGCATTCTAACGTGGCTCGGCGCAAGAAGAAAAGAGGCATCCTTTATAGGATTTTCAGAGTCATCTTGCTTGCGCACCTCTATTTTTGGGGGATTGTGACAGTTCTAACCATTTTATATAACTTTATAAACCCGCCTGTCACCCCCCTGATGATACAGAGATATCTCGTCAAAGGGCACCCAATTTACAAAAGAGATTGTATCAAGCTCGAAAATATCCCGCAAAACACTCAAGATATGCTGATTGGGATCGAAGACGGCAATTATTATAAGCACTTCGGCTTTGAATGGAAAATGGTGCAAGAAGCATATCAAAAGAATAAAAAAGCCGGCAAAATCCGTGTGGGCGGCTCTACGATCAGCAATCAACTCGCGCGCACAATCTTCCTCACTACAGATAGAAACTACTTTCGCAAATATCTCGAAGTGCAAGTGACCGTGATCATGGAAGTTTTTATGAGCAAAAAGCGTAAGCTGGAGCTATATTTCAACTATGTCGAATGGGGCAAGGGGATTTATGGGATCGAGACGGCGAGTCGGGCATATTATAATAAAAGTGCCGCAAAACTGAATAGAGAGCAGTCGATGCGCATGATCGCAATACTTTCAAATCCAATCAAATACACTCCGCATACCTATGCCAATTCTCCGTCGGCGAGAGCGAGGATGGAGCTTCTGAGGCGCTATTTCTGATGGAAGAACGGTTTTTATATCACATTTGGGATGAAGGGCATCTCTCACATCAGCTTAAAACAGTGTGTGGCAAAGACCTGCGCATCGTCTATCAGGGGCAATTTAACACGGGGCGCGGACCGGATTTTAAGAATGCAATCATTGAGCTTGATGGCGAGCAATTGCGCGGCGATATTGAGATTCATCTCAAGACTCGCGACTGGCAAGCGCATAACCATCATGAAGATATACACTATAATCAGGTGATTTTGCACGTAGTTTTGAGCCACAATTCTACCTATGAACTCACCATCCGTGAAGACGGCGGAGCTGCACCCATTCTTGAACTGGAAAACCAGCTCAGTGACGACATCAAAAAGCTGGTGATGGAGCATCATGGTGACAGCAAACCCGCAGTATATTGCGAATTGCTCTCGGCGATCGACAAAGACCATCTTGAACTCATCCTCCTTCGTGCTGGGATAAACCGCTTTGAAAGCAAGATAAAACGCTTCAATACAGCACTTTCGCTTTCCAGCTTCGACCAAATCTTTTATGAGGGAATCTTTGAGGCGCTGGGCTATACCAAGAACAAACTTAATACGCTCAGCATCGCGCAAAACCTGCCGCTCTTACTACTTAGGGAGTTCAAGCAGGCTGGCATGACGCAGGAAGAACTCTTCAGCATCTATCTCGGTAGCTCGGGATTGCTCTATAGAAGCTCTGAAATCATCAGCGCTGAGGATAGAAAAAAGGCGCAAAGCATCTATGAATCGCAAACTTGGTATGCCAAAAAGCTCGATCTGGATTGGCAACTCTTTCGCATCCGTCCTCAGAGCCATCCACTGATCCGCCTGCAACACATCAGCCCGCTCATCTATCACTGCCTTGATGAAGGACTGTTCAAGGCTTTCCTACGCTTTACCAGCTCGCATGATGAGCTTCTCAAAGGCTTTCGCGCAATTTGGAAAGAGGGCGCTCTGTCCCCTGAACTACCGCAAATCAAGCTGGGTAAAAGCGTGCAGGACAACATTTATATCAACATATTTTTGCCGATTCTGACGCTCTGGTATCGCAAGATGGGAGAGAAAGACAGCCCCGCGATCGAGGCATATAAGAGCTTTAACGCGCTGCAAGATAACTATATCACGCGTTTTATGCACCGCTATCTCAGCCCCTCGCACGTGACGCTGGCAAATAGCAAAGCTGTTTATCAACAAGGACTTATGGATATCTATCATCGCTTTTGCTCTTGGCATCTTTGTAAGCAGTGTATGGAAAAACAGGCGCGGGGATTGTCGATTTAGCGAGGTGACTGCGTCACAGCTACGAGCTACCGAAGCTACGAGTGACGTGAAGAGGCGGGGGCTTGCTGTGTTCGGAGGCTAAAAGAGGCGGAAGCTGCGGCGGTGTTCTTGGCAGGCTCCGAATGTGGCTAAGACTTCGTAGTGTTTTTTTGTGCCATATCCTTTGTGGATTGCAAAGCTGTATTCTGGGTATTTTCCATCCAGTTCTATCATGAGATTATCACGGTAAACCTTTGCTAAGACGGATGCTGAGGCGATGCAGGCATGCAGGTGGTCTCCGCCGATAATGGCTTCTCCTTGTATTCCTGAGGGCAGATCGCGCCCGTCGATGAGAGCGTAATCGCAACGGCTTTCGAGCTTTTCATAGACCATTTGAAAGCCGCGCAGGGTTGTCTGTAGGATATTGATTTCATCAATGAGCGAAACCGGCAGGGCAACAATCTCATAAGCTAATGCCTGCTGTGTGATTAGCGTGTAAAGTTCGCTCCTTTTCTTCGCGCTGAGTTGCTTTGAATCGTTGAGTGCATCGATGGGCTGGGCATAGTCTAACACTACGCCGGCGATGACAACAGGACCGGCCAGTGCACCGCGTCCGGCCTCATCCAAGCCGCAGAGCGTAGCCATACCCCTCTCTCTGATAAGCTTGAGATCATTTTCATAGAGCTCTGTCATGGTTTTCTGAGCACAAAATAGAGGCGATTATAACGCCCGTCAGCACTATCCAACCTCTTCGGATAGAGATTGACGTGCGCCTCATTTCCATATATGGCAAGCAGTTCCAAAGACGACTTCTCTATGAGAGCCACCAATTCTTGCGCGAGATAGACCTTTTGCCTATGCAATTCACTACGCCGAAAATAGCCCTCTCCCCACTGCTCAAATAGCTCCAGCCGTGACATTTGCCTCTTGCTCCATGGCTCATAAAAAGCGTGATGCACCATGAATCCTTTCGGCTCATCCACGAGTGTGCATTCATCGCTGAAATTGTCCAAGCTATTGCCCAGCGTGGAGATATCGAAGATGAAGAGCGAACCTGGAGCAAGTGCTTCGTGAACCTCATGCAAGCAGCAGCTGAGCTCAGCTTTATCGCAAAGATAGTTGATGCTATCAAACATACAGACAATGAGATCGAAGTCTTTTTCTGGAATGGGATCGGTCATGAAAGCCTGATAGAGCCTGATATTTGCGCCTCTGAGTTCAGCATTTTCCAACATCTGAGTGGAAGCATCGCAGGCATGAACCTCTACCCCGTCGCCGGCAAAACACGCAGCGATTGCAGCAGTTCCACAAGCAATCTCCAAGACCTTATCCAAACTCTTAACGCTATAATTCTCATACCACTTACGCAAGAGATGATACCAATGGTCATAATCCACATGCGCCATATATTCGTCATATCTATCCGCAAAGAAACCATAGGAATGCCGGGAAGTGATCAGCGTTTGCCGTGCCTGTTCAAGGGGCAAAATCTTGCGAGATGAAGCCCGCTCCGCCAAGCCCTCTACGAGACGCAATGCCGCCAGCAAAAGCCCCGCATCATTGGGGAGCATCTCTTTTGCCAAGCAAAGCCGCCAATCCCCTTCCGTGATAAGCAGATGCAAGAAGGAAGCAGGCGCCTGGCCGATGATTGCTTGCAACGTATCCTGCCGGCTTACAATCAAGATTTTCTCAAAGTTATCAACACTATAAAACTCAGCTAAATAGTCAATTGCCACCGGATTGAGCCCTGCGAAGTGCTCCAGAGCATATGCGTCGTCCGAAAAGACAAAGACAGGCCGCTGAGCAAGACTTTCAAGCAAATCCTCCCACGGACTTGCAGGATAATAAAGCAGGCTCAGCGAAGCTCCGACATGAAGCTGAGCGACATGCCCTAAGACCCGCTCTGCCAGCGCATAAGAAAGATATGCGGGCAAGATATCATCTGCCAAACTCAGTGCAAAATCACTTTCCTCATGAAAGACCCCGCACCCCTCAGCAAAGGGATGGAAGCGAAAGTTCTCCGCCTCTGACTGATTTTCCACCAACAAACTCAGCTTCATCAAAGCTTGTCGCTACTCCCCGGACGCACCAGCGGCGCGCCTTCTTTACACATCTCGCAGTCATCCGGCGTCCAAAGCGGAACTTCAAGTGTGAGCAAGCTTTGCAAGGGAACATCCAGCTCGAGTTTGCCCCCGCTTCTATCCACCAAGATGCCGCAAGCCACGATCTCTATCCCCTTATCTTTCGCGCTTTTGAGCACCTCTTTGATGCTCCCGCCCGTGGATACGATATCCTCAATCACCACAGCTTTCTTGGTTTTGCTGAGATCAAAGCCGCTTCTGAAGACCATCTCCCCATCTTTTCTCTGGGTGAAAACGAAGGATTTATCCAAGGTCTTAGCAACTTCATAAGCAAGCACGATCGCCCCATAGGCAGGGCCGATAACCGTGTCAAACTCAAGGTGTTCCAATCTTTTAGCCAGTGCCTGAGCCAAGGCTGCCGCAGCACGCGGATTTTGTAGAACCTTAATCTTTTCGATATAGCGATTGCTATGATTCCCGCTGGTGAGCAAGAAATGTCCTTCAAGCAGTGCATTCTCCTCTTTCAGGATACGCGTGCAGAGATTAGCATCTTCCAGCCCTTCAAGCAATTGCTTTGCCTCTTCTTCTTTGTTTTTATCCACCTGCAGGCGAATTTTGTGGATGTCTCCCGCGAAGGATGGCATCATGCCGGTGAAGCGTTCGCCTTCGATATATGCAGCGATGCCGGCTTCTTCGAGCAAGTTTTTCGCAAGCTCAGCTTCAAATAGATCAGTAAAAGTTTCAATGGTTATAATATCTTTGGACATAAGCTTTTCCTTTATAGATTTAGGGGGCGTTTTTTGCGCCCCCTGTGATATTATATATTACGCAAGCCTATGGCTTTTAGCCTCTGCCGATTTCAACTCCACGTTGAATGGCATTGAGGTTCATCTCCAAAAGCTCAGGACTTCGACCTTTCATATAGTCTTTGAGATCATCAACCATGGTTTCATGTTTGATAATCCCGGTTTTCCCGATGATGATGCCGATGGCGAGCATGTTCATCACCATCTGACTTCCGATCTCGAGAGCGATATCCACCATGGGTGCGCTAACGACTTGTATATCATCACGTTTGCAGCCATGAGGGCACATATTTGTGTTATAAATAAGGATGCCGCCGGGGCGGATTGAGGGGGCGAATTTGTCGATTGACGGCTGATTGAGGGCAACCAAAACATCCGGGAAGCTAACGATCGGGGATGCGATTGCTTCGTCAGAAACCACGGTGGAGACGTTTGCTGTTCCGCCGCGCATTTCGGGACCGTAGGAAGGCAACCAAGATACGTTTTTCCCTTCTTTCATTCCAGCTTGAGCCAGGAATCTACCGATGGTCAGGACGCCTTGTCCGCCAAATCCTGCACAGATCATTTCCATTGTCATTATTCTGCTCCTTCGCCTTTATCTCTGAAAATACCGGGTTTGAAGAAAGGCAGCATGTTTTCTTTTGCCCATTCGCGAGACTTCACGGGATCGAGTCCCCAGTTCGTGGGGCAGGTGGAAACGAATTCGATAAAGGTGAATCCGCGGCCTTCTTTGTTATATTGAATTGCTTTAGACACAGCTTTTTTGGCCTTAAGAATATCAGGCGTGCTCAGAAGCGAGACGCGTTCGATATAGTATGGCGCAACAAGGGTATCCAGCAGCTCACACACACGGATGGGGAAGCCGATATCGTCGGTATCTCTACCATAGGGGCTGGTCGTGGTCTTCATATTCGGAAGCGTTGTGGGAGCCATTTGTCCGCCCGTCATGCCATAGATGGCGTTATTGACGAAGAACACAGAGATATGTTCACCGCGGTTTGCAGCGTGCACGATCTCAGCAGTTCCGATTGCGGCGAGGTCTCCATCGCCTTGATAGGTGAAGACATGCATGTTCGGGCGAGCGCGCTTCATACCGGTTGCAACCGCCGGCGCTCTGCCGTGTGCAGCTTGAGCCATATCAAAATTGAAGAATTTATATGCAAAGACGGAGCAGCCGACCGGCGCAACGCCTGCCATGACATTGATCAAACCTTGTTCGTCAATCGCTTCGGCGATGAGCCTATGGGCAACGCCATGCATGCATCCGGGGCAATAGGTAAAGGGCGTATTGGTGAGGGACTCGGGTCTATATGCTATCTTTTCCACATTCTACTCCTTAAAACATTCTTCGAGCTTTTCTTTGATTTCGGCAGGGGTAAAGACGACTCCACCCACTTTGCCCCAGAATTTCACCGGCACTTTGCCTTCGACGGCGATCTTGACGTCGTCCAACATCTGTCCGGTATTCAGCTCAAAGACATATACTTTTTTGACTTTAGGTCCGATTGCTTTGGCGACTGCCTCATAGGGATAGGGCCAAACGTTGATCGGGCGAATCATGCCGATGCTCTTGCCTTGGGCTTTGAGCTCGTTGATTGCGCTTTTGACCACACGTGAAGCTGTTCCCCAAGCAACGCAGAGTATCTCATTGTCGTCAGAGATGTTATACTCTTCGTGACGCTGTTCGTTTTTCTCGATTTCTGCATACTTTTTATAGAGATTGATCACGTGCTGTTCCAGAACGAGGGGGTCAATCTCCAACGAGTTAATTTCATGATGGTGTTTGAGATCGCCATCCTGATTGGGATGGATGCACCAAGAAGTATGCTGTTCACCGAGCTTTTCAATCTCCTCATCGGTGAGGGTGGGCTTGAATTCCACGGGCTCCATCATCTGACCGAGCATTCCATCTGCCAAGATCATCACAGGAGTGCGATATTTGTCTGCCAAATCAAAGGCTTCGGACGCCATATCGGCAAATTCCTGAACTGAACTGGGAGCGAGAACGATGAGACGATAGTCACCATGTCCGCCGCCTTTTGTAGCCTGGAAATAGTCACCTTGAGCAGGCTGGATATCGCCCAAACCGGGACCGCCACGCTGAACGTTAATGATCACGCAGGGCAATTGTGCGCCGGCGATATAGGAGATTCCTTCAGCTTTCAGGGAGATGCCGGGCGAGGATGAGGAGGTCATCACTCTCTTGCCGCAACCGGCTGCTCCATACACCATATTAATGGCAGAAACCTCACTTTCGGCTTGCAAAAACGTGCCATTTACCTTGGGCATCATGCGAGCCATATATTCGATTAATTCACTCTGTGGGGTGATGGGATAGGCGAAATAGAGTCTGCATCCACTGCGAATAGCAGCTTCGGCAATCGCCTCATTACCTTTCATTAATATCTTTGCCATCTTTACCTCACTTCCAAACCGTTATTGCCACTTCAGGGCAGTTAGTATAGCACATCTTGCAGGCGATGCACTGATCTTGATCGAAACACTCTGCATAATGGTAGCCTTTCTCATTGATGTTTTCCGAAAAACGTATGATCTTTTTCGGGCAAACTGTAATGCAAACGCCACAACCTTTGCAGAAAAATGGGTCAACCGTCATTTTTGGCATGGTTGTCTCCTTAGTTTTTTTTCACTGAAGCTATACAACTCCAAGCGGCTTTTTCTGTCAACTCTTTTCGCCACCTAAAAGCTACTTCGCCTCTTCTTTGACAAGGGAAGTCTATCCCCAAAGTGCCTGTAACAAATAGCGTTTCAAGCAGTTATATATCATGATAATATTATTGAATCAATCCTCACCACTCTCAAAGAGATCAGGATTTTCTTCGATAAATTGCTGGTGCATTCTCCAAAATCTTGATTTTTTTGAGTCCGTGCGTTTGAGATGTAGATAGCCAATCAAGGATACAATAAAGGCACCGATGGCGTCAACGATGAGGTCTTGCATGGTGTCCAAAACCCCCAAACGCGTGTCAAAAACGTCATGGAACAGCTCAAGATTTCTTGCTTTTTGCATGTTCATGCCCAAAATCGCATCAACGCCATATTCAAAGACTTCCCAAAGCACACCCATGGTCATCGCAAAACAAAAGCTGAAAAGTGCCATGAATAATGGACTTAGCCGAACGTGTGCACGACTGTCTTTATTTAGGGTATAAATCAAAAGAAAGCCGATATAGCCGAGAATTATCGCAGAGGAGGAATGGAGCATCCTATCCCACCAAGTGAATCTATAGAAAAAGTGATGAATTTCACCTAAATACATAGAAAGAAAGATGAAAATCGTTATTATTATCTGAAAGGGAGGTGGAATGACTATCTTATTTCGTTTTGCAAAGAAAGAAGGTAGAAGGAAGAGAAGGAAAGTCATCACCGACGACCAAAATATCTCCCAAGACCTCGTCCAAAAGTTATACACTACCGCAAATAGCGTAAGAATGATGAATATCCATCGCATTGTTTTTTCTATTTTCTCGGAAGACAACTTCATATTCTTCTCCTAATATAATCTAATTCACACTGATTTAAATCCTTTGGATGCTGTCAAGCAAAAGTGAGTAATTGGCGAGATTATGGTGTGTGGGATTATTGGATAAAGATGGCTTTAAATGATTCATTTTGTAATAGATAGGATGATATTTGTGTTTGATTTTGCTTTTATGTTTATGCTCTTTATAGAAAACTGCCGTTTTCTTGGTTAACGAGGGCGTTAACCTACCATAGAAAATGCGCTGGAGCGCATGCGGCAAAGGGGACTTTCCCGCACAAAGTGAGGTGTAGAAAGCGGAGCTTTCTCGGGCAAAGGGACATTATTGCAACAAGAAAGGTGTAGAAAACGAGGCTTTCTTGGTTAACGAGGGCGTTAACCTACCATAGAAAATGCGCTTTGTGCATAGGTTTTATGAATGTGAGCTGAAGCCTACTTAAGCGGCCGTCTAAAGCCTGCCTTACTAAACGTTTAACTCATTCTCAATTCTCAATTTTCAATTCTCAATTAATCATAAATTCAAATACTTCTTGACTTGAATATCACTTATGGCAAAATGGCAAACAAAAGGAATATAAAAGTGTTATCAGGGAGAGCCAATGGACAGCGAAAGCAAAACTACACCCACTAATTTTATCCGCAATATCATCGATGATGATCTTGAGAGCGGAAAGCACGACTATATCATCACGCGCTTCCCGCCGGAGCCAAACGGCTATCTGCACATCGGTCATGCGAAATCTATATGTCTAAACTTCGGCATTGCAAGAGACTACAAGGGTCAATGCCACCTGCGTTTTGACGACACAAACCCCGCCAAAGAAGAGCTCGAATATGTTGAAAGCATCATGGAAGACGTGCGTTGGCTCGGCTGGGATTGGGACGAAAGGCTCTATTATGCCTCAGACTATTTTGACCAACTTTATGAATATGCCGAAATCTTGATCAAAGACGGCAAGGCTTTTGTTTGCGATCTCAGCATTGACGAGCTTCGTGAATATCGCGGAACCCTGACAGAGCCCGGCAAAGACAGCCCTTATAAGAATAGATCAATTGAGGAAAACCTCGACCTATTTCGCAGGATGCGTGATGGCGAATTCCCCGAAGGCAGCAAGAGCCTGAGAGCAAAGATAGACATGGCGAGCCCGAATCTAAACATGCGCGACCCCGTGGTCTATCGCATCAAAAAGACCGAGCATCATCGCACCGGCGATACTTGGCAAATCTATCCCATGTATGATTATACGCACTGCGTTTCCGACGCTTTGGAGATGATCACCCATTCACTTTGCACCCTTGAGTTTGAAGACCACCGCCCGCTTTACGACTGGTTTTTGGATCAGCTTCCCGTGCCGAGTCATCCCCGACAGATAGAATTTGCACGCCTGAATCTCACCTACACCGTGATGAGCAAAAGAATGCTCCTGGAACTGGTTGAAGGCGGCATCGTTGACGGCTGGGACGATCCTCGCATGCCCACGATTGCCGGCATCAGACGTCGCGGCTTCACTCCGGAATCCATCCGTGATTTCGCCGATCGCATAGGAGTCGCAAAAGCTAATAGCGTTGTTGATTATGAGCTTCTCACCTTCTGCCTCAGAGAGGATTTGAACAAAAGAGCCCAGCGCAGAATGGCGGTGCTCGACCCGCTCAAACTCACCATTCGCAACTATCCCGAAGGCAAGATCGAGGAAATGGACGCCGAGAACAATCCCGAAGACCCCGATGGCGGACACAGAAAGGTTAAGTTCTCTCGCGAGTTATACATAGAGCGCGACGACTTCATGGAAGAACCGGTCAAAGGCTGGTTCCGCATGGCACCGGGCAAAGAAGTGCGCCTAAAACACGCATATTATATCACCTGCGAAGAGGTTATCAAAGACGAAAACGGCGAGATCACCGAGATCATTTGCAGCTATGATCCCAACAGTCGCGGAGGCTGGACGGAAGACGGGCGCAAGGTTCGCGGCACCATTCATTGGGTTTCGCAGGCTCACTGCATCCCAATCGAGGTGAGGCTTTTTGACCACCTGCTCACGATTGCCGATCTCAACGACGTCGAAGAAGGGAAAAGCTATCTCGATTACATCAATCCCGATAGCAAAGAAATCAACACTAAAGCCTTTGGTGAAAGCTCTTTAAGAGACACTAAGGAAGGCGAGAAGTTCCAGTTTTTAAGGCTGGGATATTTTGCCGTGGATAAAGATACAAGCGAAGATATGCCCACCTTCAACCGCATAACGGGGCTTCGTGATAGCTGGGCAAGAGCTCAAAACAAATAACAAAGGGAGAGGCAACGCCTTCCCAAGGAGGAATAAATGACATATCAAGTAGTATTAATCAAGATCGACAGCCGCGCAACCGAAGCTATTAAGGTTCAAGAAGTTCTCACTGAGTTTGGTTGCAATATCAAAGTCCGCTTGGGACTGCATGAAGTGACCGAAGACAAGTGTGCAAACGACGGTCTCGTGGTTCTCGAAGTCGGTGGCGACAAAGCTGAAATCAAAGAAATGATTGACAAGCTCAATGCAATCGAATATGTAAACGCTAAGCACATCGAAATGTAATAATCAAATCAAAAAGATAAGACCGGTTTTCATGCCGGTCTTTTTTTTATGTCTGTGATAAAAATGGTCTTAGGCGCGGATTCTCGTGCCCGCCCTTCCCTCTATTGCCAGGACAAGCTTTTCCAGCGAGGTGATGATGACTTCCCTGCCGCCTCGCTCGATGAAGTCTATGGCTGCCAAGATCTTGGGACCCATGCTTCCCGCGGGGAAGTGTCCTTGTTCATAAAAGCTTTTCGCCTCTTTCAGGCTGAGTTCATTAAGTTCGTTTTGCCCTGATTTGCCATAGTTTAGACAAACTTTATCCACACCGGTGAGGATGATAAAGCTCTCTGCGCCAATCTCGTGCGCCAAAAGTGCACCAGCGAGGTCTTTATCGATCACCGCATCTATGGTGGAAAGACTGCCCTTCTCGTTTTCAATAACGGGAATGCCTCCGCCACCTGCAGCGATCACGATGATGCCGGATTCAACCAGTGCGGCGATGCTCTTTGCAGGAATAATCTTTTGCGGTTTTGGAGAAGCGACAACGCGGCGAAATCCTTTGCCGGAGTCCTCTTTCAACGTCCAACCCATGCTCTTTTCCAACTCTTTTGCCTCATCCGCAGAGTAATAGCGGCTACCGATGAATTTGCTGGGCGCGCAAAAGCTTTCATCGTTTTTATCAACGACAATCTGGGTGAGAATGCTGAGGATATCACGCTCTAAGCCTCGCTCTTTCAATCTATTGAGCAAGCTCTGCTCGATCATATAACCCATGGTTCCTTGCGTTGCAGCGTTAAGCAGTCCCAAGGGAAGCGGCGGGATGCCCTGGACTTCCGCAAGTTCTTGTTGGCGAAGCATATTGCCCACCTGCGGACCATTGCCATGGCTGAGGCAAAGCCGATATCCCATCTGGATGAGCCGGACAATTCCGTCCAAAGATTGGGCTGTGTTTTCAAATTGCTCTTTTGCCGTGCCTTTCTGACCGGCTTTGATGATGGCGTTTCCGCCAAGGGCGATAAGCGCTGTCTTATTCATAAGTTTTTCCCCTTTTGCGCTTAATTTTTGATCCTAAAAAAGGGGATGAGTCGTGATTAACTCATCCCCCCAATCTATGCATTCTTAGGCAAAAGAATCTTTTCTTTCTGCCATGAGCATTCTTTATTTCTTCACTGCGAAATCTTTGAGCACGTCCGCAATGGTGGGAACGCCGATTTCTTGCAGTTCATAACCAACCTGGCAAGCAGGATGGTCGATTTTGATGATACGACGAAGGTCGATCGGAGTTGCGATCACAACAGCGTCACACTCTACTTTGTTGATGGTCTTTTCGAGGTCTTTCAGTTGCTGTTCGCCATAGCCCATTGCGGGAACCACGGGACCGATGGTGTCATATTTCTCAAAGGTGTCTTTGATCTCGCCGACAGCCCAAGGACGGGGATCGACGAGCTCGGCTGCACCGTATTTCTCGGCTGCAATGGTGCCTGCGCCAAACGCCATGTTTCCATGGGTGAGGGTGGGGCCGTCTTCAACAACGAGAACTCTTTTACCGGCAATCATATCGATGTTATCCACAAAGAGCGGAGAAGCTGCGTCAACAACGATTGCTTTGGGGTTGGTTGCACGAACGTTTTCACGAACTTCATTGATGTCCATGAGGTCGGCACTGTCGATCTTGTTGATCACGACAACGTCTGCCATGTGAACGTTTGTTTCGCCGGGGAAGTAGGTCACTTCGTCGCCGGGGCGATGCGGGTCAACCACAACGATACGAACCATTTCGTCTGAGCAATAGAAAGGAATGTCGTTGTTTCCGCC
>LSQX01291029.1_pt1 | contig 24630 bp, 23 predicted proteins | sample 654561 | NCBI WGS metagenome assembly LSQX01 (sample SAMN04489861, study PRJNA283612) | anaerobic digester metagenome | isolation source: 4 biogas reactors fed with cattle manure at either 37C or 55C with and... | place: Denmark: Kongens Lyngby | collected 2014
CACGTTCGTTCGAAGTGACAAGAAGTTATGTCATTGCGAGGAGTGGCCCCACCCTGTCATTTCGGCCCGGCATCAGCCCCCCATGTCATTTCGACCCGGCTGTCAAGCCGGGGAGAAATCTTACCCCCGAGGTTTCAGCGGTGGCGTTACGTTTAAGATTCCTCACCCGCCTCCGGCGGGATTCGGAATGACATGTAAGAAGGTCCTTCCTGCCCCTTCGTCCACTCGTAAAGGATGACCGCCGCGGCCTGAGGCAGGCTCAGGGAGTCGGCGTCGCCGGTACGGGGAATGCACCAGGGTTCGTCGGTCATGGACAGCAGCGCCTCAGGTAACCCGTGACTCTCGTTTCCCAGCAGAACCGCCGACGGCGTGTCCCCCCAGGGCCGGGGCGGCAGGTCTCCCCGGGTGACCGTGCTAAACAGGCGGTAATGTTTCCTGATTTCCGGCAGTATCTCCATGAAATCGACCTGTTCGATGAGGTCCAGGTGGAAGACGCTGCCCATGGAAGCCCGGATGACCTTGGGATGGGTAAGGTCAACGGACCCCTCGCTCAGCAGAACCGTTTTGATCCCGAACCAGTGGGCGGACCGCAGGATCGCCCCGAGGTTGGCCGGATTCGCCACCCGATGAAGCAACAGGAGACGGGTTTCCCGTTCCGGTGAAATATCCGCAGCGGACCGGAAACGGGGCACGGGCATGAGGGCGGCGATGCCCTCGGACTCCTTGTCCTGGCTGATTTTCTTCCACTCAGCCCCGGTGAGTTCATAGACTGTCTTTTCCGCCATGTCGGGGAACCGGCTTGCGTCTCTGTCCCTCCGGAAGAGGAAGGCGTCGATTTCCCGGCCGCTCCGCAGCGCTTCCCGGACCACCTTGTCCCCCTCCGCCAGAAACCGCCCCTCCCGGCGGCGGATCTTCCCGTGCCCCAGGCCGGCCCAGTATTTGAGCTGCCCCCTGGATGGTTTTAGATACAAGGGTCCCCCTCCTTACAAAACCCCATCCTTATGCAAACACGCCGGGAAACGGCCTGCCATATCACAGTTTCTTCAGCAGGTTCTGGGCCGCCACATGGATCGGGTCCCATGAAGGGCTGAAGGGCGGGGCGTAAGCCAGGTCGAGGTAAGCCACCTCGTCCAGACCCAGGCCGGCCCACAGGGCGCACGACAGGGTGTTGATCCGGCTGACGGCGCCGTGTCCCCCGATCGCCTGCGCCCCCAGCAGTCTGCCCGTTGACCGGTCCGCGATCAGCTTGATGCCCACGGAACTGTTCCCCGGCATGGAGCCGGCGAGGGCGTTTCCCCAGATGATGATGCTGGCGGGATGATAACCCGCCAGGGTCGCTTCCCGTTCGTCGATCCCCGTGGCGGCCATTTCCAGATCAAACAGGCGAAACGACTGGGCGGCCACCACACCGGGAAAGAGGATGGGCGTGCCCCCGATATTGCGGCCCGCGACCCGCCCCTGCTTGTTGGCGATATCCCCCAGGGGGATATGCACCCAGCGCTTGCTGACCCGGTTGAACACTTCGCAGCAATCACCGGCGGCGTAAACGTTTTCCAAAGACGTTTTCTGGGAAAAATCAACCTGGATCGCCCCGCTTTTCCCCAGGGGGATCCCGGCCGCCGCGGCCAGCCGCACATCCGGCTTGACCCCGATGGCGAGAATGAGGAGATCCACCGTCAATTCACCGGCCGTGGTGTCCAGGTGCAGGCGATCGTCGCTTCCCCGTTCGATGTTCCGCGTGTCCGTTTCCTTCAGGGTCACGACACCGTTTCTGTCCAGGACCTCCTGGGCCCTCTCGCAAAAAACCGGATCCCAGCGGGTAACGGGCAGGTTGCCCCTGTTGATGATCGTCGTTTCGATATGCCGGTGCCGGAGGTTTTCGGCCATTTCCATGCCGATGAAGCCGGCGCCGATGATGGCGGCTTTGCGAACCTGCCTTTCCTCGATCCAGGCCTTGATCCGGATGGCATCGTTCAAGCTCTTGACGACGAACACCCCTTCCAGATCCTGACCCGGAATGCCGGGCATGATGGGAAGCGTTCCCGTCCCGATCGCCAGGATGTCGTAACCGACGGTTTCCCCGTTCGCGAGCCCCACGGCGGCGGCTTCCGTATCGATGCGGGTAACCGGTGTCTGGATCAACACCTCGATTCCCCCTTCACGGAAGCGTTCCGGTGTTCTCGCCACCAGTTTCTCTTTCCCCTGGATTACATCACCGATGTAATAGGGCATCGGTCAAGCCGCGACGGATGTGTGTTCTCCCTGTTCGATCATCAGCACGTCGAGTTCCGGGTTGCGACGCTTTGCTTCCGCCGCGACCGACGCCCCGCCGGCGCCGGCACCCACGACAACCAGTTTTTTTCCCATGGCTCCATGCTCCTTTCCGTGAAATGGTGAGTTGAAGGATGTTTGCCGGATTTTCCCGCGACAAAACCCACGAACGCAAGACCTATTTCCTGACGCGGCGCATGGCACAGATGGCGACGCCGCACAGGATCATGACAAGACAGAGTATTTGCCCCATACTGAACGGTCCCAGGACAAAGCCCAAGTGACTGTCCGGCTCCCGGTAAAACTCGATGGCGAAACGGACGATGCCGTAACCGATCAGATATACCCCCGCAAGGAATCCTTCAAACGGACTCCTCCGGCGAAGCATCCAGAGGGCGGCGAACAGGACGATCCCCTCGAAGAAGGCCTCGTAGAGTTGGGAGGGGTGGCGAAGAAGCCCCTCCGGATCAGACGGAAAGACCATGCCCCAGGGTGCGTCGGTGGCGCGTCCATACAGCTCGCCGTTGATGAAATTGCCCAGCCTGACAAAAATGTGGCCGATGCTGAGTGATGGCGCTATGGCGTCAGCCAGGGTCCAATACGGCAGTTTCGCTTTTTTGACCCAATAGTAGCCCACAACCATGGTGGTGATGATCGCACCGTNNCATACAGCTCGCCGTTGATGAAATTCCCGATTCGGCCGAACGTGTAGCCCAGAGGAATGACCGGAACGAGGAGGTCGATGAAACGCCAGAACCGTATTTTCGCTTTCCGGCAGAAAAGCGCCGTTGCGAAAATGAAACCGAGAAGACCGCCGTGATAGGACATGCCGCTGATCCCGGTGAACTGAAAGCCATTCGAAAACGTGAAGGGAAGAAAAATCTCCAGGGGATGCCCCATATAGTATCCCGGATTGTAGAAAAGAACATAACCGAGACGCCCCCCGAGGATCACCCCGAGAATCGCCCAAACGACGTAGTCCTGAAGGGTGTCATCCCCGAATTCATAATTTTCTTTCCTGATTCGGTATTTGACCAGAAGATAGACCAGACCGAAAGCGGCCAGATACATGAGGCTGTAATATCGGAGTTGAAACGAGCCCACTTCCAGCAGGTTCGGGTTGATATGAAAGGGGAGAGATTGCCAGCCGATCAACGCTTCCACTCCTGCCGGCTCCGGCTGTCCGGGCCGGGAAAAAATTGAATTACCCGGTCATGGGGGACCGGAAGCTGGGCCGCCGGATCATTCCCGGCCGCCCCACGATCTGTTGTTGTATTCGGCCATGATTGAACCCATCGGCCCCTTCGGAAGAGGGATGTTTCCTGTCCCGGCTCAATGTGCCGCGCCGCCTGGGAAAACGGGCGCCAACGCGAGGCGGGTACCGTGACGCCGTGTTGTGACCCGCCCTTCCTCCCCGGAACGGTCACGACGGATACAGGGGGCGTTGTGACACATGGTTAAGGAGCCCTTGACACCCCTGAAACGGCAGGATGCCGTCAGTACGCGTTGCCTTTCAGGTCTTCGACGTAAAGCTGGGCCGCGAAAGCCGCCGTCGCCCCGTCGCCGCAGGCGGTGACCACCTGTCGGAGCAGCTTGTCGGTGCAGTCACCGCAGGCGAAGATGCCCGGCGCCGACGTCCGCATGTCCCGATCGACGGCGATGGACCCGTCACCGGCCAGGTCAACCCGACCCGACACCAGGTCACTGTTGGGGATCAGGCCGATGAAAACGAACACCCCCGACGCGGGGAGAGTCCAGCTCTTCCCCGTGTCCCGGACATCCCGCAGGCGGACGCCCGTGACAGTCTTCTCCCCCAACACCTCGTCCACCACGGCGTGCCAGGCAAAGGCGATCCGCTCGTTGGCGAAGGCGCGTTGCTGCAGGATCGCCGTCGCCCGCAGGCGATCCCGGCGATGAACGATCGTCACCCTGGAGCAGAAGCGGGTCAGGAAAAGGGCTTCCTGCACCGCCGTGTCGCCGCCGCCGATTACGACAACTTCCCGGTTCCGGTAAAAGGGCCCGTCACAGGTGGCGCAGTAGGAAACGCCCCGACCGGTGTAGAGTTCCTCTCCCGGCACATCGAGTTTCCGCCAGTGGGCGCCTGTCGCCACAATAAGGGCCAGCGTTTCAAGGGGTTTCCCGGAAGTGAGCACCGCCCAGCCCCTGGTCCCGTTCCAGCTTCTGGGTTCGACGGCGCTGCAGTCCTCCTGCATCACCTGGAGGCCGAACTGCAGGGCCTGTTTTTTGAATGTCTCGACCATATCGAAGCCGCCGGTCCCTTCCGGCATACCGGGATAATTTTCAATCCAGTCGGTGACCGTGATCTGGCTTACCGTGGACGCCCCCTCGATCAAAAGGGTTTTCAGGCCGGCCCGGGCGGCGTAGAGTCCCGCCGTGTAACCCGCCGGCCCCCCGCCGACGATCAGAACATCATAAACCTGTTCCGGTATGTTGATTGCTGACATGTTTTAAAGATACCCCCTCTTTTTCTTCACCCCGGCTGCGGAAGTCGACCTGGCCCCGAAGGGTTTTCGGGCCGGATGCTAGGAACCGCTTTTCTCCGCGGCTTTCATCGCTTTCAATCGGGCTTTATCTTCCTTCTTCTTGATTTTCAGCCGGTTCTTTTCTTCTTTCTTTTTGGCCTTGAGGGCCGCCTCCGTGGCGGCCAGGGCCTGGACCTGTTCTTCCGTATTCGGCGAAACCGTCGCCCGTCCGTCCGTACTCGACGAAGCCATTGCCCGCCCTTCCGTGCTCGGCGAAACATCCGCCCGTTCGTCCGTACTCAGCGAAACCGCCGTCCGCCCGCCCGTCTTTTTTCTGCGGAAACGGCTCATGAGGTGCTGCGCAAAGCTCTTGCCGAATTGGCCGATGAACGCGGCGACCAGGACGATCAAGATCCATGCGATAACCCGCCAGGGGGAGATATCGTGAAAGTCCATCGGGTACATCCTCCTGTCGCCTTAGGCATACACGATTACGCCGCGGATGACCACAGGTTTTTCAGCCCCGTGTATTCAGCCGGTCGTTCCGGCGAATTGAATACATGGGAACCGCCCATTATCGATGGTTGTTTTCAGACAGGGTCTGGCGAATTTTGCAAACGGGCCTGTGAAGACGGTTCCCGGAGGCCGGTGATTTATTGCGGGATGATCCCCATACCGGCCAGTACGGACAGCATCACCGCCGCGGCGATGACGGAACCGATCTGGCCGCCTGCGTTGGCGCCCATGGCATGCATGAGGAGAAAATTCCGCTTGTTCCAGTGCTGGCCTTCCTTCTGGACCACCCGGGCCGCCATGGGAAAAGCCGAAATACCGGCTGCGCCGATCAGGGGGTTGACCTTGCCGCGGGAAATCACATAGAGGGCTTTCCCGAACAGGATACCGCACACGGTGTCGAGACAGATGGCCACAAATCCGAGGCCGAGAATGATCAGGGTCTGAGGCTTGATAAATGCCTCTCCCGACATGGTCGCCCCGATGCAAAGCCCCAGGAACAGGGTGACCACATTGGCGATTTCATTCTCCGATGCCTTGGTCAGGCGCGCCACGACACCCGATTCCCGCATCAGGTTCCCCAGCATGATCGTGGCCAGAAGGGGGAGACCCTTGGGGGCGATAAGGCCGCCCAGGACGGTGATGACCAGGGGGAAAAGCAGCTTCGTCGTTTTGGAAACGGGTTTGGCCTGTGATTGCATGACGACCATCCGTTCCTTTTTCGTGGTCAAGGCCCGCATGATCGGAGGCTGGATAATCGGCACCAGGGACATGTAGGAGTAGGCCGCCACAGCCACCGCTCCCAGGAGTTCCGGGGCGTATTTCGACGTAACGTAAATGGCCGTCGGTCCGTCACAGGCTCCGATGATGCCGATGGAGACAGCGTGCAGTTTGGGAAAGCCCATCCAGAGGGCCAGCAGCAGGGTCAGAAAGATGCCGCACTGACCGGCCGCTCCCAGGAGAAACGTCGAGGGTCTGGACAGAACAGGGCCGAAATCGGTCATGGCGCCGATACCGATGAAGATCAGCAGCGGAAATAACTCTGTCGAAATACCGGCATCATAAATGATCCTGATGAACCCTTCCGCTCCCATGACGTCGGCAAAGGGAATATTGGTGATGATACAGCCGAAGCCGATGGGCAGAAGCAGGAGAGGTTCACAGTCCTTCTTGATTCCCAGATAAAGGAGAAGAAACCCGACGAAAAGCATGATCAGGTTACGCCAGTCGACCGCCAGGTGCTGAAAGCCGACGATCAGTCCGCTTAAACCGCCTATCATGGCCTCGATCATGGGTTATCTCCTTTCCCGCGCTTGTCGGGGAAAAGCGTTCCCAGACCCGCCATGACCAGGGCCATGATACCGAGCGTCACCAGGGTGCCGCCCATCCCCACAACCAGCAGGGTAATGCCGAAGGTCAGATTGTCTATTTCCATTGTCGTATCTCCATTGCATCTGTTCGATAAAAACGCTTCCTCCGTTTTAACACCGAGATAAAAGATAGTCCCTGAGATCCGTATAATTCGCCGGCAGGGTGAGGGATTCTCCCCTGCGGCTGTCGATATCCCGCATGCTTCGAGGAAGTTCCGGCAGGATATGCAGAAGTTTCTCGATCTCTTCGGGGAACTTGGCCGGGTGGGCCGTTTCCAGGCTGACACAGGGGCAGGTCACCGGATGATGGGCCAGGTAGGCTTCCAACCCGCGCCAGCCGACGGCGCCGTGGGGTTCCAGGAGCACGCCATACGTTTCATGGACGTGGCGGATGGTTTCTTCCGTTTCCTGGTCGGAAACCGAAATGGAATAGATCCGTTTCCGCATTTCCTCCCGGTCAGGATAGACATGAACAGCGCCGGTCCGGTCCACCGTGCCGCCGTACAGGTCGAAGAAGCGGGCCAGGTTGCTCGGATGCCCCACGTTCATGGCGTTGGACAGGCAGGCCATGGACGGTGAAATTTTCTGGTACACGCCCGTTTCGAGATACCGGGGGAATTCCTCGTTCTCGTTGACGGGCATGACAAGTTTCAGGACCGGCAGGCCCATGCGGCGGGCGTACTCGCAGCCCAGGGCGTTACCAAAGTTGCCCGACGGCACGGAAAACACGATGTCCTCGCCCGGGTCGGCCAACTGGGCGTAAGCGTAAACGTAGTAAATCATCTGGGGCAGGATCCGGCCGAAATTGATCGAATTGGCCGAGGTCAGATTCAGGAAGGCGAGGGCCGGGTCGGCGAAGGCCGCCTTGACAAGATTCTGGCAGTCGTCAAACTTGCCCGCCACCGATACGGCCTGCACATTGTCCCCGATGGCGTCAAGCTGCTTCTTCTGGCGGGCGCTCACTTCATCCCGCGGATAGAGAATGGTCACGCGGATACCCTCGACACCGTGAAAGGCGTCACCGACGGCGCTTCCCGTATCACCGGACGTCGCCACCAGTACATGCAGGGTCCTTTCCCTGTTCCTCAGGGCGCTCATCAGACGGGCCATCAACCTGGCGGCGAAATCCTTGAAAGAGGCCGTCGGCCCCTGGTCCAGGCGCATGATGTACCTGCGGCCCGACACGTTTTCAAGGGGTATGCTGAAATTGTACGCGTCCTCAACGAGGCCATCGAGCAGATCCGCCCCGACTTCGTCTTTCAGATATGTCCGGACCACCAGTTTGGCGATTTCAGGGTAAGGGGCCCCCCTGAGGGCTATCACCCGGGCAAGGTCAAGGGGGGGAATCGGATCGGGCATGAAGAGGCCCTCATCCGGCGCTTGCCCGCGCAGAAGGGCCTCCCGGAAGGAAACCTTCTGTTTGAAAGGGGTGATCCCCGGAACCTGCTCCAGATTCCGGTTTGTGCTGTAGTAATGTATGGCCATGGTACGTGTTGATCCCTGTTTGTAAGGAACCCGCCCTGCCCGGAACCATCACGCCGGACGCAGGTGAAGGGGCTGACGCCGCATGAGGCTTTTCATCACCGGCGCCCCTTTGAACGACACCACCGCTTCTACAAGGTTATCATGAATCCGTCAACTTCAATTTCATCCCGCCTTCAATCCCCTGGTCGATCGGCGGGTGCGTGCCGGGGGGATTCATGACCATACCGATCAAAGGGATAAGGGGCTGAAAAAGCCGGGTTCTTGATCCCGGTCAGCGCTTTATTTCTCAAAAGGACTGTGATACACAGGCGAAGTATCGTAGTGAAAGTGTGGAGGCAAGGAGAAAACGATGACGGACCAGGCAATCAGCAACGAGGAACGGATCGCCAGGGCGAACAAACCCGCCGAAGACGCCTTGAAAATGCATCCTTATTATAAGGGCAAGATCGAGATCGTACCCAAATGTATCATCCGGGACCTGCGGGATTTCGCCATCTGGTACACCCCAGGGGTGGCGGAACCATGCAGGGAAATCCATGCCGATCCTGAAAAGGTGTTCGATTACACGAACAAGGGCAACACCGTGGCCATTGTCACCGACGGTACACGGGTGCTGGGCCTCGGCGACATCGGTCCCCTGGCGGGTCTTCCCGTCATGGAGGGGAAGGCCCTGCTCTTCAAGTACCTGGGCGGTGTCGATGCCTTCCCGATCTGCCTGGATACGAAGGATCCCGATGCGTTCATCGGGACGGTAAAAATCATTTCCCCGTCCTTCGGCGGCATCAACCTTGAGGACATCGAGAACCCGAAGTGTTTTTACATCCTGGACCGGTTGCGGGCGGAAGCATCCATTCCCGTATGGCATGATGACCAGCAGGGGACCGCCGCCGTCACCGTGGCCGGCCTGATCAACGCGCTGAAGATCGTTGGGAAGAAAATGGAGGAGGTCGCGATCACCCTGATCGGGATCGGCGCCGCAAACGTCTGCATCGCGAAAATGCTCTTCAAGGCCGGAGCGGACCCCGGGAAAATGGTGGTTGTCGATAGCAAGGGGATCCTGAACAAAAAACGGGACGATATCGGCCCGAACCACCAAGAGAAGCGTGCGTTATGCGCAATGACCAATGCCCAAAACCGCGACGGCGGCATGGAAGAAGCCATGCGGGGACAGGACGTGGTGATCGCCCTTTCCAGGTCCGGGCCCGGGGTGATCGAAAAAAGCTGGATCAGCGCTATGGCGGACAACGCCATCGTTTTTGCCTGCTCCAACCCCGTGCCGGAAATCTGGCCCTGGGAGGCGAAGGAAGCGGGCGCTCGAATCGTGGCGACGGGCCGCAGCGACTTCCCCAACCAGGTCAACAATTCCATCGGTTTCCCAGCCATCTTTCGGGGCACCCTCGATGTCATGGCCCGGGTCATTACCGATGAAATGTGCATCGCCGCCGCCATCGAACTGGCCCGTTGTGCCGAAGACAAGGGTATCCACGAGGAATATCTGCTGCCTGCCATGGATGAATGGGAAATTTTTCCCCGGGAAGCGGTGGCCGTGGCAAAAACGGCCATTCAGCAGGGGGTGGCCCGTTTGACATTCACGGAACGGGAGCTGTTCGCCATGGCGGAGTCGAAAATCCGCCGCGCACGGGACGAAGTGGCCCTGATGATGGATAAAGGCATCATCGCCCCGTACGAGGATCAAGGCTGATTCCCTCTGCCGGGAGCCGATGGGGATGCTTCTGATTCATCCACCCGTAGCGCGGTCCTGCGAGGCCCCGGCGGGCATTGCCGGACTGGCCGGATTTCTGAACAACCACGGCGGCCCCTGTCAGGTCGTCGATCTCAATCTGGAGGGGATTCGTCATCTGATTGGAAACCCGGGATGTCCCGAGGGCGCGGAAGATACCTGGACCCGGCGGGCCCTGAAAAATCGGTCCGCTCAGCTCAAAAAACTTTCCTCCTGGGAAACGTATGCCCAGGTCGACCGGCACGGCAGCGCGGTCCGGTCTCTGAACCGGGTGCTGGCGGCCTCACAACGGCAGGGGGGGATCCGCATCACCCTCACCGACTACAGCGATTCATTGCTTTCCCCGACGCGGAGTGCCGATCTCATTTCCGCGGCGACGGACCCGGCGAGTAATCCCTTCTACCCCTATTTTTCGGAGCGCCTGTCCGCCCTGATCGAGGGGCGAAATCCCCGGGCCGTCGGCATCTCTCTGAACTATCTGAGTCAGGCTCTGTGCAGCTTTGCCGTCATCGGTTTTCTCCGCAAACATTATCCGGAACTGAAGATCGTTCTGGGGGGCGGGCTGGTTTCGTCATGGCTCAGCCGTCCGGNNACTGGTGGCCGGGCCGGGAGAAGCCTATCTCGCAGACCTTTTCGGGCTGGAGGACCACCGGCGGCGGATCAGCCCACCCGATTACGGAGGATTTGCCCTCAGCGATTATCTGGCCCCGGGCCGTATTCTCCCCTACAGCGCCTCCCGTGGCTGCTGGTGGCGGAATTGCGCCTTTTGTCCGGAAAAAGCGGAAAAAAACGCTTACCACCCCATATCCCCGGAGCAAGTCCAAGCGGATTTACGGATACTGATCGAGACGACCCGCCCCGTTCTGATCCATTTCCTGGATAACGCCCTGAGTCCGGCGCTCCTGCGCGCGCTGATCCGCCGTCCCCCCGGCATTCCCTGGTACGGATTTGCCCGCATCACGCCGGAGCTGAGCGATCCCGATTTCTGCCGGGCCCTCAGGGCTTCAGGTTGTGTCATGCTCAAAATGGGGCTCGAGTCGGGGGACCAGGGGGTGCTGGACAGCCTGGGCAAGGGGGTTGATCTGGCACAGGCCGCCCTCAGCCTTCAACAGCTCCGGAGGGCCGGTATCGGAACGTACGTCTATCTCCTGTTCGGTACGCCGGCGGAAACGATGGAGGCGGCGGAGCGAACCCTGATGTTTGTCTGCCGGCATGCGGAACAAATTCATTATCTCAACCTGGCGATCTTCAACCTCCCCGTATTCAGTCCCGAAGCGGCCGATCTGGAAACACAGCCTTTTTATGAGGGCGACCTTTCTCTTTATACAAACTTCTGCCACCCCCGGGGATGGACCCGACGGCGGATCCGTCGGTTCTTGGACAGATCCTTCAGGTGTCATCCCGTCATCGCCCCCATTCTCCGGCGCGATCCGGCTTGCTTTACATCCAGCCACGCTCCCCTGTTTCTCATATCGGATTGTCGCGGGATGTCATCCCGCCTCGCCGGGGACCTCCGGGGAAAAGGCGCGGAACGGGATTCCGGCTGAAACCTCCGATATAAACCGGTCTTTCAGGTTGCCCCGGGACCTCATGAATTAACCATACCAGGGGAGGATTCGGAGGGAAATCTCCTGCAGGCGTTTTTGCCTTTCAGAACCCGGCATACGAAAAGCTTTGAAGGGGCCAACGCATTTTCTTTCGAAGCCTCCCCGGTCTATGTGGAACAGGACAAACCTCTGGGAGCCGGTTCGGTGGAAAAGGGGCCGGACCTGAGAAGTTTTCTCCTCCGGGGTGAACACACGGGGGAGCGGTTACAGGCCAGGAGGGAATTCGGGGACGTTTCGGTGGATGAGACGCCGTTTACCGTCACGGACAGCATAAGTGCCCGAATCGGCTATATCCGGGAAAAATGGAACACCGACCTGAACGTCACGTACACCTATGCAAACGATCGGACCAGGGCGGATCTGGACACGTCCAGCGGATCATTCATCGGCATGGCGGCCGGGTGTGGGTGGAGGGCAAGGAAGGCGAGGGGGCATGCTTTCACTTCACCCTGCCGTGCGAGAAACACGTCGCAGTACCATTGTGACAGGCGAGAGGAATACTCACGCGGCAGGTTGTTGCTATCAAGATGGAGAATGAGAATACGAGAAAACCACAAGCACTTCGATTGTTCCTGCCGGCTCCTTATCCAACCTCCGTGCGCCCCGGGCTGTACCTCAGGAAGGCGCACGAAAGGTTGAATTAGAAAACTCCAATGCTTCGTTTAATAAATGTACGAATGAATGTCGAGATTAAAGGGGGCACCCGAACCCGGCTCCACCGTGATCACCGCTTTGCAGGGCAGGTTTTGAATACCTTTGTGCACCTCGACTTCCTGTCCCTTGTTTAGCGCTCCAACCGGAATAGTTACCACCGGCATATTTACCGTTGTGTCAGTCCAGCCCAGACAATCTCCCATGAGCTGGCCGGGTGGCGGAGCGGTATATCCACCTGTGCACTGACGATTGACATAGCTGCGCTTCACCGTTACCGTTCCGGAACTGACATCCGCGAGACTGTTATTCTTTACCTTCACAAACAGATTCGTCGAACTCGGATTTGCACCGATCGTCCGCGCGGAAATCACGGTCAACGCACCTTTCAGAACAGGAATCGGCCTTACTTTCGGAGTTGCCTTCGGAGTTGCCTTCGGAGTTGCCTTCTGCATTTCCACGGCTTTCGGAGTTGTCTTCTGCACGTCCACCGCAAACGCTATCCCTGCCGCCGCGAGACTGAACACTGCCACTACCAGAATCAATCCAACCCTTTTCATTGTAATTCCTCCTTCCCTTTCGATGTAATTAGTTGATAAGAACTTGCTTTCTGTGAACGGCAGTGTAAGAAACGGGGACTTGTATGTCAAGACAATCTTGACCGCAAGAGGTGGCTTGTTGCGCTGATGATCCCGTTGAAGGTATTTCGAACATTCGTTCTATTGAAAAATTTGCACACCTTTTGATCGGTTCATACGCCAAGAAGGCCAATTTAACCGGAAATCAGGCAGACCTTTCCATTACGCATTTTTTCACGATGCTCTATGATTGTATATAATCATCCCAGGAAGACTCAGGGGCGTTCCCCGATCAGGTCGGGGACAGGCTCCGATAATGTCAGTGTATGTGGATTTGGAGAAGTGTATGTGGATTTGGAGATCAGCAGGGGCGTATTCGATGTTTGGCGGGGAATGGCTTATGATTCTTGCCGTCCTTGGACCGATAGATCACCTTACCTTCTTGATCCAGATACTTCATCCGTTCCTGAGAGAATGATGCCCGGATGATGTAACGCGCAAGGTTTTCCATCGCCGTTTCATCTTGTGGCGCGATCCGGTTTGCTTTACATCCAGCCACGCTCCCCTGTTTCTCATATCGGATTGTCGCGGGATGTCATCCCGCCTCGCCGGGGACCGGCGGGGAAAAGGCGCGGAACGGGATTCCGGTTGAAACCTCCGACAAGACTTTTTGCCCGTGTCTGCCGGGGGGGGACGGCCCGTGCAAGAGGGGCCATCCTGATCGGGAAAAACAGGGGCATCCCGCACGGCGTCAGAATAGGCGTTTACAAATACGCAACGACCGTGTATGAATGGGCGAAAATGCGTTTTTCATGAATCACGCAAAGGCATGACACCCGCCGTCTTCATCCGTTGCCGGATCGAAGGACACGCGTGACGTCTGATGGACATGGCGATAACACCATTCGTACCTTAAACGAGAAAGCGGGAAAAGGAACAGCGTATGAATGCCCGTTGGCTGATTCTGTGTATGGTTCTGTTTTGCATGCCCCTGCCCCCGACATACGCCCAGGAGGAAACCGCGTCCGCCGCGAATGTCGAAACCCCTTGGATTTTATCGTCTTCTCCGGGTCCCCATGAAGAGGTCATCGGTAAAAAACCCGAAATCCGGGTCTTTTTCACGGTGGTTCCCGTTGCCGGAAGTATCACGGCTTTGCTTGACGGCGTGGACATTACCCCCTTGATTGTCCCGACGGGAAACGGCTTCATCTATAAACCGGTCTTTCAGGTTGCCCCGGGACCTCATGAATTAACCATATCAGGGGAGGATTCGGAGGGAAATCTCCTGCAGGCGTTTTTGCCTTTCAGAACCCGGCATACGAAAAGCTTTGAAGAGGCCACCCTCAATGCCGACGTGACGGGTGTTTACACCACAACATTGAGGAAGGACGCCCACGACGGAACAACCCCCTATAATGCCGTGACGGTTGAGGGCATGGTCCAGGGAAGGATCAGTGAAGGAGCCAACGCATTTTCTTTCGAAGCCTCCCCGGTCTATGTGGAACAGGATAAACCTCTGGGAGCCGGTTCGGTGGAAAAGGGGCCGGACCTGAGAAGTTTTCTCCTCCGGGGTGAACACACGGGGGAGCAGTTACAGGCCAGGGCGGAATTCGGGGACGTTTCGGTGGATGAGACGCCGTTTACCGTCCAGGGTCTTCTTCGACGGGGATTGAAAATCGATCTGGGGTACGGCAACGGGGCCCTGTCGTTTTTCACCGTCCGGGCACCGGCCATCTACGGCGTCAGAAATACCTGGGGACTGAGATACGAGAAGGACAGCCAGATAACCGGTGGTTCCGCCAGTCTTTTCCTGCCGTGTCTCCGGACCGACGTCAAGGCGACTTTTCTCACCGGCGAGGATGATTCAACCCTCACCTACGGCATCTCCGGTATTGAAACCGGACGACGGACCGGTGATATAGCGAGCCTCAGAATCACCTCCCAGATCATTCCCGCGGCGCTGATCGCCGATTTCGAGGCGGCTTACAGCCGATATGATTTCGACGACGCCGACGAGTTCGGCAAGGTCAGTGACACGGCCTGGCGGGCCGCGTTGGCCGGGGCGGTGAATCAATACAGCTATGATCTGAAATACGAATACTATGGGCGGGATTTCGAGAGCATCGCCCTGCAGGGCGGCATAAAGGATCGGGAGGGGATCTATTTCACGGGCAATGCCCTGTTCACCTATCACAGCATGAGCATCATGGCTTCGGCGTTTTGGGACAATGTGGATGACCTGTCGATCATGCCCAGGACCACGAGCATCCCTCTTGCCCTGGATTACAGCTATACCCGGTTTGCTCAGGTGCCCATGGGCTTTTCGGTTTACCATGAAAGGGTCAAGACCAAGGATGAACCGGCGGGGTTCGATCCCTTCGATACCATCACGGACAGCATAAGCGGCCGAATCGGCTATATCCGGGAAAAATGGAACACCGACCTGAACGTCACGTACACCTATGTAAACGATCGGACCAGGGCGGATCTGGACACGTCCAGCGGAAGTTACTCCCTCGCCTTTACCCTGACCCCGACAGCATACTGGACGATCAGCCTTGTGCCCAATCTGGTCCAACAGAAAAATGAAAAAACCAATGTAAGGACCGATATCTATACGACGACCCTGGATCTTCGTACCCAGCCCGTCAGGGATCTGATTTACTGGGATTTGATGGGCAGCCATACCGTGGCGGACGCAACGGATGACAGTCTGGATATGGAAACCACCACCGTCAGCACACGGCTGGCCTGCAGTTTGAAACGGTACTCCCCGACCCAACTGCACCCGGTGATCGCCCTCAAGGGATATTACCAGAGGATGAAGGACAAGGTGGCCGATACGAAAACAGATGAATTTGCGGTCTTTCTGGCTTTTGAAATCAACGGGACCTTCGGATTGTGAGGTGAGATGATGAAATTCATGAAGAGAACTCTCCGGATTTTGATGTTTGTGCTGACCCTTGTCTGGGGCGCCAACTCGGCCAACGCCCTCTCGATCAGCACCACCCCCGCCTCCGTGAATGCGGCTTACGGGCAATCGACCAGTGTGGCCATTCATTACCGGTTTGACACGCCGTTGCAGCAGCCCCTGCTTTCCACAAACGGAAGGTTTCTTTTCAATGATACCCTCATCGGCACGGTCAATCGATCCCTGAATTGCCGGTACACGGCTTCGGAAGTACTGACGATTCCCCAGCACATCGTGGAAACAGTGCGCCGCGCCGGCGGATCATCGTTTACATTCAGCCGGAATTTCAGTGGAACCTTTCAGTCCTCCCCATCTGTGGGGCCGGATTCCTTTTCAGTGGATGGGAACGTGACGATCCATATCACCCCCGGAAGCGTTGCCGCCTTTTCTTTGAGACGCATCGAACTCTACTTTGACAACTTGCAGAGAAAGAACGAGACGATGGTGCCGCGCAATTTTAAGGGTCTCAGGGCTTATGCCGACATATATTACAACGGGTCCGGCATGCTCAATGGTTACTGGGACGTGGACGGCTTGATTATCGAACGGGTGAACCGTTTTGTCCCGTCGGGCGGCAAAATGACTCTCGCAACGCCGGACATTCCCGATCTTCCGACGTTCGATCCCGGTTATCACATCGTCAAGTTTATTGTCACCGCCCCTGCAGCGTCCTTCGAGGTGCCGGAAATCGTGTACTGGGTCAGGGGGGTCGATGAGCCGGTCAAACGGCCCCTGGTTTTGATCACGCCTCAGGACGGATCGGATATCCCCGCCGATTTTTCCTTCACCTGGGAAAAGATGGAAAAAGCCGCTGTGTACCTGGTCAGCTTCTCCAGGGAAGAGGATCAGAGCGTCTGTTTTTCCGCCCTGACCCGGAATACGGCGTATCAGATTCCCGCTCCGGTTTTATCCCGGTACTTCACTGCGGGGAAGACGTTCCTGTGGTCCGTCAAAAGCTATGACACGGAGAACAACGTCATCGCTGAAAGCGGCGCGTGGAGGTTCTCCCTCCCGGAGCCCCCAAAGCCATGATACCCCGCCGGGGCTGCCAGACCAGTCCACCTTCGGCCGTCTCGGGGGGTTGACGTGCTGCAACGTCTTTTCATCGTTTTTTCCGTTGTGGTCTGCCTGGCATGCGGTTCCTCCGTCGAGACAACACGAAACGAGGACGGCGGCGTGGAACCCGCCTATGGGGATATCATGGTCGAAGGCTCCATCGGTGATGCCTCGAATCTGATTCCCCTGCTGGCGACGGATAATTCGTCCCATTCGATTTCCGGTCTGATTTTCAACGGCCTCGTCAAATACGACAAGGATATCCGAGTTGTTGGCGATCTGGCGGAATCCTGGGACATCTCTCCGGACGGCTTGGTCATTACCTTCCATCTCCGAAAGGGGGTGAAATGGCACGACGGGCAGCCCTTCACGGCGGAGGACGTGCTCTACACCTATAAGGTGACGACCGATCCGAAAACCCCGACCGCCTACGCAGGGGATTTTCTCAAGGTCAAAAAGGCCGAGGCGCTCGATCCCCACACGTTCCGGGTGACCTACGACAAGCCCTTCGCCCCGGCCCTGATGAGCTGGGGGGCCGCAATTTACCCAAAACACCTCCTGGACGGCAGGGACATTACCCAGAGCCCCCTCACCCGCCATCCCATCGGAACGGGCCCCTATAAGTTCAGGGAATGGGTCACCGGCCAAAAAATCGTCCTCATTTCCAACACCGATTATTTCGAAGGCCGCCCTTATATCGACGGCTTTATCATGCGGATCATTCCCGATACGGCCACCATGTTTCTGGAACTCCGGGCCAACGGCATCGACCGGATGAGCTTAACGCCCCTCCAGTACACGCGCCAGACGGAATCCCCCCTGTTTCGCAACCACTTCAACAAATACCGCTATCTGTCATTTACCTACACGTACATGGGCTACAACCTGAAAAATCCTCTGTTCGCGGATAAGCGGGTCCGACAGGCCCTGGCCCACGCCATCGACAAAGACGTCATGATCTCGGGGGTGCTCCTGGGTCTGGGGAAACCGGCCACGGGTCCCCTGAAACCCGGTACCTGGGCGTATAATCCCGACGTCCCCACCTATCCCTATGATCCGGCCAAAGCGAAAGCCCTGCTGGCCGAGGCGGGCTGGAAAGACACGAACGGCGACGGTATCCTCGACAGGGACGGTCAACCCTTCACCTTCGAACTCATCACCAACCAGGGAAACGAGGTGAGAGGGAAATGCGCGGAAATCATTCAGGAAAATCTGGCTAAAATCGGCATCGACGTGAAGATCCGGATATTGGAGTGGGCGGCCTTCGTCAACAATTTCATCAACAAGCGCCGGTTCGACGCCACGATCCTGGGGTGGACCATCCCCATGGACCCCGATCTTTACGATGTCTGGCACTCCAGCAAAACAAGGCCGGAGGAACTGAACTTCGTCTCCTTTGCCAACCCCGAAGTGGACACGCTCCTGGAAAAGGGACGGAGCACGTTCGATCAGAAGGAACGGAAGAAGTGTTACGACCGCATCCAGGAAATTCTGGCGGAAGAACAACCCTACAACTTCCCGTATGTCCCCGACGCCCTGCCTATCGTCCATGGCCGGTTCCGGGGAATCGAGCCCGCTCCCATCGGGATCGGTTACAACTTTATCCAATGGTACGTTCCGGAGGGAGAACAGCGCCTCGTCATGACGCGCTGACCCGTGCGGGGCGGGGCATGCCCTATCATGGCGGCCCGATGAGGAGAAAAACCGAACAGGAAAACGGCAAGAACACCATGAAAACGAGATTGCCGCCGTTGTTCCCGGGACGCCTGCAACGCCGGTACGGGAAGGCGAGGGGCCTGGCATGACCGTGGCCCCGGCAGAGCCAGCGCTGCGGCGTTCTCAACGATAAATCGTATCAGGCCATTGTTCCGTCCGTCACCCATTCCCGGTTCGCCCCACCTCACCAGGGCGGGCGAGCGAACGATTGCGTGGGTTCGCAAGGGAGCCCGGGGGCGCGAAAACCATGAGCTTCAGCGGTGGCCGCTTTCCTGGGCGTTGTGGATAATCGTAATCAAATTGCCCGAATCATAATCACCGGAAGGATCACTGGCAAAGATCAAACGTCCCTGGTTTTGATAAACCAGTTCGTGACGATATACGTCACTGCCGCGATAAAAGGGGATCCAGGCCTTGCCGGTGACGTAGGTGCCCTGGTCGTTTGGCTGGCCGATCAGTTTGGTCACCTGTTTGATCGTCATGCCGATTTTCAGCTTCGTAAACTTGCTGTCCTTTGCCGGTTTCCCGATGATTTCCCCTTCCCAGTCGTTTATGCCCTTGACGGTTTGTGCATTTTGCCGGGTATCGGCCGGTGTAGCCTTTTGCGTCTCTTGAGAGGATTCCGCCTTGGTCGGGGGGACCGAACTTTCCATGTTTCCGGTTTTTTGCGTTGTCTGGCAGGCGGCCAGAAAAAAAACGGTTACAGACGCGATAAACAGAAATAACCCGATTTTGTTGATCATCGTTCAACCTCCGGTTTGAAGTAGAAAAAACCTATTATATCACCGTTGTCAAGGCGATTCCACGCGGTCGATGACAGATGTCTTCGGGCCGCGTCATGGCGGGACAGTCACTTGACAAATCCCAATTCGTTCACATGATAGGATCACGCGGATTGCGGCAGCTTCCGCAATAACCTTAATCATATTATAAAGATAGACAGGAGTAGCCCATGGAAGGAAAGAAAGAAACCCGTCAATTCAAAACCGAAGTCCAGCAACTGATGCACATCATCATCAACTCCCTGTACTCCCACCGGGAGATCTTCCTCCGGGAATTGGTCTCCAATGCCTCGGACGCCATCGACAAACTGCGGTTCAAGGCGCAGACCGACACCGGCATCCTGGGGGCCGACACGGAATTCAAGATCAAGATTACACCGAACAGGAAGAAGCGGACCTTGGAAATCGCCGACAACGGCATCGGCATGACCTGGGACGAGGTCGTCGAGAACATCGGCACCATCGCCCAGAGCGGCACGGCCAACTTCCTGGAGGCGGCTGCGGGCAAACCGGAGATGCTGACACCGGAGCTGATCGGCCAGTTCGGGGTGGGGTTCTACAGCGCCTTCATCGTCGCAGACAAGGTCACCCTCGTCACGAAGGCCGCGGGCTCGGATCGGGCTGTCAAGTGGGAATCCTCCGGAGACGGTTCCTACACCATCGAAGAAACGAAAAAGGAGGGCCGCGGCACATCGGTCATCCTCCGTCTGAAAAAAACCGAGAAGGACGAACAGGACTTCACCGAGGAGTGGACGATCCGCCAGGTCATCAAGAAACATTCCGACTTCGTCGCCTATCCCATCTGTATGGACGTCGAGCGGACGGAACCCGTCCCGGGTGAAGACGGCAAGCCGGACACGGACAAGACGGAAAAGGTGATCAGGGAAGAAACCCTGAACTCCATGAAGGCCATCTGGACCCGGGATAAAAAAGAGATCACCGACGAGGAATACAGCGAATTTTACAAGCACATTGGTCACGACTGGACGCCGCCCCTGGCACACCTGCATGTCAAGCTGGAGGGGGCGACGGAATACAGCGCCCTCCTCTATGTTCCCTCCATACCGCCCTTCGACCTGTTTTTCCGGGAGCAGAAACATGGCGTGCATCTTTACAGCAAACGGATTTTCATCATGGAAAACTGCAAGGAACTGATGCCGCCCTACCTGTCCTTCATCAAGGGCGTTGTGGATGCGCCGGACCTGAATCTCAACGTCAGCCGGGAGATCCTTCAGCAGGATGTCCTGGTCCGAAACATCCGGAAGAACCTCGTCAAGAAGATCTTGGAACTGCTTGCGGGCATGGAGAAAGAAAAGTACGATCAGTTCTTCAGGTCCTTCGGCCCCATTTTCAAGACGGGTGTTTCGACGGATTTCGAGAACAAGGAAAAAATCGCGAACCTGCTGCGCTATCAGACGACCCGCTCAGACGGCGCCCTCATACCGCTTGCGGATTATGTCAGCCGCATGAAGCCGGACCAGGAGGCGATTTACTACATCACGGGGGAAAACATCACGGCCCTGCAAAACAGCCCGCACCTGGAACAGTTGAAGGCGAAGGACTACGAAGTCGTTCTCATGAACGACCCCATGGACGAGTGGGTTGTCAGGGATCTGCATGAGTTCGACAAGAAGGCGTTCAAGAGCGCTGAAAAGGGCGATCTCGATCTCGGCGGGATCGACGATAAGGATAAGGAAGCGTACGGGCCCCTGTTTGGTTACATCAAGAACCGTCTGGAAGAGAAGGTGAAGGAGGTCAAACCCTCCACGCACCTGACCGATTCCGTCGCCTGTCTGTCCGGAGACGTTCAGGATATGAGCGCCTATCTGCAGAAGGTGCTCCAGGCCACCGGCCAAGAGGTGCCGCCGGAAAAGCGTGTCCTGGAAATCAATACGAACCATCCGCTCCTGGCCAAAATCAGGGCCCTTCACGAGACCGACAAGGAGTCCGCCGTCCTCGGGGACTACACGGATCTCCTGTTCGACCTTGCGGTTATCGCCGAGGGCGGAAAGATCGCCAATCCCTCCCGGTTCAGCAAAATGATCGGGGACTTGATGGTGAGCCAGGGTTGAGGGGCAGGCAACCGGCTCTCCCCTTCCCCAAAAACCGCCAATCCACCCGTGAGGTGATCACGAACCATGAGCGGGCTGCGGCTTTTTCTCTTTGACATTGGCCGCCATTTACGTTAATCCTTTCGCCGGGTAATGAAGGAATGCCGGTTTGTCGTCCCTGCAGGGGCAGGCGATCGGGTTCTTGACACGGAACGGCGGTAAGGCTGTTCATATTTTGTTTCAGCAGAGAAAGGAAAATCGGTATGGTGCGTATCGGCATTAATGGTTTCGGACGCGTGGGTCGGCAGGTGTTGAAAGCCGTTGTCGAAAACTACAGCGACAAGTTGGAAGTGGTCGCTGTAAACGATCTGTTCGATGTGAAAACCAATGTCCATCTTTTCAAGTATGATTCGAACTACGGCTGCTTTTGCGGAGACGTCGAGGCCGCGGACAACGCCTTCAAGATCAACGGGAAACTCATCAAAAGTTTTGCCTGTAAGGATCCGGCGGCGATTCCCTGGAAGGACGAAGGGGTGGATATCGTTGTGGAGAGCACGGGCATTTTTACGGAAGGACCCAAGGCGGCGGTTCATCTGACGGGCGGCGCAAGGAAAGTGATCATTTCAGCGCCGGCGAAGCAGGAGGACCTGACCGTTGTCATGGGGGTCAATGAAAAGATGTACGATCCGGCGCGGCATCATATTCTCTCCAATGCCTCCTGTACGACGAACTGCCTGGCGCCGCCCGTTTCGGTCATTCATCGGGCCTTCGGGATTGAAAAGGGCATGATGAACACGGTGCATGCCTATACCAACGACCAGCGTATTCTGGATCTGCCGCACAAGGATCTGCGGCGCGCCCGCGCCGCGGCGCTCAGCATCATCCCCACAACGACCGGGGCCGCCAGGGCGCTGTCTCTCGTGATCCCGGAGTTGAAGGGCCGTTTTGACGGTTATGCTCTTCGGGTACCCACCCCGACGGTTTCCGTGGTTGATTTTGTGGCCGAACTCAAGAAAAGCACCACGACCGAGGAAGTTCGGGCCGCTTTGCGGGAGGCCTCCGCCGGTGCAATGAAGGGCATTCTGTGCTGCGAGGATCTTCCCCTGGTCTCGATGGATTTCAAGGGCAACAGCCATTCCTCGATTATCGATGTCGAGTTTACGCAGGTATTGAAGGAAAACATGGTCAAGGTCGTCGCCTGGTATGACAACGAGTGGGGCTACTCCTGCCGGGTAGCTGATCTGGCGGCCTTTATCGCTGAAAAGGGGTTTTAATTCACGATCTTTTAAATTTTTCATCATCCGGGGGGGTGAAAAATGTTGATGCGTGTTTTGGTCATCGATGATGACCCTTCCTGTCGTCCCGTTTGGGAATCGATCCCGCCTTCAGAAATCATGATTGATTCGTATGCGTCGCCGGCGGAGATCAAACCGCCGGAGATGCCCCGTTATGATTTCATAATCAGTGAAATCAATCTGGCGCGCCGGGAGAGCTTCCGCCGGTTACGGGATGTGGTGCCTGAGGCCCCTCTTATTCTGATTTTACCCGCGGGAAAAACGGAGCGCCCTGACGAAACCGTGAAGTTGGCGGCTTGGGACCATCTTTACCGGCCTCTTGCGGCCGATGTGATCCGCGGGGTCATAAGGCACGCCATACAGGTCCGCGACGTTTACCAGCAGGCGATGGCATCGCCTTCGTCCGATGACGGCAAGTTTCGTTTTGTCGGTACATCCCCCGTCATGATGACCTTCTACAGGCAGATTGCCCGCGTCGCCGATTCCATGGCCAGTGTTCTCATTGAAGGAGAAAGTGGGACCGGCAAGGAGTTGACCGCCCGGGCGCTTCATCGCTTGAGTCGTCGCAGGGGCAGGCCTTTTCAGGTTGTCCATTGCGGTGCGATTCCGGAGTCCCTCATGGAATCCGAGCTTTTCGGCTATGCAAAGGGCGCCTTTACCGGGGCCGACCTGCCTCATTCCGGACTGATTGAGGCTGCCCAGGGGGGGACCCTGTTCCTCGACGAAATTACGGAAATGTCGCCCGCTCTCCAGGGAAAGCTCCTGCGGTTCATGCAAAACGGAGAGGTGCGGCGGCTGGGTAGCCATACCGTCTCTCATCCGACAGTCAGGGTCATCGCTTCAACCAACAGGGACATGGATCAGGAGGTGGTGGGCCATCGCTTTCGTGCGGACCTGATGTTTCGCTTCGTTATCCGATTGAAAACACCCTCCCTGCGGCATCACAAGGAAGATCTTCCCCGCCTTGTCCAGACCATCTGCCGAAGGTTTTCGATGCCTGAACCCCGTGTCGATTCCGAGGCGATGGGGCTTTTACAGGGTTATGACTGGCCCGGGAATATCAGAGAACTGGAAAATGTGCTTGAACAGACCCATTTACTTTATCCCTACCCGCTCATGCGAGCGGCCCATCTTCCCGAACGCTTCAGAAACCCGCAGGCTTCAAGGCCTCCCCTCTACACACCCCTTCAGTGGGCGGAACGAAACCAGATCATGCAGACGATTCAGAGTCAGGGCTGGAATCGGAGCCGAACGGCCCGGATCTTAGGGATTGACCGCAAAACCCTGCGCCTGAAAATGCATTTCTACGGGTTGGAGAAGGAACGAAAGCAGACGGTGAAATCGTCGTGAGCCGATGGGAGAGGTACGGAAACAGGGGTTCCGTACCTCTTTGGAAGGGAGACGAGCAGTCACTTTTTGGACGTGGTTTTAGATTTGGACGATTTTTTCGCAGAAGCCTTCTTGGCCGTCACCCTGAAAGCTTCCTTCTGGCCGTCTTTCTCCGTATAGAAGACGGTCACCTTTTCGCCTACCTGGACCTTGGCGGGTTTAAGCAGGGAAAACTCCATGGTGTCAACCTTGCCCTTGTTTTTGAACTCGATTTTGATCTTCGTTTCGGTCAGGTTGACGACGATCCCGGTTTTCTGCCTTTTCGCCACCTTTTCTTTTGCCCGCTCCGTTGTCGTTGGAGCCGCGGCGGGCTGGTCAACCGCAACAACGTTCCCTGCCAGGATGAATGTGAATAAAAATCCGACTAAGCACACCAAAAAACGTTTCATGAATAGACACCTCCTCATTGAGTTTTCATTGATGAAAGCAGGTTGTGTGCCATTTGCAACATGGCCTATGACTATAAAATATTCAGTGAAATAAGGTTGTTACGTTGATCTTTCCGTTTCAGGCGGAATCGGTTGTGTTGCGCCCTGAAGCTTTTTTCCCCGGAGGCGGGGTGTTTTTCCTCAATCCGTCTCTTTCAGGGTCTGATGAGCCCATCCCCCTCCCCTGGTCAGGTGATTGAAGACCCCATGGAGACGAGGCGAAAGACCTCCCGGGGGGCAATG
>LSQX01121455.1_pt1 | contig 24628 bp, 19 predicted proteins | sample 654561 | NCBI WGS metagenome assembly LSQX01 (sample SAMN04489861, study PRJNA283612) | anaerobic digester metagenome | isolation source: 4 biogas reactors fed with cattle manure at either 37C or 55C with and... | place: Denmark: Kongens Lyngby | collected 2014
GGATATAAAGGTGGAAGAAGATCTTGAATGGGTCTTCTCCCTCTTTCCGAGACTGAAGGAGCGGATCGGGCAGTACGCCGGCACCCTGTCCGGTGGAGAACAGCAGATGCTGGCCATCGGCAGAGCTCTGATGGCCAGGCCGAAGGTGCTGCTCCTCGATGAACCATCCCTTGGACTGGCGCCCATTATCATCAGGGATATTTTCAAGGAGCTGCGGAGGATCAACAATGAAGGCGTTACCATTCTGCTCGTGGAGCAGAATGCCCGCCAGGCTCTCCTCCTTTCCCACAGGGGCTATGTCCTCCAGACAGGGTGCATGGTTCAGGAGGGGTCTTCGGAAGAACTTCTCGCCAACGCGGACATTAAGGCTGCCTATCTCGGGGGAGCCCATGGAGGCGGAAAAACCACAAGGGCACTATCTTAGAAAAAGAACAAAGCCCGCCGGATCAACCCGGCGGGCTTTGTGTTGTTTTCCCCGTTTATTTGCCAATCGGAAGATCTTCGGGATTCCCCCTGAGGAACTCGGCTTTTTCTCCTCTGGTGAGTGGCTTCAGCGCCCGTATGACCTCGCATTTTGAGTACTTGGGCTTTACTTCCCGCACGACGAGCACAGCGGTGTAGATTTTTTCGGCGTCAAGGACGTTCCCCTGCATGTCCTTCAGCACTTTCCCTTCCTTGAAGGCTGCGAGGTACTGTCCCGCCTTGACGCCGGACGATGATCCCGCATCCACGGCCACAATGACGTTGCCTCCCTCAATGACGTTGAAGACGGCATCCGACGCGGCTTCGGCAGCCTTGTCCCTGAGGGCGGAGATGCGGGGTACGATTTTCGTGACCACCTTGTATGTGGCGGATGCCAGCACACCGCCTGTCTTGCCTCCTCCGAAAGCGGCACCGTAGGCGGCCACTCCTCCCACCGTTGCGTTGGCCGCTCCCTGCTCACGTGCGGCGAGCAGAATTTCCCCTGTGGTGGTACTGACGGCCCGCACATCCAGGGAGACATAGGCCGTATGGCTGCCTACGGCCACTCCTCCGAAGCTTCCAAGGGGAAGAGGCACCACACCTCCGGCAGTCTCAGTCCTGAATTGAGTTATGGCTCCCGTAATGAGAAAGTCCACGCCGAGGAGTTTTCCCATCCTGACGGCTGTTGAACTGTCCACATATCCTTCCGAGGAAAGGTCCTGTTCTGAAAGTATGGCGTCGATGCGCTCCCGCTCGAGGATAGTGAATTCGTTTGTGTTGAAAAGTTCCGTGGTGAGCATGTCCGCCACGGCTTCACCCGGGGCGCCGGCTCCGCTCTTGTCCTCGAACTCGAGGATGGCGATCCTCGGTTTTGCCCAGGCCCCTTCCACAACGAAAAGAAATGCGATGAGGATCAGGATGCTGATAAGTGAACGATTTCTGGTCATGGCACACACTCCCGTCTCAGGATGAATATTTTGAAACTTCTTGTTTACCGTATCTTAATGGTATATCCCCGGCCTCTTTTTTTCAACATTTTCCCCGGGAGATAAAGTTGACAAAAATGGTAGGATATAGTATCTTCTCTCCGGAACATACAGGCAGGGGATGTGATAGGAAATGAAACTCTCCACCAAGACGAGGTACGGACTCAGGGCCCTTTTATACATGGCCGAACGGTACGACGGGGATCGGGCCGTTCCTGTGGGTGAAATCGCGAAGGAACAGCAGGTGTCAGAAAAATACCTGGAACAGCTTTTCATCAAGCTGCGGCGAAAGAACATCATTTCCAGCGTCCGCGGAGCCCAGGGAGGCTATGTGCTGCGGAGAGATCCCAGGGAGGTAACTGTGGCATCGGTCGTTGAGGCTCTTGAAGGAGACATAACCTTCGCAGACTGCCTCAGCGCAGGAGGATGCAGGAACAGGGGCACCTGTGCCACCCATGATCTCTGGAGCCGGCTCAAGGACAGCATAGACGGAATTCTTGAAGACACCACCCTTTTCGACCTCGTAAACAAATGCGGGAGCGGGGAACACGACGCGCCAGGCGTGGCGAACGGCTGAAGCCGAAGAAAGGAGCAACTCCGAATGTCAAGGCAGGTTTATCTCGATTATGCCGCAACAACATTTACAGCGCCGGAAGTGGTTTCGGCCATGACGCCCTATTTTACCGAGTCCTTTGGAAACCCTTCGTCCATCTATTCTTTTTCCGAAAGGAACAGGAAGGCCATCGACGCGGCCCGGCAGAAAACAGCGGATGTACTGGGGGCCTCGAAGGAAGAAATATATTTCACCAGCGGCGGAACGGAAGCTGACAACTGGGCATTGAAAGGCGCGGCATGGCGAAACCGTTCAAAGGGCAACCATGTGATCACCACGAAGATAGAGCATCATGCCGTGCTCCACTCCGCCCAGTTCCTCCAGGAGAACGTCTTTGACGTAACCTTCCTCGACGTGGATGCTGAAGGCCGCATCAGTCTCGACGACCTGAAGAAGGCTGTTACTGAAAAAACTATTCTTGTGTCGGTTATGTTCGCCAACAACGAGATCGGCACCATTCAGCCCGTGGCTGAGATCGGCGCCTTCTGCCGTGAGAAGGGGATCCTGTTCCATACGGATGCGGTTCAGGCTACGGCTCATGTCCCCATCGACGTAAAGGCGATGAACATCGATCTCCTGTCCCTTTCTGCCCATAAATTTTACGGGCCCAAGGGCGTCGGCGCCCTCTACCTCCGGAAGGGCGTCCGGATCGATAACTTCATGCACGGCGGGGGCCAGGAAAGAGGACGGCGCGCCACCACGGAGAACGTGGCCGGGATCGTGGGTCTGGGCGCCGCCATCGAGCTGACGGCTGGCAGGATGGAAACCTCCTCCGCACGGGTCGGCAGACTGCGGGACATGCTCGTGGAAGGCGTGATGAAGGGCATCCCCCATGCAAAACTGAACGGTGCTCCTTCCGGGGAGCGGCTTCCAAACAACGCGAATTTCAGCTTTATCGGAATCGAAGGGGAAACCCTTCTTCTCGACCTCGACTCGGCGGGAATCTACGGGTCCACAGGCAGCGCCTGTTCCTCGGGATCCCTCGATCCGTCCCACGTTCTTATGGCTATCGGCCTGTCCCACGAGCAGGCTCATGGGTCTCTCCGCCTCACCCTCGGAGAGGAAACCACGGAAGACGATATCCGGTACGTCCTCTCGATCCTGCCCGGTATCGTGAAGCACCGCCGGGAGATGTCTCCCCTCTGGGAGGACTACCTTAAGAGCATAGAAGGAGGAAGGTGATTCCATGTACAGCGAAAAAGTGCTGGACCATTTCCAGAACCCACGGAACGTTGGAGAGATAGAGAACCCTGACGGAGTCGGGCAGGCGGGGAATCCCAAGTGCGGCGACATCATGAAAATCTACCTGCGGGTGGAGAATGACGTCATTACGGATATCAGGTTCAAGACCTTCGGCTGTGCTTCGGCCATAGCGTCGTCGAGCATGGCAACGGAACTGGTGAAGGGCAAAACCGTGGAGGAGGCCTGGAACCTCACCAACAGGGCGGTGGCTGAAGCCCTCGACGGACTGCCTCCTGTGAAGATGCACTGTTCCGTTCTCGCTGAGGAGGCCATCCACGCTGCCATAAACAACTACAGGAGAAACATGGGCCTTCCCGTATGGGAAGAGGAGAGCCACGACGAACTGGTGGACCATCACGCCCATCACCACGGCTGATCCGTGGACCGCACGTCACTGATCCGGTGTCCATGGCCGGGCTCAGATCCCCTGTACGTGGCCTACCATGACGAGGAGTGGGGGACGCCCGTCCGGGATGACGGGAAGCTGTTCGAATTCCTTCTTCTCGAGGGTGCCCAGGCGGGGCTCTCCTGGATCACCATTCTCCGGAGACGGGAGGAGTACAGAAGGGCTTTTGACGGGTTCGCCCCGGAGAAAATCGCCCGGTACGACGAGCGAAGGATAGAAGCCCTTCTCGGGGATTCCGGGATCATCCGGAACAGGAGAAAGATCGAGGGGGCTGTGAAAAATGCCCGCTCCTACCTCCGCCTTCGGGAGTCCGGCCGGTCCCTTTCATCCTTTCTTTGGGGATTCGTGGACGGAGAACCGGTGGTCAACCGGTGGAAAAGCCTTGAGGAAATTCCCGCAGTCACCCCATTGGCGGAAAAGATCAGCAAGGCCATGAAGCGGGAGGGTTTTGTGTTTTTCGGGCCCGTTATAGCCTATGCCCACATGCAGGCCACGGGAGTTGTGAACGACCATCTTGTCTCCTGCTTCCGGCACCCGGACGCAGGAAAACAGTAAGACACGGGAGACCCGCTGCCGGCGGGGCTCCCGTGTAATTCTCTAGCGGAGTCCTTCGAAGGGACCTCTCCACCGCATTTCAGACGGTGAAAAGGACGCAGGTTCAGGAGCCTCAACTTTTCTGCCGGCAGAAAAACCCTCGAAGGGTCCCCTCCAGCTTGCTGAAAACATGCCGGTGAGGTGCCGCCCATCCCGTCGGTAAAACTCGCAGTGTCCTTCCGCTTCCATAGTGCTGGCTTGCTTCTTTTCCATTTTCCGCATCTCCCTTCAGAAATTAAAAAGATAATGACAGGCCGAAAACCGGCAACAAAAAACCGGGGATCGCTTGTGGAAGCGGTCCCCGGTTCCGGTGTCTGGTGTACGGCTTATGTGCCGAACCCACCGGAAGGGGGACCGCCAATAATGAGAAGTACGAGGACGAGGAGCAGAACAAGGGAAGAACGGGAAGCTCTCATTGTGTATCCTCCTTTCCGGCGAAATGCCTGTCTGAATATTGTAGAGGATGGTACCTTCTTTCCCGCGGACTGTCAAGGTTGGCAATGACAGACTTTTCACTTCAATTTAATTCCCTGGGCTGGGGAATTGGGAGCTGGCGGTGCCCTTTCTTCTTTTTGCGGAAGGAGTATAATTTCCATTCGTCGGGGGCGCGAGCTCCCTTTCATACCTTCAAAGAGCCATCCGGCGCGGGAGGCGGACTTCCATGGAGAACAGTGCTTTTGTTTACGTTGTCTTCACTCTTGTCTATCTCGGAATGATCTTTGGACGTCTGCCCAGGCTGGCCCTGGACAGGACGGGCATCGTGGTGCTCGGGGCTATCGCGCTTATCGCATCTGGCCATGCGTCCCTCGAGGGGGGACGATCGGGCATCGATGTCTCTGCCATCCTGCTTCTTTTCGGCTTCATGGTGATTTCCGCCCAGTTCCGGCTCGGGGGATTCTATTCAGAGATATCCCGGCGCATAGCCGCTCTTCCCTTTCCCCCTGCAGCCCTTCTCGGAACGGTCATCCTTTTTTCGGGGCTTTTGTCAGCCCTTCTCACAAACGACGTGGTCTGTCTTGCCGTGACGCCGGTCCTTGGGCAGGGATGCATTCGCCGGGGCCTCAATCCGCTTCCTTTTTTTCTCGCCCTTGCCTGCGCAGCCAACATTGGCTCCGCCCTCACCCTGATCGGGAACCCCCAGAACATGCTCATCGGACAGTTTCTCGGTCTTTCCTTCGGAGGCTACCTTGTCTTTGCAGTCCTGCCGGTGGCTCTTTCTCTGCTCTTCCTTTGGGCCATCGTCCTGGCGCTCTTCAGGGGAAGGTTCCTTCTGGCCGTTTCCGTGAAGGATGAACCTGAAAGGCCATTCAACGCCTGGCAGACAGCGAAGGGAGGAATAGTCCTCGGAACGGTGATCACACTCTTTCTGTTCACCTCCCTTCCCCGGGATCTAGTGGCTCTTGGGGCTGCGGGGGTTTTGCTGTTGAGCCGCACCATGGCATCCAGACGGACCCTGGACACCGTGGACTGGCAGCTGCTGGCCCTGTTCCTTGGGCTGTTCGTGGTGAACGGTGCCTTCGAAGCGGCGGGAGGCCTGGAAATGATCGAAGGAAGTCTTTCCAGCCTCGGAGTGTCACTTTCTTCAGCGCCCTGGCTCTACGGCGTGACCACATTCCTGTCGAACCTGGTGTCCAATGTGCCGGCGGTCATGCTCCTCCTGCCCATGGTCAGGGACATTCCCGGAGCAGGGTATATCCTGGCCGTTTCCAGTACCTTCGCAGGGAACCTTCTTATCGTGGGGAGCATCGCCAACATCATTGTTGCCGGTGAGGCGGAGCGCATGGGGTTGCCTTTTGGCTGGAAGGAGCACGCCCGGGTGGGCGTGCCTGTCACTCTGGCAAGCCTCGCTGCAGGGCTGGCCAGCATGGCCTTTATGTAGATTGGCCTTTCTTCGGCGCGCTCCAGGAGAAGGAGATGACCTTCTTCGGGCAGACATCAACGCAGGCGCCGCAGGATATGCATTCAGGGGAGAACATGCTTCCGCGCCGCACCATGGAGTTCACATCGAGGCTCATGGGGCAGTTTTTCGTGCAGAGCCTGCAGTCGATGCACTTTTCGCTCTCCGCCTCGAGATGCAGCTGGGGCGTTCCGGCAAGCCGGCCGGCCAATCTCCCCGCTGTCATGAAGGGGGAAAGCAGGCACCCGTAGTGGCAGAAAGGGCGCCTTCCGGCGGCTATGGAAAAGACGACCATCCCACCCATGGCCACGTAAAACATGAGATACGACACCGGGGTGGCCAGGGAAAGTCCTCCTTCGATGCCGAAGAGAGGCTGCACGGAAAGGATTCCGCCCGCCTTCGCGAAGAAAGCGACCAGGGCGGCAAGCCAGGCTGCGGCGATGCCGTACTTGATCAGGTCCAGCCAGCCTCCGGGGACTCTCCTGTCGTTGGCCGGGAACAGGATCTCCTGTACTGCCCCGCCCGGGCAGATCCAGCCGCAGAAGACCCTTCCGGCGAAAAAGGCGAGCACCGCCGACAGAACCACGAAGATCAGGCTCGATGTCACGATCCCCTTCGCCGCCCCCTGCAGGGTCAGCAGGGGAGAGAGGTAAAACATGGTTACCGGGAGAGAGAGCACTGCGAGGGCCATGAGAGCCTTCCGCCAATTTTGTCGCTTCATGATTGAGCCTCCTTTTTTACGAATTATACCATCACATACCCAAGCGGGGTATGATGGTTCGAAAAATGATCCTCCCATTTCTCATGAAGAGTGTTTGTTTTTATGTATTGCCGCAGGACAAAAAAGGTGCTGTCTTTTTCTGTTTTTTTTCTTGCACCCATGGTCTTTTTCCGCCGATGGCGTAAAATAAGACTACATTTCCCGTACCGGGGAGGGAGGATATTTCTCGATGGAGCATGTATCCGCTATCATAACCCGCTTTATCCGGCAGAATATGGAAGAGAGAAGCCTTATGCTCTTTTTTACAGATGACGATAAGCTTCTTGCCATGGATGACACCTACGAGACCCACTTCAAGTTCGACCTTGTTTTTTCTGACAACGACTTCAGTTGCCAGATTCTCTCAAGGGGAGAGAAGGGGTTGCATGTCCGCCAGAGGTTCAATATTTCGTGGACCAATGCGAAGGGCATCAGGGAATTTATGGACTATGTCCGGAGTTTGTAGGAAGGTCTTCATGACCAGCCTCCTGCTTCTGATGGCGGCAGTTTTCATCCCGGCCTTGGCCCGGGATGCTCTTGCGGCAGTCACCGACAGGGTGGAGAAGTCCGAGGAGGAATGGAAAGTCCTCCTTACCCCTGAACAGTTCCATGTGGCGCGACAGAAGGGAACTGAACCTCCCTTCACGGGGAAATACTGGGATTTCCATGAAGAGGGCACCTATGCCTGCGTGTGCTGCGGCGCTGAACTTTTCTCCTCCCGGGACAAGTTCGATTCCGGATCCGGATGGCCCAGTTTTACGGCTGTTCTGGAACACGCTCCCATAGCCGAGAAAAGGGATTTTTCCTACGGTATGGTCCGAACCGAAGTCCTGTGCGCCCGATGCGACGCCCACCTGGGGCACCTGTTCAGCGACGGACCGCCGCCCACGGGGATGCGGTACTGCATCAATTCGGCCTCTCTCAGGTTTATCCCCTATTCCAGGTAAAACTTTTTTTCAGGAAAGGATGCTCGGTACTCTATGGATATTCTTCTTCAGGGATACACTCGGTTTTTCGAACGGGCGGACAGGAAGGCTTACTGCGGCCTGAGTGCGGGACAATCGCCCCATTCGCTCGTCATAACATGCTCCGACAGCAGGATTATTCCGGAGGATATTTTTGACGCCCGCCCGGGGGAACTTTTCGTTCTCAGGAATGTGGGCAACCTTGCCAGAACGGATGATCCTTCTGTAGCCGCTGCCCTTGATTACGCTCTCCTTCATCTTGGCGTCAGAAACGTGGTAGTGCTGGCCCACACGGACTGCGGCGCGGTCAAGGCGTCCAGGGAACCGGAGCATCTCGACACGGAAGGGCTTCGCCTGTGGCTTGGGGAAGAGCATTTCGACGGGACCTGCGTGGAGGAAGCCGCCAGAGCAGCCGGGGTAAGGCAGCTTGACCGCATCCGGAAATACCCCCTCTTCAGGAAGCTCGAGGGGGAGGGAAAGACGTCAGCCTCACTGTGTTTCTTTACTATCGGGACCTGCAGCCTTGAAATCTATCTCAACGGCCAGTGGGTCGCTCCCGGAACGATCTCGGCGATCTGCAAGTAGCTCGTTCATGCTGCCCATGCGGTAGCCTGCGAGATCCACGGTAACCCAGACAAACCCGAGGGCGGTGAGGGAAGCGGCAATCCTCGCCGCCCTTTCCGCTGAGGCGAGCAGGGGCAGGACGTCCGGTTCAGCCTCTATTCTGGCGAGGGAGCCGTGATGCCGTACCCTGACCTGGACATTGGGGGGGCAGAAGGATCTGACGATTTCCTCCGCCTGTTCGACCTGGCGGAGCGCCTCGGCAGTGATGGGGGTGCCGTAGGCGATCCTGCTCGCAAGGCATGCCGCCGCCGGCTTCTCCCATGACGGAAGATTCCATTTCTTCGAAAGCTCCCGTATGTCCGCCTTGGAAAACCCCGACTCGAGAAGGGGGCTCCGTACTCTGTCAAGTTCCCCCACCGCTCTCATCCCGGGCCGGTAATCCTTCAGGTCGTCCGTATTCGATCCCTCGACGACCCAGGAAATATCCTGTTCTCCGGCCCATCGGCAGAGCAGCTCGAAACGGAATTTCTTGCAGTAATAGCACCGCTCGTTGTCGTTTCTGACGAACTCCGGGCAGTCGAGTTCCGAGACGGGCAGGACCACGTGCCGGATGCCGATAAGGTCTGCAAATCGCGCAGCATCTTCCAGTTCCCATGCGGGAAGGGTTGGCGAGACGGCAGTGACGGCTACGGCGTTGTCTCCAAGAGCCCTGGCGGCGGCGGCGGCGAGGAGGGTGCTGTCCGCTCCTCCTGAAAAAGCCACAGCGGCCTTCTTCATGCCCCTCAGAAGAGCAAGCAGTTTTCCGGTCCTGTTTTCATCCAGATGCGCCACGATTTCATCCTCCCTTGTGACTGTCTCCTTTTTTACCTATACTACATGAGAAAGGACTTCAATCCAATCCGTTCCGGAGGAGAAAATGGAAATACACCCTTCCTCAAACTTTTCATCTCCAGTGCTGTCTCTTGGTCCACGGTCTGTGGTGGTCCTGATGAGCGGCGGCGTGGACAGTTCTGTCACGGCCTGGCTTCTGAAGAAAGAGGGATGGCACGTTATGGGGCTCACCATGAGAATACCCGGCCGGGACGACCTGCCTGATTCCAGGAACTGCTGCGGCCAGGATGCTGCCTCTGTGGCACACGCTCTCTCCATCCCCCACTACATGGCTGATCTGAAAGATGAATTTCGGGAATCGGTCATCTCTCCCTTCGTGGAAAGCTATCTCTCTGGAGAGACACCGAATCCATGCGCCGACTGCAACGCGAATCTGAAGTTCGGGAGCCTCTGGGATGCCGTGGAGGAAGCCATCGGTCCGGTCGCACTGGCCACGGGCCACTACGCCCGCATTCTCCGCCGGGGTGATGAGTGCGCCCTTGCGAGAGGGGCTGATTTGTCCAAGGATCAGAGCTATTTCCTCTATGGAATCCGCAGGGAACGGCTTCCGAACCTTCTTCTCCCCCTCGGGGACCGGAGCAAGGAGAGGGTCAGGGAACTTGCACGGGAGGCACAGCTTGCCGTGGCGGAAAAAAAGGAAAGCATGGAAATCTGCTTCGCCGGCGAGGGCGACTACCGGCGCATCATCGGCGACTGTTCCTCCCGGCCCGGCCTTATCGTGAACGAGAAGGGCGCTCCCCTGGGCACCCACGACGGAGTGTCCAACTTCACCGTGGGGCAGAGGAAAGGGCTCGGTATATCCTCCCGGGAAGGATTGTACGTGCTGAGGATAGATGGCGGAAAGAACCTGGTGGTGGTGGGGCCCAGAGAGAGGGCTTTCCGCAGGATGGTCAGGGCGGAGGAGACGAACGTCCTTCTTCCGGACCTGCTCGTTCCCGGCGCGGCCCTTTTCGGAAAGACCAGGTCACGGGGAGAGCCTCTGCCCCTCACCGTTCTGGAATGCGGAGGCGGCGAACTGCTTGTCCGGTTCGCGGAGCCTCATTTCGCACCGGCGCCCGGACAGAGACTCGTGGTGTACGATAAGGAAGGACGGGTGGCCGGAGGAGGCGTCATCCGCCACCGGAAGGAGGAGGAAGAATGGACAGCGTGATTTCCCGGCGTCTCGCCGATCTTTACGAAACAGGACAAGCTGCGGTTCTGTGCATTGTGGTGGAGGAATCAGGCTCCACACCGAGAAGCACCGGTTCATCCATGATCGTCTTCCCCGGAGGGGAAATTGAAGGAACCGTGGGCGGAGGCGTCACGGAACACAGGGTGATAGAAAAGGCCCTGGAGCTCCTGAAACAAGGGACCGGTTCCCTGGTGTACAGGGAAACTCTGTCCGCCACGGAGGCCGCTCTCGAAGGCGCGGCNNGGCCTGCGGCGGTTCCATGGGGGTCTACCTCGAAGTGATCGGCAGACGGAGAGAACTCGTGATCTTCGGCGGCGGCCACGTCGGAAAAGCCATCGCGAGGCTCGGCGACATGACGGGATTTGCCGTTACCGTATGGGACGAACGCGAGGAATTCGCAAATCCTGCGCATATTCCCTGGGGGAAAACCCTGTGCTGTTCCCTGGATGACCTTCCCGGAAAGATGCCCCGCTTTCACGGGGACACCTATGCAATCATCGTGACCAGGGGCCATGTCCTGGACGCCGACGTGGTGAAGCTCCTTGAGGGCAGGGAAGCGGCCTACATGGGCATGATCGGGTCACAGAGGAAGATCGCCTTTGTTCGGGAGCGGCTTCTCGGCCAGGGGGTATCCCCGGAATTCCTGGACGGGATTTACCAGCCCGTGGGTCTTCCCATCGGTGCTGAGACCCCCGAAGAGATAGCAGTCTCCGTCCTGGCGGAAATCGTCGCTGTCGCAAGGGGAGGCGATGTGCAGGCCCTCCGGAACGCAGGAGCAATGAAAAACGGAAAAAATCACAGCAAATGAAAGAAAAAGCTGAAAAACGGACCATTATTCCTCTCCGGTGCGTTTGAGATGATGGAAGAAAAGGGTACAATATAAAGGTCAGCATTGGTTAGATATTTGGGAAGGCAGGTGGGGACATGGCCGTCTCGTACAAGGACTACTACGAAATACTCGGCGTCAGCAGGACGGCTTCCCAGGAGGAAATACGGAAGGCTTTCAGGAAGCTGGCGAAGGAATACCATCCCGATGTCAACAGGGAAGCCGGCTCCGGGGAAAAATACAGGGAAATAAACGAAGCCTACGAGGTCCTGAAGGATCCTGAAAAGCGGAAGAAATACGATACCCTCGGTGCGGACTGGAGCCAGGGTCAGGATTTCACTCCCCCCCCGGGATGGGGCGGCGGAGTGCACATGGATTTCGGCGGAGACGCAGGCGGCTTCAGTGATTTTTTCCGGACCATCTTCGGCGGCTTTTCCGGGGGAGCCCGCTCCGCCTCCATGGAGGACATGTTCTTCGGCGGCGGAACGGGCCGGGGCCGGGACCAGGAGATGGTCCTCCAGCTTTCTCTCGAGGATATCCTGAAGGGCGGCACGAAGACTGTCTCCTTCGAAAGAAGCGAGCCGGGATCGGACGGAAGGCTGCGGAAAACCAGGAAAACGGTGAATGTGAACCTCCCGTCCGGAGTTACGGACGGCTCGAGAATCCGGTTGAAGGGACAGGGCAGCGGAGGCGGGGATCTCTTCCTTGTTCTCCGGATAGCCCCCAATCCCAGGTTCACCGTGGAGGGGCACGACATTTCCACTACCCTGAAAGTGTCCCCGTGGGAGGCGGCCCTCGGCGCGAGCCTTCCCGTGGATACCCCCTCCGGTTCCGTCACCATGAAGCTGCCCGGCGGAACCCAGGCGGGCAGAAAGCTCCGCCTCAAGGGGAAGGGGCTTGCCCGGAGGAAGGGGGCTCTTCCCGGGGATCTTCTCGTCCGCGTGGAGATTGTGATCCCGGAGAAGCTGACGGACAGGGAGCGGGAACTGCTGGAAGCCCTGGCGAATGAATCCCTGTTCAATCCGCGGGGCTAAGAAGAAGTGACGAAGGGCCGGGGCGCTGCTCCGGCCCTTTTTCTATGGCCTCTACCACCACCCACGAGGATGCAGTCATTCCCCTCGAATCAACGAGGGATACTGTATGGCGTCCCTTCTTCAGGATCCAGAAGAGGGGCGTGCTTCCCTCCTGTTTCCCGGCAAAGGATCCTCCCACGAACCAGAACACCGGCGGGACCGCTCCCTCCGCTTTGAGGGCCGCTTTCTGCTCTCCCCCGAGAGGAGTAAGAAAATAGCGGGACCCCGGAAGAGGGGAGACGATGGAAACGGTCCTGCCGGGATCGAATTCCAGGGAGCGGCGGAGGGCGAACTCCTCGAGCTCCGAGGGCCATCGCACTGCCGGAGCACCATTCCGGATGACGTGCAGGGTGCAGGGCGTGGTGGACGAAATGCCGGCAATTGCGAATTCCGTCCGGGTTGAGGGGCAAACGGGAGACGGAGGGGCCCCGGACAGGGTACAGACGGTTCGGGATTCCACTCCGGGGGGTGGCTCGTACCAGTCCGTCGCGGGAAGGGTCCTGAGAACCTCCACCATGGCCGGCGCAGCGGCGGAGAGCCCCACGAGTTCAGGGTGGGGTGCCCCTGACGGGTCACCCATCCAGACCACCACCGTATGCCGGGGGTTGTAGGCCGCCGTCCAGGCGTCCCGGTATCCGTAGGACGTACCCGTCTTGAAGGCGAACCAGTCTCTCCGGTGCTCGATACGCCTGCCGTGGACGGGGAGAAGTCGTCCGGTGTCCTTCAGGATGTCCGCCACGAGAAAGGAAGCGGCCTCAGGAACGATTCTCCGTTCCGGGAGACCCTCCCCGGCCAGAAAGCGGGGCCGGCGGTGTGTGCCGAGGGTTGCGAGGACACCGTAGCCCTCCGCCATCTGGAGGAGGGTGACCTCGCACCCCCCGAGGATGAGGGAATCTCCGTAATGGCCTGTGGGGCGGTCGAGGGAGCGGAAGCCCGCATTCCGCAGCAGGTCGAGCACCAGTTCCGGTCCTGCCGCCCGGAACACACGCACGGCGGGGACGTTGAGGGAATCGGCCAGGGCGGTCCGTACTGTGACCGGGCCCCGGTAGGTCAGGTCGAAATTTCTCGGGGCCTGGCCGGAGAAGGCGAGGGGAGTGTCTGCGAGGAGGCTTGACGGGGTGAGAATGCCCCGGTCGAAGGCGGCGAGATAGGCGAAGGGCTTCAGGGCGGAACCTGGGGACCTTGGGCTCCTGGCGCAGTCCACCCAGCTTCCCGGCAGGCCGCTTCCAAGCCTTCCGTTCCCCGAGTAGGCAAGGATGTCCCCCGTGTCATTGTCCACGACGATGCCGGCCGCGGTCACTTCCGGCGGCATGGAAGAAAGGGCCGAGGCGAGGGTTCTTTCGAGGAGGGCCTGCGCGGAGGAATCCAGGGTGGTTTGTATCGTTCCGCCCTCCTTCATGTCCCCCAGGGCGGCGAGGGAAAAATGCCATGCCTTCGCCGGGAGGCTTCCTCGCGACTGGGGCAGCCTCTCCGCCAGGGCATGACGGAACTGTTCCGGCGTGATCACCCCCCTGTCGGCAAGGGAGCTGAGGATTGCGTCACGGCGGGCAACGGCCGCTTCCGGGTTGCGGTCCGGCCTGTAGATCGAGGGACCTCTGAGCATGCCGACGAGCAGGGAGGCCTCGGCAAGGGAGACTTCGGCCGCTGCCTTGGAAAAATAGATTCTGGCCGCCGCCTCCACCCCCCGGATGTTGCCCCCGAAGGGGGCCCGGTTCAGGTAGAGCTCGAGAATCCGGTCTTTGGAAAAATGCTGTTCTGTCTTCACTGCGGCAGTGAACTCGAGGATTTTCGTTTTCAGGGTCCTCGGCCGGGGTTCTGAAAGGCGCACGAGCTGGCTGGTGATGGTGGAAGCGCCCGAGACCACCCGGCCGGCCCGGGCATTCTGGATGGTGGCCCGGAGAAGGGCGATCCAGTCAATCCCGATGTGTTCCCGGAAACGGCGGTCCTCCACCTCCACGGCCACGAGGGGCAGCCATTTCCCCATGGCGCCGAGGGGAACGGGTATGGACCATTCCGAATTCTCCGAGAGAAATACGGCGAAGACCCCACCCTGCCTGTCGAGCAGCACGGGCGAGGTCGGCCACCGGGCGATCGTGTCCTTCGGGTAGGGAAGGGATGTGAGGAAGAGAAAGGCTCCTCCCGCCAGAACGGCCGAAACTGCGGCGGCCTGCAGGATGCGGCGGAAGGAGCCTTTCATGGTGTCAGCGGATTTCCACCGTACCGGCAGCGGTCACGGCGCCGGTGTCGGGAGCGTACATCCCCTCTGCAGCCAGGGGCGACAGGGTAAAGGTTCCCCTGCTGACGGCCCTGACGAGATACCTGTACTGGAGGGGTTTGTCAAGATAGTCGATGAAGAGCAGCATCCGGTCGTCACGCGTCTCCGCCCTGACGCCGTAGGTCCTGTTGGGTGACGGCGGCAGTTCCGCTCCTCCGGAAAGGCGCGGGTTCTCGATCTCCATTCCTCCCGGGAGCATGTCGGTGACCACCAGATCCCTCAGGGGAGCCGACGGAGTGATGGTGAGAGTGATCTCGATGCGGTCACCCCGTTCCACGGGGGTTCCCTGGGGGATGGATTTTCCCTGTCTGTCCGCCCAGGTCCGTTTCACAGCGACTCCCCGGGCTTCCGGGGCCGGAGCCTTTTCCGGCACACCGGCGGCGGTCCAGGCATAATAGGCGGTTCCCTCTCCGGTCAGTTCGAGGGTGAGCGGCCCTTCGGGGAGATCTTTCAGCTCAAGGGACATCCTGTTTCCATCGGAGAAGGAGGCAACCTGGGCTCCAGACTGGTCCTTGAGGACTGCCGTGAAGGGTTTCCGGGCTTCCTTCGTCCGCTCGATCCACCGTCCCAGGGCAAGGACGCTCATGGCGTTGTCCTGGGTGGTGCCCCATGCCTTCTTTCTCGCCTCGCTGATGAGCTTCCCGGCGAGTTCGGCGGCGGGTGCGGACAGTGGATCCACCTCCGTCCACATGAGCAGTTTCAGGGCGTCGGTCCTTGAGGCGGATTCCAGGGTGGTGATGTCTCCTTCCCGGAGGGAGGGCGCCCCTGTCCCAAGTTCCTTCAGGGGTTCGGAGGTCTTCGACGAGAGGGCGTAGGCGCCGGCGAGGAACACTGCCCCAGATCCCCTGAGAAGGTTTTTGTGTTCGCTGATGTGGGCCATCCACCCAAGGGGAGGTTCCCCAGCAAGGGCAAGGACATAGGAAGCGTAGGCCTTCAGCGTCATGTTTTCCCTCATTCTCCATTCGCTTTCATCGTCGGGCATCAGGGGCAGGAGAGCCCTGACGTAGGAGAGTGCCCCGCCGGCGAGGTCTTCCGGAACCGGTATTCCGCTCTTTTGTGCCTCCACGAGGAAGTGGGCGGCGTAGACGGATCCCCACGGGTAGGCCGAAGCGCTTCCCGGCCAGGAAGCGAAGGCTCCGTGGTAGAGCTGCATGGCGCCGATCTGCCGTATTCTGAGGGCCAGGGCGGTGTCAATTTCGTCCCTGTTCACCAGGGCGGGATCAATGTCTGCGGCCAGTTCCGGAAGTACGAGAAGAGGCCATGCGCCGGAAACGGTCTGTTCCAGGCACCCGTAGGGATAGGTCATGAGGAAGACGGAGGGGCCCAGGAGATCCAGCGCCGGGAGGTCGGAAAGGACAAGGCGCCCTTCCTCCGTTCCGCTGAACCATGCCCTGGGGATGGCAATTTCGCCGCTCCCGCCTCCCCTGACGACTCCGGACCCCGAAAGGGCGATCCTCGGGTAGGCGGGCCGCACGGGGAGATCGAGCTCCTGGGTGAAGGTGCCTCCCTCCCACTCGGTGACTACCGAAAGGAACGCCATGCCCGCCTCTGGCCCCGCGGTGAACCGGGCTGTGAAGAGGGCTTCGTCCCCGTCCTTTTTCAGGTCGGCGATGAATTCCCTTTTGCCGTTGATGGAGAGCGGTCCGTCAACGGCAATTTTCACCGTGGCCCTCCTCCGTTCTCCTGAAGCACCGGAAAAAACCTTCAGGGGTGCGAAGAAACTGTCTCCGGGGGAGACGGCTCTCGGCAGGGACAATTCCGTGGTGATCTCCCTCGCCAGAACGATGTGCGTATCCGCCATGCCGAAAGCGTCCCGGGACGCGGCCACGGCCATGAGGCGGCCCTTGCCGCTGAATTCGGGCAGGTCAAGTTCCGCCTGGAAAGCCCCCTGGTCGTCGGTGGCGATGTTTCCGGCGAAGATTGAAAGGAGCAGGAACGACCGGGCAGAAAGGGGCGACAGGCCGGCCCTCAGGGCGGCCATGGCATCTTCGCCCGCGCCTCCGCCGGGCTTCAGGAGAGGCGTTTCCCTGGACTCCAGGGGAAGGAGCAGGTCGTACATATCATGGACCGACAGGCCGAGAGCCCGCTTGGCCATGAAATGTTTCCAGGGATCGGGAGTGGCGAAGCCAGTGAGGGAGAGGATTCCCTCGTCCACGAAGAAGAGGGAGACTTCTCCCTTCCTTGGGATGCCTGCCCCGTCCTTCAGGATTCCCGACACCTTCACTTTTTCTCCGGGGAGCACTTTTGCCGGGGCTTCCAGGGAAAGGGCGAGCTTTTTCTCCGACCGTTCCACCGGAACGGACAGGGTTCCCAGGGCTCTGTGGCTGCCCCAGGCCTCGCCTTCCTGTACGGGCCGGATGACCCACGCGGTGATGTAGGCGTTGGGGATCATCTCGTCGGACAGGGGGATGTCGAGGGTTATCTCTCCCTTGTCGAGGGGGATGACCTTCCGGAAAAGCTCCCTGTCGGTGTCCACGGTCACGAGGAGATTGCCCGCGAAGGGACTCCGGAAGGAGACGGCGGCCGTTTCGCCGGGAGCGTATTTTTCCTTGTCGGTCCTGATGACGACCCTGTCGAGAAGTGACGAGCCGGCCGTCTCGCCTGTCCCGAAGGGAGCCCAGGCGTACATCTGGGTGGAAGCCGTGCTTCCGGATGCCTCGTCGGAAAATTGGACCACGTATTCTCCCCAGCTTTTCGGAGTGAACGGGAAGGTGCCGATGCCTTCTTTCAGGGCGACCGTTCCTTCATACTGGGGAATGAGTTCTGTCTGGACCTGCATCCGGGTCTGGTTGTCCACTCTCACAAGGTTGTAATGGCGCTCAACGCGGAAAAGGGTTCCCGCAACAGAATCGAGATCGGCTGGGGTTCCTTCCGGTGTCACCGCCGCCACCCTGACGGAGGATTCCCTGCCGGGAACCGCGTCTCCGGAGGGTTTTTCGATGCCGAGGTAGACAGTGTAGGGGTGGAAGGGCATGGAAAGAGACGTTGAAACCCATCGGCCGCTTTCCTCCATGACCTTCAGAAGGAAGAGAAGGTTCACCGATGCGGGAGGCGACCAGCCTTCGGGCGCCTGGAAGGAAACCTTTCCCTTTCCGGTTTCGTCCAGGGTTCCGTCACCGATGAACTCCGCGAAGGGTTCGAACTTCTTTTCCATGTCGCCGAAGGTGAAGGCCTGCCATCCTTTGGGCCGGAAGGATGCTGAGGACGCGCGGACCTCCGCCTCGAAAGGCAGTCCGGCGGCAGGTGCACCAAAGAGGTAGGAGGATGTGATTTCCACGTCGGCGCCCTCTCCGGCGAGAAGGTATTTCGTTTCGGACGCAGCCTTCACCTCGAGGCGGGGGGCGACGAAATCTTCCACGAAGAAGGATGTCCGGCCAAGGGGGCTCTTTTCGTCGCCGGGAAGGAACACTTCGGCGCTGTAGTTCCCCGTGGGTGACGCGGGGGCCAGGGCCGCGGAGAAGGAGGCCATCCCCTCGGGGGAAAGCAGAGCCGTTCCCCGGGCGACTTCCCGCCCGAGGGAGGAGCGGACCACGTAGAGCACGGGGAAGGGGTCGGGAGGCATCCTGCGGGCATCCCGGACGATGGCGGAGAAATCCACCTGCTCGCCGGGCCGGAAGACTCCTCTCGGGGTGAACACCATGGCGTCGTACCCGGTGCTCCAGGACCTGCCGCCCGTGTCAAACCCCCCGTCGGCGAGGAGATTGGTATCCAGCTTCAGGAAGGAGAGGTCGTCTCCCTTTTCCACGGTGACGATGGCGGGGACGAGCTGGGGATCCCAGGGATCCTTTCCGCTCCAGGACCAGATGCCGACGCCGTCGGTGGCTCCAGAGGCGATCAGCTGGTTGCTCTTTGAATACACCTTGACGGAAGCGCCGTCCACGGGCTTCATCCCGAGGATGGTGTTCACCCAGACGGTGATTCCCGCCGGGGCGACTCTCGCGGTAACGCCCAGGTCGGTCACGGCAACGAGCTGTTCGGCCTCGCCCCAGTATTCGCCGGAGACGTCGGAGGCGGTGAGAAGGAAGACGCCCTTGGCTTCACCGGCAAGCTCCCTGAGGTCGATCGCCCTGCGGACTGGCGTGTTCAGTGCACCCTCGGGCCGTGCATTCTTCGTAACGATTCTCCTCGTGAGATCCCGGGGAACGGAATACCCCTGCATGGTCATGGCCAGGGGGATATTGTTCTCGTACACCCGCCAGAGGTTCAGGCTGACTTCCTCTATATTGACCGTTTCTATGGGGACTCTCAGGTCGCCGGCGGGGGAGAGGAAGGTACCGGCGGCGGGGAAGAGAAGCGCAGGGTACATGTCGGGGAAGATGACCGCCTTCGTGTAGTCGGCTTCAAGCTTCGAGCCGTCCCTGGAAGGAAGCCCCTTTTTCAGGGTCACTTCGAAGCGCTGCCTGGGCTTGAAGTCTCCGAGGATGGTGAAGCCGTTATAACCCGGTTCCACGGTGAAGGGGATCTTCGGGGAAAGTTCAACGAATCTGGCCGCCGAGGCCATGTCCGCACCGATGGAGGTGCTGATGGTGATGCCGCTCTGTTCTGGGTAGTTGCTGGAAGCGTAGGTTCCCCGTATTTCCATTTTCCTGGTGACCGCCACTTCCTGCCGGACTTCCTTCTCTATTCCCAGGGGGCCGGCGTCGCTGGTCATTCCGGCCGCCAGGATCACCCGGAGTTTCTGCTCACTGAAGGGGCTGGTGAAAATCTGGATTCGGGAAGTCGGGGCGCTGCCGGAGAAAAAGTATTCCACGGCCTTGTTCTTTTCGTTGGCCAGGGCGAGGTATCCCCTGAGCCTGAAGGGGGAGACGGGAAGGTTGAAGGCCAGCTCGAGGACGGCGTTGCCGTTCTCTGTGAAATCCACCTGCTGTACCCGGAGAAGCCGAAGGGATTCAGTGGAGAATTCCCAGGTCTGTTTTCCAACGAGCCTGTTTCCCTTTGCGTCCCTGAGGTCATCCTTCAGCGTGGCCCTGAAGAGCGTGGCTGAGGGAAGGTTCGCCAGGGGCGTGAAGGCGAAGGTTTTGGCATCGGTCCATTTCCCTTCTCCCCGGATGGAAGGCGAAAAGGCCACGGGATGACGGTCCGCCTGGAGGGCCTTGCCGATCAGGTTCTTCGGCGCCGCCGGCTGGGAAAACACGATCTTGACGGGAGCTCTCCCCTTGACGGTACCTGAAGGTGAAAACGAAAGGACGGAGAACTCGTCCGCCGGGGCTCCTGCGGCGAGTCCGGTTCCCCCCGCGAGAAAAAACAGCGCAAGAAATACCAGTATCAGCCTTTTCATGCATATCCTCCTCTTCCACTGTAGTGCGGCATGTCGTCTCTTTGTCATAGAGGCGCGGTAACATCTGCATTATACCCTTTTTCCCCGGGGGATGCCTCACCCTGAAATTCCCCGTCCGGGTGGTCCTGAAGGGTGGGACGCTCCTTTCCGCCCCGGAGGGCGCAGAACGGAAGATAGCGGCAAATACAACGGGCAGGAGGAAGTGGGAGAAAAAACGTTTTTTCTCCCGGAAAAATTACCTTCCCTCTTGCCTACGGGAAAAAGTTCGTTATAATCTTATTGGTTAGTAAAGGTCAATAATAAGGAGGCCTTCCCATGGACTTTGCAAAACTCACGAAAAAATCACAGGAGGCCCTGTCTGAAGCCCAGAACAAGGCCATTTCCTACGGACACGCCGACGTGGACGGCGAGCATCTCCTTCTCGCCCTCCTGGAACAGCCGGAGGGGCTCATTTCCCGGATTCTCTCCAGGACGGGCGCGGACCCTTCGGCTCTTGCGGACAGGGTCGAACAGGACCTCACCCGGCGGGCGAGGGTCACCGGGCCCGGCGTGGAGCCCGGGAAAATACGGATTTCCCCCCGCCTTTCCAGGCTTCTCCTGAAGGCGGAAGAACGGGCGGACCGGCTGAAGGACGAATACGTTTCCGTGGAGCATCTCTTCGCCTCCTTCTTCGACGAGGGGCGGACCACGGCGGCAGGCCGGATCCTGGCCGAGGGCGGGGTCACCGGGGAGAAATTCCTGGCGGCCCTCACGGAGGTGCGGGGCCGGACGCGGGTGTGCAGCGACAATCCCGAGTCCACCTACGAGGCCCTGGAGAAGTACGGCCGGGACCTGGTGGCCATGGCCCGGTCGGGGAAGCTGGATCCCGTTATCGGGAGGGACGAGGAGGTCCGGCGGGTCATCCGGATCCTCAGCAGGAAGACGAAGAACAACCCTGTGCTCATCGGTGACCCCGGGGTGGGCAAGACGGCCATCGTGGAGGGGCTTGCCGGACGCATTGTGAACGGCGACGTGCCCGAAGGGCTTCGGGACCGGTCCATCTTCGCCCTTGACATGGGGTCGCTGGTGGCCGGCGCGAAGTTCAGGGGCGAGTTCGAAGAACGGCTGAAGGCGGTCCTCAACGAGGTGAAAGAGAGCGACGGGAGGATCATCCTCTTCATCGACGAACTCCACACCATTGTGGGGGCCGGGGCTGCCGAGGGAGCCATCGATGCCGGGAACATGCTCAAGCCCATGCTCGCCAGGGGAGAGCTTCACTGCATCGGTGCCACCACGGTAGACGAGTACAGGAAGCATATCGAAAAGGACGCCGCTCTTGCGAGGCGGTTCCAGCCCGTGCTGGTGGAGCAGCCCTCCGTGGAGGACGCCGTCTCCATCCTGAGGGGACTGAAGGAGCGGTTCCAGGTCCACCACGGGGTGAAGATCCGGGACAATGCCCTCGTGGCTGCGGCGGTGCTGTCGAACCGGTACATCACGGAACGGTTCCTTCCGGACAAGGCCATCGACCTTGTGGACGAGGCATGCGCTATGATCCGGACGGAAATAGACTCCCTTCCGGCGGAGCTCGATACCGTCTCGAGGAAGGTCATGCAGCTCGAGATCGAGGAGGCGGCGCTGACGAAGGAAAAGGATGCCGCAAGCCTTGGACGGCTGAAGAACCTCCGGGCGGAACTCCAGGAGGCCCGGGAGGAACAGACAGCCCTCCGGGCGGGGTACGAAGCGGAAAAGCAGGGACTGGCCGAGGTCCGGGAACTCCGGGAGCAGATCGAGTCGGTCAGGAGGGAGATCGGGAAGGCAGAAAGGGAGTATGACCTCAACCGGGCGGCCGAACTGAAGCACGGCACCCTTCCCCAGCTTGAGGACCGGCTTCGGGGGAAGGAGGAAGATATCCAGGCCCGCGGGCAGGGGAGCAGGATTCTCCGCGAAGAAGTGACGGAGAACGAGATCTCCGAGATCGTGAGCCGCTGGACCGGAATTCCGGTAAGCAGGCTCCTGGAAGGGGAGAAGGAAAAACTTCTCAGGCTGGGCGACATCCTCCACCGGAGGGTGATCGGACAGGACGAGGCGGTGGACCTGGTGGCGGATGCCGTGCTCCGGGCACGGGCCGGAATCAAGGATCCCAGGCGGCCCATCGGCTCCTTCATCTTCCTCGGCCCCACGGGAGTGGGCAAGACCGAACTCGCCAAGACCCTTGCCGAGGCCCTCTTCGACAGCGAGGACAATCTCGTCCGTCTCGACATGTCTGAGTATATGGAGAAACACTCCGTTTCCCGCATGGTGGGGGCACCCCCGGGCTACGTGGGGTATGACGAGGGCGGGCAGCTCACCGAGGCGGTCAGGAGAAAGCCCTATTCGGTGCTGCTCTTTGACGAGATAGAGAAAGCCCACCCGGACGTGTTCAACATACTGCTCCAGATCCTCGACGACGGCAGGATCACTGACAGCAGGGGGCACGTGGTGAACTTCAAGAACACGGTGATCATCATGACGAGCAATATCGGGGCTCCCCTCCTGCTCCAGGGCATCACACCGGGCGGGGAAATCCGGGAGGAGGCCAGGAACGGCGTGATGGACGAGCTGCGGCGGTCCTTCAGGCCGGAGTTCCTGAACCGCGTGGACGACATAGTCCTCTTCAAGCCCCTCACCGCCGCCGAAATCGGCCGGATTGTCCGCCTGCTGGGTTCGGTCCTTTCTGACAGGCTCAGGGAGCGGAACATCTCCCTGGAGATCACCGACCGTGGAGCGGCCTTCATAGCCGCCGCAGCCTATGATCCAGTCTACGGCGCACGGCCGCTGAAACGGTACATGGTCCGGAACATCGAGACTCCCCTCGCACGGATGGTCATCTCCGGAGAGGCCGGGGAGGGAACGGTCATCACCGTGGACGAAGGGGAAGGAAAGCTTGAGCTTCGGACAGCACCCTCAGGTGAGGGGGACATCCATCCGAATAATAGGTAAAGACGTTTCGTGAAGGGGTGACGGTGAAAATGAAAATTGAACATGTCCGCGGGGGAGGAATCATCCCCCCTCTTCCGGCGGAGGACGGCGGAACAGACAGGGAGGAAGCCCTGAAAAAGGTTGAGAAGGCGAAAAGGGAAGTGGAGAAAGAACGGCTCGACATCATGGACCGCCACCATGAGACAGTCAAAAAGTCAGCCGAAACCTACGATAAGCTTGTAAAGAAAAAGCTTCTTGAGGAGGAGATAGAGAAGAGACGTCTTCTCCAGAGGGAATTCCTTGCGGAACGGGCAGAGGATGGTGAAACAAGAAGAAAAGAAACGTCAGGAAAACCGGACTGACGGTGTTCTCTGAAAATGTCACACAATAATGCTCTTGCCGGAGGACTGGCTACAGTCCTCCGGTTTTTTGCATTATGTATTTTTCTTTTGACCGGTATTACAAAATGCTTCTTTCGTGATACTATCTGCTTGGATCATTATATGAAGGAGTGACCTTTCTTTATGACGTCAAAAACTTTTCATCCCTTCCGTACGGAGAGCTCGGGTTTCAAGCTGTCGCTGCTCTCGGCGGGACATTTTTTCAACGACCTGTACGCTTCCTTTCTGCCCACCTTCATCCCGACCCTTATTTCCAGGCTGGGACTCACCATGGCCCAGGCGGGTTTCTTCAGCACCTTCCTCGGCGTGATCCATATCATCTTCCAGCCTGTCATAGGCTATCTTTCCGACCGCTCAGCCAATCCGTGGCTCATCATCTGGGGGCCCATCCTCACCTGCCTCGGGGCTACGATGATTCCCCTGTCGTCATCCTATGGGGCGGCACTCCTTTTTGTCGGCCTCTGGGGATTCGGCAGCGCCATGTTCCATCCCCAGGGACACGGCGGCGTGGGGCACGTGGTTCCCCGGGACAGGCTGACCGTTTCCCTCGCCCTTTTCGCCGTGGCCGGGACCGCGGGTGTGACGGTGAGCCCTCTCTTTGCCGTTGCCCTGGTGAACACCGTCGGCCTGAAGCTCATGCCCGTGGTGGCCATTCTTCCGGTGCTTATCCTCGGGGTGTTCACATGGCGGACCATGCCCTCCATATCCCACGAGAGCGGCGATGCCATGACGCCACAGAAAGGGCTGCTCTCAACGATGAAATCCGTTTTCGCCGTCATTTACCCCATCTGGGCCATGTCCACCGTGAGGGATGCCGCGAGCCAGGGAGTGCGGATGTTCTTTCCCATCCGAATCGCAGGTGAAGGCGGGGATATCTCCTTTGTGGGCACCGTTCTTTTCCTTATCATGCTGGGCAGCACCATCGCCATGCTGATCATCGGCAGGATGGCCGACAGGTACGGCAAGAAGCAGACGCTTGCAGTCACCATGGCGATCTCCTCTCTCTTTCTCTTTGCCGGGCGGGCAGCTGACGGATGGACAGCCATCCTCTTCTTCGTCCTGGGGACGGCGGCGGTGAACGCCACCATGCCCATCACGGCGGCCATTGCCCAGGAGATGGTCCCCAATTCGCGGGGCATGGCCAGCTCCATCGTCATGGGCCTGTTCTGGGGCATGGGAAACATGCTCATGGCACCCTTCGGGAAGGTGGGAGACCTCTACGGGGTGAACGCCACCCTGTTCATCGTGGCGCTTCTTCCCCTCCTCACCCTTCCCCTGTTTCTCACC
>LSQX01281793.1_pt1 | contig 24615 bp, 22 predicted proteins | sample 654561 | NCBI WGS metagenome assembly LSQX01 (sample SAMN04489861, study PRJNA283612) | anaerobic digester metagenome | isolation source: 4 biogas reactors fed with cattle manure at either 37C or 55C with and... | place: Denmark: Kongens Lyngby | collected 2014
GTATTCTCCTGCATTTCCCGACGCGAGAGTTCTCGGCGTTGAGGACATTAAGTTGCCTTACTGGATGATGAACTCAGAAGAACTCGAAGAAATGTTTATCGAGAGCAACGAAAACAACTCTCATAATCAGGTCTCTCAGTTTCGAAATGCAGTGATTCTTAATAAGCAAGCTTCGAATCCCACTATTCCAAAACACAAAGTCTCATACGACTCGCCTCTTTACTTTTCGTTGGACCAAGTCTGCAACTATCTACACAACCTGAATAGCGAAGTGATTGGCAAGCTTGCGGGCGAAGGCGTACCAAAACTAGCTGATGACACTCTGGTTTCAGAGCGGTCGGATTACTACTTCGACACCAAACAATCCTTTATCGAAGCTTCCACTGCTGCAGCCAAGAAAGCCTCGAACGGGCCGTTTGTGGGAGAATTCAATCGTTTCCTGATGCGACTCGAGGCACGTCAAAATGACCAACGGCTCGAATTCCTGCTCAATCCAAGGAAAGACGATGGAAGCGAGTACAAGTCCGACGATGTCCAGACTCTCCTGGAGCAGTTCCTCGGCTATGGAGATAAAAAGACCAACGTCACGATCCTGGATCTGAGCGGGATTCCCTTCGAAGTGTTAAGTGTAGTTGTGTCGCTCGTAACTCGCCTAGTCTTCACATTTAGCTTCCACTTTAAAAAGCTCCATGCATTCGACGAAAATGAAGTACCGTTCCTTCTGGTTCTTGAAGAAGCTCATAACTATATCTCCCGTTCAGACGGGGCCAAGTTCAATTCTGTCAAGAAGGCAGTGGAACGCGTCGCTAAAGAGGGGCGCAAATACGGAATATCGTTAATGATTGTCAGTCAAAGACCTTCTGAGATTTCCGAAACCGTCTTCTCGCAATGCAACAATTTTGTGGCCATGCGCTTAACTAACCCCTCTGACCAGAACTATGTTCGCCGCCTTCTTCCCGATAACGTAGGTGCACTGACCGACTCTCTCGCCTCCCTCGAGCAGCGAGAGGCGCAAATCTTGGGAAATTCTGTCGCACTACCCTCGCTCGTTAAGGTCAATAAGATCACAGACTTGCCCGCTTCTACCGACGTTGCATTTAGGACAGAGTGGAAGAAGGACTGGTACACGGATGCTTTCGAAGGTGTCATCGAAAAGTGGCGCAGCTAATAAGATTGACATCACCCCGAAACTGCTTCATAGTCATGCGTAGATATGCCGCGGTTAACCGACAAGGACTATCTGAAGCGTCATCACTTCCTCGCGGAGCTTTGGGAGTCTCCCTTGATGAGGCCCATCTTCCAGAAGCTTGAAGTGTAAGAGCAGTTCGATCTGCATATTTACTATCAGACTTCCAAGAAGGCTTCGGATGAGGAGCTTCTGCGTGAGAGGAATGAGTACGGCCCAGAGTCTTCTCTGCCCCAGAAAGCGGGGCGAGCGTGGAATTCACTACTCCAGCTTTACGTCGGGAACTGTAGGTATTTCGGCATCGCCGTTAGCGAGAAAGACCCGAGGCCGTCGGTCAAGAAGTTTCATAGCGCAATACAGCGGAAAGATCCGCAGCTACGCAAGCGCTACGCGGTGGCAAGGAAGATAACTGCTCAACCGCCCGGCCCGGGGCAGCCCAAGCGGAGTCATCGGGTTGAAGCACTCGTGAAGGCAGACTTCGATATGGAAGGGTTCGCGAAGGCTCTACTACTGCTCGCAATGCATAACCAAGAGGAAGAAGCGAAGCGTGGCAAAGGTCCGAAACCTGATGATACCTAGCTTGCTCCCGCATTCCGTAGTTGCGTCCAGATAGTCTTTTCTGAGTATCCAAGCCGGTCAGCAATTTTCACGAGTGACATTCCCGAGGTACGCAGGGCGACCATCTCTTGAATCTCTTGCTTTGTGGATGCGCGACTGGAGCGCATTGACACCCCTGTTCGTTTGATTGCGGCGCTTACCGCTGCACGGCTACGTCCGGATTCTCGGGCGATTTGCTTGGTTGATTTGCCTGCTGAGTATTCTTTGGAGAAGTGCTTTTCTTCTGCCGGGGTAATTGTTACTCGAGTTCGAGCCTGAGGCGCTTCTTCTTGAGAATCCGGCATTTTCCGGCGATCCGGGGTAGCTTGGGAGTGTTCTAACAGGGGTCGGAATTGTTCTGTGTAACAGGATAAGAGGCCCACCCTCATATCGTTTCTCGTGTAGATCGCAGTCGTCGTAGTGCGCCTCGTTCGTTATCCTGCGCGAAGTCGCAAGCTCAGGTATGCGGCTCGCTACAGCGCTCGTGGGGCGGGGTTCGCGTGCACCTGCCCGTGATCGTCCACCCGAAGCGTGCGACGTGCTTGTAAGTGTGTGCTCTGTGCAGCTTCGTCAAGTGACAACACCGGCGACGTGCAGGCATCGAGCCGAGCAAAGATCTCTCGCCACTCGTCGCGGGTCTTACCAAGAAATGCCCGAGTGAAGATCTCGCGCAGCGCTGGCCAGTTACCAGGCACCTCCCGGTCAGGGAGGTCGTCGCGGTCGAGCCCCAGACCGACGAGCAGCTCAGCGTAGAATGGCGCTTCAATCGCACCGACCGCCATATAGCCGCCGTCTGCGCACTCATACGTGTCGTAGTAGGGCCTGCCAGAATCGAACAGGTTCGACGCTGGAGCGTCTACCCACTCCCCCTGACGCTGCAGATCACGCACGGTTTCGAGCAGTGATGACACGCCATCGACAATCGCGACGTCGAGCACACAACCCTCGCCGCTCGCAGTGCGCTCAAACAAGGCAGCAAGTATGCCCGTCACCAGGTACAGCGAGCCCCCACCGTTGTCGCCAACGAGGTTCAGCGGCACCGCGGGTTTGCTGTGTGCGTTGCGTATCGATGAGAGTGCGCCGGTTTCGGCAAGAAAGTTGATGTCATGACCGGCCTTCTGCGCAAGTGGGCCGTGCTGCCCCCACCCGGTCATGCGGCAGTAGATGAGCCCAGGGATGCTCGAGGTCATCTCATCGGGTCCGAGCCCCAGCCGCTCCATCGCGCCCGGCCGAAAACCTTCGATGAGCACATCTGCTGAGTTGATCAGTTCGCGGGCATACTCTCGCCCAGCTTCTTCTTTGAGGTCGATCTCATACGAATGCGCCGGCGATGCGGTCGCCGACAGCGCAAGCGGCACTGTGCCAGGTCGCCTCAGCTGAGTCACCTCTGCGCCGAGTTGGGTGAGCAACATTGTTGCGTGGCTTACCGGCCCAAGGGCAGCAAACTCGATAATCCGCACTCCCGCCAATGATTGATTCACGGAACAACCTTTTCGAGTCTGTGTGCAGGCAACGCCGCGAGTTGCGAATCAAGCCGCGCGATTTCGCCTTCTGCATCTGAAATGATGGCCATGAACCTTCGACGCCTAGGGCTCTGTATCTCTACCAAGAACGCCACAGCAGTCAGCACGGTTGCACGCATCGCTGGGCGGTAGAACGAAATATTGGCGCTTGCAGTCACCCAACGCGAGGTATCGTCGAGAGTGTTGGCCCCGACGCCGGTCGCGCTATCTGCAAGGGTGAAGAGCACTCCCCCGTGACAGATACCCACACCGTTGACGTGCTGATCTGCGACGGTGAATTCCATCACCAGCTGCTCGAGCGTGACCTGGCGCAGCGTGACACCCAAGTTCGCCGTCACTTGGTCGGCCGCGAGAATCTCTTCTACTCGAGACATTCGAGTTTCAAGCGAAAGCCCGTCCACCACGATTGCATCCGACGGCTGTACACGTTCTTCTTGCACAGTAATTCCTTCTCTTAGGGCTGCTTCTTTGAGGCCCGCGCTTATGCTGTCTGCAGACCGTGTTGCTGCAGGTACGTCGCCCGAATCTCGCGCTTGAACACTTTGCCGGTCGGCGTTCTGGGCAGCGTGTCGGTCACCTCAAGATGTTTGGGGGTCTTCACCGAGCCAAGCATCTCTTTTACCCCAGCGGTGACAGCGGCAACATCGATCGCCACCCCGCTCACGGGTTCAAGCACCGCCACGACCGCTTCGCCCCACTTCTCGTCGGGCACCCCGAACACGGCACACTCTTGCACGCCCTCTTGTGCGAGCAGCGCCCGTTCGACTTCTGCCGAGTACACATTAAAGCCACCAGTGATGATGAACTCTTTCTTGCGGGCGACGATATGCACAAAGCCTTCATCGTCTTCAAAGGCGACGTCTCCAGTCAGAAACCACTCGCCCTTCATCGATTCTGCGGTTGCTTCGGGGTCTCCGTCGTAGCCGGGCGATACGCTGAACCCTTTCACCGCGATCTCGCCCCGCTCACCCTGCACGACCGGCTGCCCGTCGTCATCAATGATCGCCATATCAATCAGGGGCGTCGGCCTTCCCGCAGCACCCAGCCTGGACGCATCGGCGATTCCGTTGGCCGGGTCGCCATCACGAAAATGATCTTGCGGCGCCAGATAGAGGTTCGGCACCCCGGTTTCGGTCTGGCCATAGATTTGCGCGAGCACCGGCCCGAAGATGCTGACGGCCTGGCCAAGTTTCACCGGCGAAATCGGCGCAGCCCCATAGAGCATGTACTGCAGCGAGTCGTAGTTGTACGAGTGAATATGAGGCAGGTCGATCAGCCCATAGATCACTGTCGGTGGCACGAACATGTGCGTGACTGCGTGCTCGTCGATAATTCTCGGCAGCTCTGCGATTGGCTGGTTTGAAATCACGCACAACCCGCCCTGCCGCATGATCAGCTGCATCACTTGACCCGCGGCATGCGACAGCGGTGCCGACGCGAGCAGCACGGGTCGAGGGTTGCGGCTTGTTGGCGTAAACGGGCAGATTGCCTCAAAAGATAGCGCGACATACTCAGCGTTCTTGTGGGTGAACTGCACCCCCTTTGGAACGCCGGTTGTGCCGCCAGTCGGTTGCACGGCATACACCGCATGCTCGTCAAACCTTTGGTCGAGGGGTGCATCGCCTTGCTGACCGATCCACGCTTCGACTTGCTCACGTTCGAGAACGACAAACTCGACGCTTGTCGGCGCGACAGCCCGATAGCTCTCAACAATCGACGAAAGTGAGGGGTCGTAGAACACCACCCGTGGCACAAACTTCTCGAGCATGACCTTCACTTCATCGCTGCCCGATCGAGCGTTAATCGGCATCCAGACCGCGCCCGAACGAAATATCCCCAGTACGACCTGGTACATCAAGACCGAGTTCTTGCTGAGCATGACGAGTTTCTGCGTCGAATCGATGCCCTTAGCAGCAACGGCCTGAGCGAATCGGTGCGTAAACGACTGGGTCTCTCGATAGCTCGCAGACTCTGCGGTATCTGCGTCGAGCAGCACAGGAAGCTCTGGGTGCTGAGCGACCCCCATCTCGAAGTTATCGATAATGTTCATTCACGACTCTGCTTTCTCAAACCTAGAATTCACTGACTCCATTCTTTCGGAAATCAACGATAGAAATAAAACATAGATCACTGCGCCAATACATGAGAAAAACTTATATAGTGGCTGCATGTTTCCAAAGTACACACTGAGACAGCTGAGTTACTTTGTCGCCGCCGCCGAAGCCGGCGCAACAAATCGAGCCGCAGACGCCTTCTACATTTCACAATCGGCAATCTCGGCATCGCTCACCGACCTCGAGAACGCAATGGGTGTGCAACTGCTCGTGCGACGCAAGGGCAAAGGCTTGCAGCTCACAGAATCTGGTCGCCTCTTGCTGCCCGAGGCGAGGCGACTGCTCGCAGACGCACAAGAACTCAGCGTGACCGCCGCAGAGTTGCAGACCGCGCTCACCGGCAGGCTCACTATCGGTTGCTACGGCGGCCTGGCACCCACAATGTTGCCCCGCATGATCGCCGGTTTTGAACGAGAGTACCCTGAGGTCCAAGTCGATTTCATTGAAGGCTCGCAGCCCGAGCTTGCCGAAGCGATGTATAGCGGCCGCATCGAGGTCGTCATTCTCTTTGCAAGCAATGGCCTTGAGGGCATGGCATCTCACCCATTGGGCTTTCCGACCGCCCACGCGCTCGTACCAGACAAGCACTGGGCGGCGAACTTGCCGAGTGTGGCACTGGCTGACCTCGCAGCCGAGCCCTTCATCTACATGAATACCAACCCGAACAACCAGTTCATTGAACAATCGTTCGAAATCGCAGACGTCAGCCCGAAGATTCGCTTTCGCTCAGACAACTTTGACCTCATTAAAGCCCTCGTGAAAGAGGGCCTCGGCTACACAATTTTGATGCAAGGATCGAGCCCGGGGCGAAGCAGGTGGGAGCCTGGCCTGCAGGCAATCCCACTGCGCGAAGACATTCCCTCTGATTCCATTGTCGTCGCCAAACTCGAAGGCTTTCAGCTCACCCGAAAGGGACGGCACTTCTGGGAATACCTCGTGCGCACCCACAGACCGAAAGCGCCGGTGCTGTCACCTGACTCACCTGATTCACCGGGCACAACAGGCTGAGCCCCACAACAGGCTGAGCCCTTCGACTTGTTCGCGTTATTCGCGCGAGCGGGTGCTGCCTAGCTGATATTGGCAAACTCACGAAACGCTTGAAGCGCACGCGGCCCGTAGACCGTGGCTGGGCCCCCGTCCATCAGAATTGCCACGCCGATTGCCTCGGCAACTTCTTGCTCGGTCGCTTTGGCCCTCGCGAGAGCCCGCGAGTGATTGGCAATGCACCCGTCGCAGCGCTTCAACACCGCGCAGGCAAGGGCAATCAGCTCTTTGGTGTGAGACCCGAGTTCACCGTCGGCCATTGCCGCCTGATGAAGCTGCACGAATCCCCCATACACGCCAGGAATGCGGGCTCTCAGCTCTGCACTCGGTCCTTGCAGTTCGTTCAGCACTTCGCGACCGCCGCACATATTCTTCTCCATTCGTCACACATAACAAACCCGTACGCACTCGGTCGAACACCGTGTCGTCACCGCTCTCCACGATGTCGCAAAACACTTCATTTGAAAAACAGCATTAGTCGCAAAGAGATATGAGCAGATGCGATAAGCGGACGCGTAACTTAGCGAAATCTGGGCACTCCAATTTGAAAGTTCTGCGTCACCTGCGTTAATTTCAGAGACGGTCGTGCGCGGCGAGCAAGAGCCCGGGCCCAACTCCACCCATTAAATGAGAAAAACTCATATTGGCAACAAATTATCGATGTTTTACTTATGAAGCTTTGGTTACAAGACTGGCGACCATGCGTTTCGAATTGATGATTTGCCAATTGACGAGAGGAATCACATGTCCAAACGATTAACGAGGATCTGGGCAGCAACCGCAGCGATAGCCGCCTCATCGCTGCTACTCGCAGCCTGCTCAACCGGCAGCGATACAAGTGACGCAACATCAGAGAATGAGGTGCACGAACTCACCTTTCTCACTGCGGTGACGCCCGGCACCCCTTCAGCAGCAGTGCAAGACTGGTACCTCGATCGCCTCGAAGAAGCTTCAGACGGGCGTCTGGTGATCGATCGAACCGCCGCTGAGTCTTTGTGTAAGGCAACCGAGATTGCCGAGTGCATCAAAGATGGACGTGGAGACTTCGGCCTCACAATGCCCGATTACACGCCCCAGAACTTTCCGACAGTGAGCGTCGTGGGCATTCCGTTCATGAACCAGAACTCCGTCGCGATTACGAAGGCTCTGTACGATCTGCACCAAACCAACCCTGACGCAATCGCGAACATGGAAAAGAACAATCTGCATCTGATTTCGTACTGGCCGTCGGGCAGGTTGCTGTTCGGGTCGAAAGAACCTCTCGAGCAGGTCGAAGACCTCGACGGTCTGCAGGGCCGCGCAAACGGTCCGGTGCTGCAGTACACCCTGCAGAATGCGGGCTACGCAATGAACGCAATCACCGCAAGTGAAACGTATGAGGCAGTCGAGCGCGGCGTCATCAAGTCGGTGGCCGGCGCCATCGACTTTCCGGTCAACATGAGCCTGATGGAACTGCTGCCGTATTGGTCTGACGCTGGCATCGGCCAGTATGCAGTCTTTGGCATGTGGTTCTCAAAGGATGTCTACGATTCCTTGCCGACAGATCTGCAGGCGGTCATCGACGAGGTTGCAGTCGAACTGAACAATGGCGCGGGCGTTGAGGCGTTCAACCAGGGAGCCCAGAGCCAGTGCCAGCAGATGCTCGACGCGCCAACCGTTGAAGACCTCACCGCGTGGGACGACTCGGCCGTGCAGGCTTGGGTCGACGACATTGGAGGTGCATCTGAAGAGAAGTGGCTTGAGGTCGCGACCGAATTCGGCATCGCAGACCCTGAATCGTACCTTGCAGATTACAAGGCGCTCTATGCGCAGTCTGCAGACGCCGACTATTCAGATGCCACCATTGCGTGCATCGACCAGTTTGCAAGTCGCTAACTGAACACTCGGTGGCTCTCAGCCAATGTCAGCTGAGAGCCACCGCTCAACTCTTGGCAACGTGCGCAGCGACTGAACCAGATGAAAGCCTCGAATGACTGACACCACTCTGCCCCTGCCCCACCCCATTGAATACATCTCGCGCATGCGTGATTATCACCCTGACCACCCGCCCTATCGGTGGTCGAGTGAGCCAGCAACGGCCGAGCTGAATGCAGTCTCGAAGCCACTCGCCGAAAGCAGCGTTGCCATCGTCGCGCTCAGCGGGGTGCAAGTAGCAGGCGACACACCATTCGACCTCTCTGGTGACTCACGCCTCGGCTACATCAGCCCAAGCACCGAAAAAGACGAAGTCACCTACCGCCACTTCGCATTCAAGCTCGATCGTGTCGCTCACGACCCTGCGACGATGTTGCCGCTGTGGGCTGTGTCACAGCTCGTGCGAGACGGCAAGGTTGGGTCGCTCGCTGGGCCAGCCATTTCTGCCTTTGGCTCACAGTATTCCCAGCGCCTCGTGCGCGCTGAGCTCATACCGAACATCATGCAAGCGCTCGCCCCGCTACAGGCAGATATCGTCTTGATTGTTCCCGCCTGCCCGCTCGATCACCAGACCGCTGCGATGCTCAGTCGCGAGGTCGAAGATGCGGGCATGATCGCAATCGTCCCTTCGGTCGCACGCGACATCGTGACGCACTGCGGCGCAACCCGCCCGGTCTATATTCACGCCCCAATCGGCTTTATGTTCGGCATGCCGCACGATGAATACGGCCAGTACCATCGCACCCTTGCTGTGCTCGAGGCGGGGCTGCGCATTGACACGGCTGGTATGGTCGCCGATTTGCCCCGCGATTACCCGATGGGATTGTCTGGGCTGCCTGAAGAGTTCGTCGACGCACAGCTGAACGACTGGGAGCGGCAAGAGTACACTCCCGGGTACACGACTGGCTAATCGCCTTCACCACGACTGGCTTAGCCGTGCCTGGCCAACATACACACGAGTAACTAAGAAGCTGCCTCTGGTTCAGCTGCTGACTCTTCATCGAGCACGTTTCGCCCCGTCTGCGGGTGAAACCTCGCGAGCCCAAGCACGCCGATCAGCGCAATCACGCCGGTCACCACAAATGTGGCCACTGCCCACGGCGCTGCCCCGGCGGCTTCGTGCAGCACCACGATGCCGATGAGAATCGCCACGAGCGGGTCAATGACGGTCAGCCCGGCGATCACGAGGTCTGGCGGCCCAGAAGAGTACGCATTCTGCACGAACACCATACCGACTAGACCGCCGATGATGAGCGACAGCACGCACACCCAGGTTAGCCATTCGAACTCGTTCTGCTGCAGCCGGCCGAGTACCGTCTTTGCGAACGTGGCGACGAAGCCATAGAGCACCCCGGCGCCAACGATATAGAAGAGCGCGACTTCTTTATGCCTCACGAGCAGATACACCACCAGCACCACCGCGAGCACGACGGCAAACGTGATCAAGATAATGATGAGCTTCTGGTCTGTCACCGGCCGGTCTGCAGCGTTAAAGGCCGCAACCACCACGAACGTCACAATGCCCAAGACACACATCGCGAGTGACACCATCGCCCGCTTTGGCAGGCGCACCTTGGTGACCCGCGAATTGAGCACGGCAGTAATCACCATCGCGGCCACACCCAGCGGCTGCACGACGATGAGTGGTGCGAGCGCGAGCGCACCGATCTGAAACACGATGGCGAGGCCCAGCAGCACCGTGCCGACCACCCACGATGGCCGACGAAGGAGGCCGATCACCTGAGTGAACGACAGCCCGCTGCCAGCCGACTGCCGCGTCAACCGTTCGACCTTGTTCAAGCCTCGCGACTGATATTGCGCACCAAACGACATGAGAGCCGCGCCCACCAGCGCAACGGGTATTCCCCAAAACTGCTTCGGGTCGAGCCCAGTCGCTTCAGCAAGTTGATTCGTGAGCGCAAGCACTGGTTGCACGAGTGAGAGGGTCACCGTTTAAAGATACCCTGAAGGTTCAGCCGTTCAACAGTTCATGCAGGTGTGTTCAACTTCTGACGTACGATCAGGCGCCCGATGATGATCGCTTCGTGTCTCGAATCAGGTCAACTAGTCGTTTGGCAGCGAGCGGCACCTGGTCGTTGACGATGATCACATCGAACTCGTCGGCAGAAGCCAGCTCGACCTTGGCGGTCTCGAGTCGTCGCGTCCGTTCTTCTTCGTCTTCGGTACCTCTACCAACCAAGCGATGCACAAGTTCGTCCCAGGTCGGGGGCATCAGAAACACGAGACGCGCATCTGGCATGCTTGCGCGAACCTGTCGCGCACCCTGCAAGTCGATCTCGAGCAACATCTGCTCACCCCGCCCTGCTGCTTCAAGTACGGGCCCCCTGGGAGTGCCATATCGGTACTTATAGTGCACCGAGGCCCACTCGAGCAGCTCGTCCTGCGCCAACATTCTGTCGAAGATTTCGTCATCGACAAAAAAGTAGTGCACGCCTTCTATTTCGCCGGGGCGTGCTGGGCGGGTGGTGACTGAGACCGAGTGTTTCACCTCTGGGAAGTGTTCGCGCACGTGTGCAGCCACCGTGCCCTTGCCCACCGCAGTTGGGCCCGCCAACACCGTCAAGGGTGGTGACCCGGCAGACGCCCCCAGGCCAAGCCGGTCGCGCACGAACAGCTCAAGTCGGTCACGTTGGTGTGCACCAAGGCCACCGAGTCGCTTGCGTGGCGAGATCTTCAGATCGTCGAGGATCTTGGCCGTCTTCACCTCACCCACAGCCGGGAATGTCTGCAAAAACTCAGTCACCCTGAGCGTTGAGGCGGCTGACCCTTGCGCGAGCGCCTCAGCCAACGTCTTGAGCGGTGATGCCTCACCGCTGCGCAGCCGCTGCTTGAGTGAAGCGCGGGCGCGGCGCGCCTCAATCGCCGCCCGGTTCGCGGCCTGCCGATCAACCTCAGGCATCACACGTGATGCCCCGCTCTGCTGTGTCATCTCATCTACCCTAATACGGTACGCAGGCGCTGTGAGACTCCGCTCACGGCAAGCCCGGCCGATCGCGGCACCTCAGCTACACTGCCTGCGCGATCGCCTCAGCGCGGGCGCTGATGCGGTCTGACAGACCGGCCGCTCCCCCAGCCAAAATGCTGCGAGACTCATTGGCAAGCATCGCCCACGCCAGGCCACCGAAAATTGACTTCGCATCGGCAATATTGGCACCCTGCGCACCAAAGCCTGGGGCAAGCACCGGCAGGGCGGGCTTGGCCGGTGGCGCATCGGTCGTGATGGCAAAATCTCTCAATTGGAGTGTCGCACCGAGCACCACACCCACCGAGTTCACATGGTCGTCTGTGGGGTTGTGAAAGGCAAGCGCGTCGTCCACCACAGCCTGCGCTACCGTGCGCCCGTCGCCGCGCACCGCGGTCTGCACGGCAAACGCCTCAGGGTTCGAAGTTGCCGCCAGCACAAAGAGTCCTTTGCCATGCTGCCGAATCAGCTCGAACGCGCCCTCGAGGCTGCCGAAGCCCTGGTAGGCCACGACCGTCATCGCGTCTGCTTCAAGCGGTGAACCCGGTGTCAACCACGCGTCAGCATACGCCGCAAAGCTCGTGCCGATGTCGCCACGTTTCACATCTGCGATTGTCAGCACACCGGCCGCGCGGGCGTCTGCAAGCACGCGCTCAAGCGCCGTATACCCCGCCGCACCAAACCGTTCAAAGAACGCGACCTGCGGCTTCACGCAGGCGGCAACTCCGGCGGCAGCGGCCACGACCTCACGGCCCAGCCGCTCGGCGCTAGCCGCCGAATCGTCCAGCCCCCACTCGGCCAGCATTGCTGACGACGGGTCAATACCCGCGCAAAGATGGCGTGAGGCGGCAAGTTCGCGCGCGAGACGCTGCGAATACGTGCCTGCGGCGTGGCCGTGGTCGGTCATGACTGTGTCGCCCCCGCGGCCACCTGCAGTGCGTGCTGGCGATCCTCTTCGTATTCTTGCAGCGACTTCACATCGAAGCCGTCACGCTGTGCCGACAACGCCCCCACTGCCGCCGACAGCTCACTGATCGTGGTGAAGATCGGCTTGTCTGCGGCCACGGCAGCAGCCCGAATCTCGTAGCCATCAGCCCGAGCCGACGAACCCGATGGCGTGTTCACAATCATGTCAACCGCACCGTCATTAATCAGATCGACGATCGTCTCACCCTCAGCATGCAGCGAATGCTTGCGCGCGACCTCACTTTGAATACCGTTGCGGGCAAGCACCACATGGGTGCCCTGCGTCGCGAGCAACCGGTAACCGAGCTCTTGCAACCGTTGCGCAGGCTGCACGATCGAACGCTTATCGCGGTCTGCCACCGAAATGAACACCGTGCCACTCTTCGGCAGTTCGCTGCCCGCAGCCGACTGGCTCTTCGCGAACGCGCGCGGAAAGTCGCGATCCATGCCCATGACCTCACCCGTCGAGCGCATCTCGGGACCGAGCAGCGAATCAACGACCAAGCCCTCATGCGTGCGGAAACGCTTGAACGGCAACACCGCCTCTTTCACGGCGATTGGGGCGTCGATGGGCGCGCGCGAACCGTCACGTTCAGGCAAGAAGCCCGCATCGATCAGCTGCTGAATTGTTTCACCAGCCATCACACGCGAGGCGGCCTTCGCAAGCGGAATACCGAGCGCCTTCGAGACGAAGGGCACGGTGCGCGAGGCGCGCGGGTTAGCCTCGAGCACGTAGAGCACGCCCTGCCCGATCGCGAACTGCACGTTCAACAGGCCGCGCACGCCAACGCCCTCGGCGATGCCGCGAGTGGCCTCACGCACCGCTGCAATCTGATCATGTCCGAGCGTCACCGGCGGCAAAGTGCAGCTCGAGTCACCCGAGTGCACACCCGCCTCTTCGATGTGCTCCATGACGCCGCCAATGTACAGTTGCTCGCCGTCAAAGAGCGCGTCAACATCGATCTCGACCGCGTCATCAAGAAACCTGTCAACGAGCAGCGGATGCCCAGGGCCGACCAACGCGTGCCCCTCGATGCGCTCGAAGTAGCCGTGCAGAGTGTCGGTGTCGTAGACAATCTCCATGCCTCTGCCGCCGAGCACGAATGACGGACGCACGAGCACCGGGTAGCCGATCTCTTCAGCGACACGAATCGCGCCGTGCTTGTCGATGGCGGTCCCGTTGCGAGGCGCAAGCAAACCAGCACGCTCAAGAATGCCCGCAAACGCACCACGCTCTTCAGCGAGGTCGATGGCTTCTGGGCTCGTGCCAAGAATCGGCACGCCCGCATCTTTCAGCTGCTGCGCGAGGCCAAGCGCGGTCTGCCCACCTAGCTGCACCACCACACCGAGCAACTGCCCCGAGGCCTGCTCTGCGTGAATCACTTCGAGCACATCTTCGAGCGTGAGCGGCTCGAAGTAGAGACGGTCTGACGTGTCATAGTCAGTCGACACCGTCTCGGGGTTGCAGTTAATCATGATCGTCTCATAGCCGGCCTCGCTCAACGCGAACGACGCGTGCACGCACGAGTAATCAAACTCGACGCCCTGCCCGATGCGGTTGGGGCCAGAACCCAAAATGACGATCTTCTGGCGATCACTCGGCTCAACCTCTGTCTCGAAGTCGTACGACGAGTAGTGGTAGGGCGTGAGCGCCGGGAACTCGCCTGCGCACGTGTCGACAGTCTTGAACACCGGGCGCAGCCCCAGGCCGTGACGAAGGCCCCGCACCTCAGACTCTGAGATGCCACGAATGCCAGCGATTTGTGCGTCGCTGAAGCCGTGCTCTTTCGCTTCACGAAGCACCTCAGGGGCACTGAGCTGCGGCGCTGCGGCAACACGTGCAGCGATCTCATTGATGAGCTGAATCTGGTCGAGAAACCACGGGTCAATCGCGGTGGCTTCATGCACCTGCTCGATCGATGCACCGAGGCGAAGCGCCTGCTGCACGTCGACAATTCGACCGTCCGTTGGCCGCACGATTGTCTCAAGCAACTGTTCAACCGTGCGGGTTTCTTCACCCCAGTGGAACGACGTGCCGCGCTTCTCGAGCGAACGCAGCGCCTTCTGCATCGCCGTCGTAAAGTTTCGGCCGATCGCCATAGCCTCGCCCACCGATTTCATGGTGGTGGTCAGCGTGTCGTCTGCTGCCGGGAACTTCTCGAACGCAAACCGCGGCGCCTTCACCACGATGTAGTCGATGGCAGGCTCAAAGCTCGCCGGCGTTTTCTGCGTAATGTCGTTTGGAATTTCGTCGAGACGGTAGCCAATTGCGAGTTTTGCGGCGATCTTTGCGATCGGAAAACCGGTGGCTTTCGATGCAAGCGCCGAGGATCGCGAGACTCGCGGGTTCATCTCAATCACGATCACTCGGCCGGTCTTCGGGTCGACCGCAAACTGAATGTTGCAGCCGCCCGTGTCGACGCCGACCGAGCGGATGATGTCAATGCTGATATCGCGCAGCTTCTGGTATTCGCGATCGGTGAGGGTGAGTGCGGGGGCAACCGTGATCGAGTCACCGGTGTGCACGCCGACCGCGTCAACGTTCTCGATCGAACACACGACGACCGTGTTATCTGACTGGTCACGCATGAGCTCGAGCTCATACTCTTTCCAGCCGAGAATGGACTCTTCGAGCAGCACCTCACTGGTTGGGCTGTAGTGCAGACCGTCGCCGGCGATGCGCACGAGCTCTTCTTCGGTGTAGGCGAAACCAGAGCCGAGGCCACCCATCGTGAACGACGGGCGCACAACTAGCGGGTAACCGAGGTCTTTCGCGAATTCTTTTGCTTCTTCGATCGTGTGGGCGATGTGCGAACGTGCGACGTCTGCGCCCGCCTCGATCACAAGATCTTTGAAGATCTGGCGATCCTCGCCCCGCTGAATCGCTTCGACCTTCGCACCGATCAACTCGACATCATACTTTTCAAGAATGCCGCGTTCGTGCAGTTCCATCGCCGCGTTCAGCGCGGTCTGACCGCCGAGGGTCGGCAGAATGGCGTCTGGCTTCTCTTTCGCGATGATCGTCTCGATCACTTCTGGGGTGATCGGTTCGACGTAAGTCGCATCAGCAAAGTCAGGGTCGGTCATGATCGTCGCGGGGTTGGAGTTCACGAGAATGACGCGCACCCCCTCTTCGCGCAGCACCCGGCACGCCTGGGTGCCCGAGTAGTCAAACTCGCAGGCTTGCCCGATGACGATGGGCCCCGAGCCGATCACGAGCACCGAATTAATGTCTTGACGCTTGGGCATTAGTTGTTCTCCTTTGCGCCGGTGCTTGAGGTGGCGCGGTTCTTCACGAGCTGACGAAAACGGTCAAAGAGGTAGAAGGCGTCGTGCGGGCCTGCGGCTGCCTCTGGGTGAAACTGCACCGAAAACGCAGCAATATCAAGGCATTCAAGCCCTTCAACGACCTGATCGTTCAGGCTGTAGTGGCTGACCTGCACTCGGCCAAAGCCTGCCGGCGAATCGAACTCGCCGTCAATCGGCACGTCGACCGCGAAGCCGTGGTTCTGTGCGGTGATCTCGACGCGGCCGGTGCGCTTGTCGAGCACCGGCTGGTTGATGCCGCGGTGGCCGAAGGGCAATTTGTAGGTGTCGAAGCCGAGCGCGCGGCCCAGCAACTGGTTGCCAAAGCAAATGCCGAAGTAGGGCACGCCGTCGCGCAGCAACTCGCGCAACAGCTCGACCTGTGCGTCGGAAGCGGCAGGGTCGCCCGGACCGTTCGAGAAGAACAGCGCGTCTGGGGCAAGCTGCCGCATCTCGTCGAGCGTGGTCGAGGCGGGCAGCACGACCACGTCGAAGCCGTGCTCGGCAAGGTAATTCACGGTCGCACGTTTGATGCCGAGATCGAGCACCGCGATCGTACCGACACGTTCGACGCCTTCGACTGCGGCCACCTCGTAACGCTCAGGGGTGGTGACGACAGCCGAGAGGTTCTTGCCCTCCATACCGGCCTGTTGCAGCACGAGCTGCAGCTGGGCAGCAGCGTCGAGCGAGTAGTCGTCACCCGAGAAGACACCGGCGCGCATCGCGCCCGCCGAGCGAATGTGTCGGGTGATGGCGCGGGTATCGACACCGCTGATACCGACGACGCCATCGGTGACGAGGTCTTCATCGAGCGAACGCTGTGCCCGAAAGTTTGACACCCGGCGCGCAGGGTCACGCACAATGAATCCGGCTACCCAGATCTTGCGTGACTCTTTGTCGTCATCGTTTACGCCGGTGTTGCCAATGTGCGGCGCCGTCATGAGCACGATCTGCCCGGCGTATGAGGGGTCGGTGAGCGTCTCTTGGTAGCCCGTCATGCCAGTTGAGAACACGATCTCGCCGAGGGTCTGCCCGGTCGCACCGTATGCGCGCCCCTCGTAGCGGGTACCGTCTTCAAGCACGAGCACGGCGGGGCCGACTGGTACCGCGGCCGCGGGTGGTGCGGTGACTAGTTGTTCTGTCATTTCTCGTCCTCCTGAGACGCTGCGTTCGTGTATGCCTGTGCACCTGAGCGATCGGGTGCAGCAGCGCGAAGCTCTTCGATTGCCTGAGTAAATCTGTGTTGCTCTGCCTTGTCTTGCAGGCGAAAGCTCGATTCGAGAGCGGAGCCCTGGCCGCTGTTGGTAGCTGCATCGACGGGATGCCAGATCAAGAGGCTCAGCCCCTGGTGTTCAACTGCCTTGCCCACGCGTCGTGCTGCAGCACCACTGCCCTGCACCTGCGCAGCTGCGAGATGCACCGGGTCTTCACCGTCGACCTGCAGCGTGACCCCGTCTGAGTACACCCACACATCGGCCGGGCCGCGATAGCGCAGCCCGCGCACAGCGACACGCACCAGCGGTTCACCGGTTGGGGTCGTTGACACATAAAGCACCCGGGTGAACTCGGCGATCAGCGCCCCGGTCGGGGCCTGTTCTGAGGTGCGAATAGTCGCGTCTCGGCGAGACCTGGCCCGCCAGCCGAGCCACATGGCGAGCAGCGCGACCGCGATAACGGCGATAACGACGAGTGCAAAGACCGGCCGGCTCATCGTGCGGCCTCCGCTGCTCGAGCAACCTGTGCAGCCTCGACGAGCGCGCCGTCGTCAAAGGTGAGATACCCATGTCGAATCGTTGTGTGCACTCGGCCCGGCAACTGCATGCCGAGATATGGCGAATTCTGGCTCATGCCGTGCAAGTGCGGCAGGTCGAACGTGCTCTCACCGTTCGGGTCGACCAGTACCAGGTCGGCGGGTTGGCCGACGTCTAGCGCTGCGGGGTGACCTTGCAGGCGGCCGATCTCGGCTGGTTTGTGTGAGAGCAAATGCTCGAGCTGTGCCCAGCTGACGTGCTGCTCACGAATGAGGGTCAAAAGCGCGATCGGCAACGCAGATTCAAGGCCGACCATGCCAAATGCTGCCGCGTCCCACTCGCATTCCTTGCTTTCAGCGGGGTGCGGGGCGTGGTCGGTCGCAATGATGTCGATGATCCCTTCAGCAACAGCCTCGCGCAGCGCCTGCACGTCTTCGCTGCGCCGAAGCGGCGGGTTCACCTTGTATCGCGGGTCATAGGTTCGCGCTAGGTCTTCGGTCAGAATGAGGTGATGCGGTGTCACCTCTGCAGTCACTTGCACCCCCCGAGCCTTGGCCCAGCGCACCACTTCGACCGACCCTGCCGTTGACAGGTGGCAGACGTGCAATCTCGCGCCGATGTGCTCTGCGAGCAGGGCGTCGCGGGCAATGATTGATTCTTCTGCGACTGCTGGCCAGCCTTTGAGCCCGAGCTCACTCGAGAGCGCACCCTCGTTCATCTGAGCGCCCTCAGTCAGTCTCGGGTCTTGCGCGTGCTGCGCAACCACGCCGTCGAACGTCTTCACATATTCGAGGGCGCGCCGCATAAGCAGTGAGTCATGCACACATTTGCCGTCGTCGCTGAACACCCGCACCTCGGCACGTGACTGAGCCATGGCGCCGATCTCGCTGAGACGCTCGCCTGCCAAGTCTTCAGTCACTGCACCGATGGGGCGCACGGTCGCATAGCCCGCCGCGTCACCCAGTGCCTGCACTTGTTCGACGACCCCAGCTGTGTCTTGCACTGGCAGGGTGTTCGCCATCGCGAAAACGGTTGTAAACCCGCCGGCTGCTGCCGCGCGCGTACCGGTGAGCACGGTTTCACTCTGCTCGAAGCCAGGTTCGCGAAGGTGGGTGTGCAAATCGACGAGGCCCGTCATTGCGATGAGGCCGTCCGCCTCGATCACCCGCTCGCCCTCACGAGCAACAAGCGAATCACCCTCAGCGCGGTCGACGATCTTTCCAGCCGAAATGCGCAAATCGACGGGGGCGACGCTGGCAACCTCTGCACCGCGTTCGACAACGTCTGCGGCAAGCCGCACTCGCCGTATCAAAATATCTGCATTAGTCATTGCTGCTCCGTTCGCCTGACAACAGTAAGTAGAGTGCCGCCATTCGCACTGACACACCGTTCGTGACCTGTTCGAGCACGGTCGAACGCGGGCTGTCGGCAGCGGCAGAAGAAATCTCAAGGCCACGGTTCATTGGGCCAGGGTGCATGACGAGGGCTGAGTCTGACAGTGCAGCAAGCCTGACATCGTCGAGCCCCCAATTTCGGGCGTATTCGCGCTCGTTCGGAAAAAAGGCGGCATGCATGCGCTCGGTCTGAATCCGCAGCATCATGATGACATCTGGTCGATCTTCACGAATCGCCTCGTCGAGCGAATGCCTGATAGTCAGCGGCCATTCGCGTGCCCCATACGGCTGTAACGTCTCAGGCGCCACGAAGGTGACGTGCGCGCCGAGCGCTTTGAGTAGCCACAGGTTTGAGCGCGCGACTCGTGAGTGGGCGAGGTCACCGACAATCACCACAGAGATACCGTCGAGATCACGCCCGCGGCTGCTCTCGCCGTAGAGACGGCGACGCATGGTGAACGCGTCGAGCAGCGCCTGCGTGGGGTGTTCATGAGTGCCATCACCGGCATTCAGCACCCCCGCATCGATCCACCCGCTTGAAGCGAGTCGTGCGGGCGCGCCACTCGCCGGATGCCGAATGATGACACCATCTGCGCCAATGGCCTGCAAGGTCTGGGCCGTGTCTTTCAGCGACTCGCCCTTCGACACCGACGAACCTTTTGCACTGAAGTTGATCACGTCAGCACTCAATCGCTTCGCAGCGGCTTCAAAACTAATGCGAGTGCGGGTGCTGTCTTCGAAGAAGAGGTTAACGACTGACTTGCCACGCAAAGTGGGCAGTTTTTTCACTTCACGCTGCTGCGTGGCTGACATGTCTTCAGCGGTATCAAGAATCAGCAGAGCGTCATCTCGAGCGAGCGTGCGAGTATCAAGCAAATGCCTCATGCGATAGTGACCTCATCGATGCCGTCGTGTTCAAGCAACCGCACCGAGATGCGCTCGTGTTTCGCGCTCGGAAGGTTCTTTCCGATGTAGTCGGCTCGTATCGGCAGCTCACGATGGCCGCGATCGATCAGCGCGGCAAGGCGCACGGCTCGTGGCCTGCCATGATCGTTCAGCGCGTCAAGCGCTGCCCGCACGGTGCGACCTGAGTAGAGCACGTCGTCAACAAGCACCACGGTTTTGCCGTCGATGTCGTCTGGCATCTCGGTTGGGCGTGGGGCACGGGTTGGTTGCCGCGAGAGGTCGTCACGGTACAGAGTGACGTCGAGCTGGCCGACCTCGACCTCTGTGCCTTCGATGCGTTCGATAGCTTCTGCCAGACGGTGGGCCAGAATTACCCCTCGGGTCGGAATGCCGACAAGCACCAGATCGCTTGCGCCCTTATTGGCCTCAATGATCTCGTGCGAGATGCGGGTCAACGCCCGCGAAATCTCGGCGCCTTCAAGCACCGTTCGCGTTGCAGTCAAATCACCGCCCCCCTTCTGCGCCTCACAGGACGCGGTTAAAGAAGTGCTGTTTGATAGTTGCTAGTCTAGCGCACGCAGCCTCACCGAATGACCTCAGTCAGCGTCCAATCTGAGGGATTCAACCCCATCGCTATGAGGTCCTGCTCGCTGAAGTTAACATTGCCGCCCACAGTCGCTCCGGTGCCCGGGTTGACGTAGTACACGTCTGCCCCTTGGGCCACCTGGAATACCTGCCCAGCGTCATTACGCACGGTGTTCTCGCCCTGAATAAAGTTCAAAAATGAGCGCTGGTTCGAGTCCATCGCTTCCATGCGTTGGTAGTAGTTATTCATGCTGGCATCGTTCGCAGCCCAGATGCCCTGCATCTTGGCCTGATGCGCGGCTGAGCTGTTTCGAATCCACGCCATGTTTGCGTTGTGGTTGTCGATGAGCTGCTGAGTGAATGCCTCAGATTGCGCTTGCATACCCTGCCAGAATTCGTTCTGCGTTGACTGCCATTCAGGTGTGATGCGCTGCGAGTTCGACAGCGCCATCAGCATGGGCTCGTAGTCATCGATACTGCCAAGTGTAGAAAGTCCTCTGACGAGGGTGCTCCAGGTTTGCGAGTTGCCGAACGTCTCGCCGGTGACGAGGCCAGTCATTGTGCCCCCGTCGGTCTCGTATAAGAAGGTGGTGCGGGCGGAGGTGGCGAATACATCGCCCCCAATCTGCTGTTGCAGTGATTGCAGCATGCCCGCCGCTTGTTCAGGTTGTTCCACAGTGCCGAGCAGCACGAAACCGTCGAGCGAGCCAAACTTATTCAAGACCCAGTTCTCAACCCACACGGTTGCGTGCTGGTAGTCGCTCCATTCAGACAGGCTGCTTTGATTCACCCAACCGTGCACGATGTCATTCTGGTTTGCCGCGTGGTTTGGCGACCAATATGCGGGCGAATATGGGTCACCCGAAAACAGCACAGTGTTGCCGTCTGGGCTCACCGACACCACGGTTTGTCTGTGGTCGCTAAACATGCCGGTCGAATAGGCGGTCGTGCTCCACCCGACGGGAGCGTCAACGGTGAAGGCACCCGCAACAGGGTCGAGCATTGTCGTGGTGTCGGTCGTGGGTGGGCTCAGTGCTGGTTCTTCTGGCAGAGGATCACCCTGCCCCCACGGAATCTCTTCAGTTGCCGGTGCCACTGGCTGGGCAGGCGAGACAACATTTGCAAGCGTAGCGACCAGGCCCGTACACCCCGTGAGCGTCAACGCGCAGAACGTCACGACCGCGAGGGCAAGCGAGCGCACACGCAAGCTTCTTCGGACTTCAATCGAGGTTGAGAGTTTCATTGCATAACACCGCCTTTTGACGAGTTATGGTTCAGAGTAGATCTCTTCTCGCAGTGGCACAAGAGCCCCTGTTACGTGACAGCGTGCTGAGCGATTTTTGCGAGCACACCGTTGACGAACCGCCCGCTGTCATCGGTTGAGTACTGCTTTGCGAGCTCGACTGCTTCATCAATCGCGACGGCTTGCGGCACTTCGGGGTTGTGCAGCAATTCCCACGACGCAAGTCGCAGCACAGCCCGATCAACATTCGGCATGCGCTCGATCACCCAGCCCTGGGCATAGGTAGAGATCAACTCGTCGATCTCTTCACGATGATCGCTGACACCGTCAACGATTTCTCGAGCGTACAGCCACGAGGCCATGCGCTCGGGTTCGCCCGCCGCCCGCCGTGCTTCAGCGGCAATAATCTCAGTCAGCGGTTCAGCCCGAACGTCTGCCTGGAACAGCATGTCTAAGGCCCGTTTGCGGGCCTTACTGCGTGCGCTCATTTACGCCGCTCAGTCGTTAACGCGACCGAGGTAGTCGCCCGTGCGGGTGTCGACCTTCACCTTGGTGCCAGTCTCGAGGAAGAGCGGAACCTGAATCTCTGCGCCAGTCTCAACCGTCGCTGGCTTCGTGCCACCGGTCGACCGATCGCCCTGCAAACCGGGCTCAGTGTAGGTGATTTCAAGGACCACACTGGCGGGCAGTTCGAGGTAGAGCGGCTCGCCCTCGTGCATGCCAATCTGTACGTCTTGGTTCTCGAGCATGTAATTGGCCGCATCGCCCACCACGACAGCCGAGACGGTCAGCTGATCGTAGTCACCCTTGTCCATGAACACATAGTCCGCACCGTCTTGGTAGAGGTACTGAAAGTCCCGCCGATCAACGGTCGCAGTTTCGATCTTCGCGCCTGCGTTATAGGTCTTGTCGATGATCTTGCCCGAGACGATGTTCTTCTGTTTGGTACGCACGAACGCGCCGCCCTTACCAGGCTTCACGTGCTGAAACTCCACCACGCTCCAGAGCTGACCCGCCTCCTTGATGACGGTGCCGTTCTTGATGTCGTTCGAGGTTGCCATTCGTTGCGTACTCTCTTGTCTCAGTTCGCTGGTGCAATTGCACCAGCCGATCTATCTTAACCCCCGCAGTTGATAGCGTTAGAAAGTTGACACTTTTGAAAGGCACGCCTCGTCATGCACATGCTCTATCGCACGCTCGTACACTGGTTTCTGGCGCAGCGAATGTCAAAAATCGGCATCACCGATGTGAGCACCTCATTCTTTCGGGTGGCACCTACCGACCTTGACGTTTACAACCATGTGAACAACGGCAAATACCTCGCGCTCATGGATGTGGCGCGCCAGACACTGATCATTCGTGCTGGAATGTGGGACGTCTTTCGACGCGAAGGCTGGGCGCCTGTGGTTGCGGCGTCGACCATTGCTTACCGCAAATCGTTGCAGCCGAACATGAAGTTCGCGATTGAGTCACGCATCATCGGTTTTGATGAGCAAGCTGTCTATCTCGAGCAGCGCTTCGTACGCCCTGACGCACATGGCGAGAACGAAATCTACGCTCGTGCATACGTTCGAGGCCGATTCCTGAAGAGAGCAGGCGGCGTCGTGCGTATTGATGAACTACTCGAGAAGACGGGCATCGACCCGGCCGCTTTCGATCTTTCATCGCGCTTGCTCGACTGGGCCGAACTCGTGCAGCTCCCCTCAACACGCGCCGACGCCCCGAACCACTGGAACTAGCCGCGCACGCCCGCGGGCCGCTTCTCAACTAGGGCGATAAACATCGCGTCTGTGCCGTGGCGGTGCGGCCACAATTGCACGCTCTTCGCATCGCCGGCCAGGTCGAGTGGTTCACGCGCAATCGCCGAGACGATCGCCTTCGCATCGATCTCATGCAGGTCTGGGTGCCGTTTCAACAGCCCATCGAGCACGACCCTGGTCTCGGCAAGGTGGGGTGAACAGGTGACGTATGCCAACACCCCGCCATCGGCAAGCCGCGCAACAGCTGCCTGCAACAGCTGCTCTTGCAACTGTATGAGCTCTGGTAGGTCAGTCACCTTCTTGCGCCAGCGCGCCTCAGGCCTGCGCCGCAACGCGCCAAGCCCCGAGCACGGCGCATCAACCAAGATTCGGTCGTATTGCCCCTCGCCGTACGCCGCATCGTCACGCCCATCATGCGACACCACCCGCACGACTTCGCTCACCGCGGTGACCGAGCTACGCACCAGATCGGCACGGTGTGGCGCAACCTCATTCGCCCGAACGGTGGCCCCACCAAGTCGCGCCTCGGCACCAAGAATCGCGGTCTTGCCACCAGGGCCCGCGCACAAATCAAGCCAGCGCTCCCCCACTGCGACTTCACGGGCCCTGCTGAGTGCCAGGGCAGCCAGCTGCGATCCTTGATCTTGCACCCGCACCTGACCGACCGGCTGCTCAAGCCGCTCGATTACTTCGGCCGGATCACCTCGCAACAGCTCGAGACCAATCGGAGACGGCCCGCGTGCCAGCACCGTCTGCTGCACCTCATCTTGCGACCCGTCCTCCCGAACATCATGACTCACCTCGCCGAGCACTTCTGCGGTCTCGGCATCAATGTCCGCGCCCGGCAGCAGTGCGAGGTTCACGAGCGGCGCCTGATTGTCGGCTGCAAGCAACGCGAGCAATTCGTCTGCGCGGCCCTCGGCACGCAACGCATCACGCATCGCACGTACCACCCAAGCCGGGTGCGACGTACCAACGGCGAGCGCCTCGTCGTCGTTTCGCGCAGATGCTTCGACCTGTTCACGCCAGACCTCAGGTGTCGAACGGCCAACCGACCGCAGCACCCCATTCACAAACCCGGCAGCCGCAGCATTACCCACCTTTCGCTGCAACTCAACGCTCTCGTTCACAGCGGCGTGAGCGGCCGTGCGCATCGCAAGCAGCTGGTGCACCCCGAGTCGCAATACCCGCAGCGTTCGTGCATCAATTTTCGCGAGCGAACGCCCAGATGCCAGCTCAATCACCCGATCATAGAAGCCCTGGCCTCGCAAGGTGCCAGCGACCAACTCTGTTGCTAGCCCTGCATCGCGCCGGTCAAGCCTGGCATCGCGAATACGTGCGGC
>LSQX01322108.1_pt1 | contig 24615 bp, 18 predicted proteins | sample 654561 | NCBI WGS metagenome assembly LSQX01 (sample SAMN04489861, study PRJNA283612) | anaerobic digester metagenome | isolation source: 4 biogas reactors fed with cattle manure at either 37C or 55C with and... | place: Denmark: Kongens Lyngby | collected 2014
TCCGTTCGATGTGCTGTTCGATTACGAACACCGCAGCCTCGAGCATGTGCCCGGTGTGCCGGACCAGATCGACGCGCCCGGCATGTGGCGCGGGATCGCGTTCCGGCTTGGCTCGCGGCTGCTGGCGTCCAGTTTTTCCGAAGTGGTCGAAATCATCCCGGTGCCGCCGCTCACGCAGGTGCCCGGCGGCGATGTCTGGCTGATCGGCGTTGCCAACCTGCGCAGTTCGCTGCTGCCGGTGGTGGACCTCAAACAGTATCTGGAAGGCGAGCGCACCGTGCAGCACGCGGGCACCCGGGCGCTGGTCGTGCGGCAGAGCGGCGGCAACGTCGCGGTGCTGATCGACGAACTGCTCGGGCAGCGCAACTTCCATCAGGGCCAGATCACCGAGGTGGGACAGATCGGTGAGGGCCGTTATGCCCCGTTCGTGCAGCAGGCCTATCGGGTCGGCGATGCGGTCTGGGGTGTTTTCGATATGGCACGATTGACGCGCACGCCGGAATTCCGGCAGGCGGCCGCCGCGTAAGGCGGCAAACGACGCATTTCAGGGTGAGGTTCTTGCAATGAGCACATTGGGCGCCGGTAGCGGCAAAGAACGCAGCGGAATGATCAACTTCTGGATCTTCTTGCTGGTAATCGCATTGCTGGCGCTGATCGCCAACGCCGTGCTGTCGGCGAAGTATTCGGGTGAGGAGGGACGCGCGCGTGACCGCGTCGCCGACATCCGCGTGCTGTCGCAGCAGGTGGCCAAGGCCGCGCAGGACGCCGCCTCCGGTGGTGTGGATGCGTTCGATGAGCTGCAAAGCACGCGCGAACGCATCCAGAGCAATCTCGATGCGCTCAATCGCGGCGGCGAAGACAACCCGGCCTACGCCGGCGATTCCGTGGTCGGGGTGCCGCTGCAGCGGCTGACCGACACCTGGTCGCCGATGAACGCCGCCGCGCTGCGTATCCTGGAAAGCAAGGAGCTGGTGCTGGGCCTGACCGACACCGCCCAGCAGTTCGCCGGCAATGTGCCGCTGATCCAGGCGGAAATGGACGAAGTCGTGCGTGCCATGGGCGAGTCCGGCAACGTCACCTTCTCGCAGATGTCCACCGCCTACCGCCAGATCGTGCTGGCCGACCGCATGCTGCGTCACGTGACCCAGATCCTGCAGGGCGGCACAGCGGCGACCTCGGCGGCGGACCGCTTCTCGCGCGATGCCACCTTGTTCAGCCAGGTGCTGGGCGGCCTGCTCAACGGCCTGCCGGAACAGAACATCCGCCGCGTCGATGCGCCGGCCGCACGCCAGTCGCTGGCCAGGGTGTCCTCGCTCTACAGCGAGATCGAGGAGAACGTCGACACCATCCTGAACGCCTCCAACGACCTGTTCGAGGTCAAGGAAGCCGCCGACGAAATCTCCAGCTCCTCGGTGGAACTGCTGGTTTCGGCTGAAAACCTCAACCAGAGCTTCATCAATCTGCCCGGCAGCCGCCCGTTCCCGAGCGTGTGGATCGGTATCGCCGCCGGTGCCGCCGCGATCATCGCGATCCTCGGCCTGCTGTTCACCCTGTACCGCGACCAGGTCAAGCGCTTCCGCGTCACCCAGGAGCTGAACCAGCGTAACCAGGAGGCCATTCTGCGCCTGCTGGACGAAATGGGTTCGCTCGCCGAAGGCGACCTGACCGTGCGCGCGACGGTGACCGAAGACATCACCGGCGCGATCGCGGACTCGATCAACTTCGCGGTCGAGGCGCTGCGCTCGCTTGTAACGACGATTAACGAAACCGCCGTGCAGGTGGCTGCCGCCGCACAGGAAACCCAGGCCACCGCGATGCATCTGGCCGAAGCGGCCGAGCACCAGGCCCAGCAGATCACCTCGGCCTCGGCCGCGATCAACGAGATTGCGGTCTCGATCGACGAAGTGTCCAAGAACTCGGCCGAATCCGCCGACGTGGCGCAGCGCTCGGTGCAGATTGCCGCCAAGGGCGCCGAAGTGGTGCGCCAGACGATTCAGGGCATGGACTCGATTCGTGACCAGATTCAGGAAACCTCCAAGCGAATCAAGCGTCTGGGTGAAAGCTCGCAGGAAATTGGCTCGATCGTGGAACTGATCAACGACATTGCCGAGCAGACCAACATCCTGGCGCTGAACGCCGCCATTCAGGCCGCATCGGCCGGTGAGGCGGGCCGTGGCTTCGCGGTCGTGGCCGACGAAGTGCAGCGCCTCGCGGAACGCTCGGCCAACGCGACCAAGCGAATCGAAACCCTGGTGCAGACGATTCAGGCCGATACCAACGAAGCGGTGTCCTCGATGGAACAGACCACCGCCGAGGTGGTCGCCGGTGCGCGTCTGGCCGAGGACGCCGGCCTGGCACTGGGCGAGATCGAGACCGTGTCCAACGACCTGGCCGACCTGATTCAGAACATCTCCGAAGCGGCGCGTCAGCAGTCGGCTGCGGCGACCAACATCTCCGCGACGATGAACGTGATTCAGGAAATCACCACGCAGACGTCGGTTGGCGCAAGCCAGACCGCCGAGTCGATTGGAAACCTTGCACAGTTGGCTGCCGACCTGCGTCGCTCGGTGGCGGACTTCAAGCTGCCGGGCTGAGTGACGGCGGAAGGGGGATTGCAGCGGAATGGCTAGTGTTGCGACATCGGCACCCACGGCGCTCATGCGTCCGCTGGACGATGCCGAGTTCGATCGCTGGGTGCGCCTGCTGGAGGCGCGCACCGGCGTCATCGTGCCGCCGGAACGCAAGCCGTTCCTGGAGACCGGCCTGCGCCGGCGCATGCGCGAGATCGGCCAAACACGTTTCGACATCTATTACGACGAACTGGTCAGTGGTGCGCGCGGCGCCATGGAGTGGGCCTCGCTGGTCGACCATCTGACGGTGCACGAGACGCATTTCTTCCGTCACTTGCCGTCGATCGAGCTGATCCGCGACGAATGGCTGCCGCAGTGGCTGGAAACCGCTGCGCCCGATGCCTCGCTGCAGGCCCTGTCACTGGGCTGCTCCACCGGCGAGGAAGCCTATTCACTGGCACTGGTGCTGGATGCCGAGCTGTCGCGCGCCACGCCGCCACGCCGTTTCGGTGTCACCGCCACCGATGTCAGCCAGGCGACCTTGTCCCTCGCGCGCCATGCCGAGTACCCGATGCGGCGCCTGTCGGAGATTCCGGCGGCCTACCGCAACGGGGTCCACACTCAGCCCGACGGCGAAACCTTCCGCATCGACGAACGGCTGCGCAAACGCGTCGGGTTCGCCTGCGTCAACCTGCTGCATGCCTCGCGTGCGCCGCTGCGCAAGCTCGACATCATCTATTGCCAGAACGTGCTGATCTATTTCGCGCGCGAACGACGGGGACAGATGCTCGATGCCCTGGCCGGACTGCTGCAGCCTGGCGGGCTGCTGGTGCTCGGCTCGGGAGAAGTGTCCGGCTGGAGCCACCCCGACATGCGCCGGACCGGCAGCCGCCAGACCCTGGCTTACATCAGCGATACCAAAGAGACCCGGGCATGAGGCCGCAAGACGACATTGATTTCACCACGCTTGCCTGGGTCAAGGGCGAACTCGACGAGACCCTGAAGCAGGCCCGACAGGCGCTTGAGGCCTATGTCGAGGACCCGTCCGACATCAGCCAGATGCGCTTTTGCGCCACCTACCTGCACCAGGTGCAGGGCACGCTGCGCATGGTCGAGNNACCGAGGAAATGGAACACCTGGCCGCCGCCTTGCTGGACGGGCAGGTGGCCGAGAAGGACGAAGCCTATGCCGCGCTGATGCGTGGCATGGTGCAGCTGCCGGACTACCTGGAGCGCCTGCAGAGCGGGCACAAGGACATTCCGATCGTGCTGCTGCCGCTGCTCAACGACCTGCGCGCCGCGCGCGGGGAGAAGAGCCTGTCGGAAATCGCGCTGTTCACGCCCGATCTGGGCCAGGAGCTTCCCGGTGCGGTGGCGGCGCCGGCACAGCCGCTGTCCGATGCCGAACTGGCCACCCAGGTGGAGCCGCTGCGCAACCAGTTCCAGTTGGCGCTGTTGAAGTGGTTCCGCAATGACGATGTCGATACCAGCCTGGCGCGTCTGGCCGATACCTGCGACAAGCTGATCGGACTGATCTCCGAGGAAGAAGCCCGGCGACTGTTCTGGGTTACCGCCGGGGTGCTGGAAGCGCTGCGCGCCAAGGCGTTCGAACCCAGTCCGCAGCTCAAGCAGACGGTCGGCAAGGTCGAACGCGAGATCAAGCGTCTGGTGGATTCGGGCGAGAAGAGCTTCCGCGCCGATCCGCCGCGCGAGCTGACCCGCAACCTGCTGTATTTCGTGGCCCACGCACCGACCCAGCATGGCCGTATCGGTGAACTGCGCGACGTCTTCAACCTCGGCGCACTGCTGCCCAGCCAGGCCGAAATCGAACATGCGCGCAGCAGCCTGAGCGGGCACAACCGTTCGTTGCTGGATACCGTTTCCAGCGCAATCAAGGAAGACCTGCTGCGGGTCAAGGACGCGCTCGACCTGCACCTGCGCAATCCCAGCGCCGACACCGCCCAGCTGGCCGATCAGGCCGAAGTGCTGGATCGTGTCTCCGACACCCTCGGCATGCTGGGTCTGGGCGTGCCACGCCGCGTGGTGCAGGAACAGCGCGCCGCGATGCAGGCGGTGGTGGACGGTACCCGCACGGCCGATGAAAGCACGCTGCTGGATATCGCCGGCGCGCTGCTGTACGTGGAAGCCTCGCTCGATGACCAGGTCCAGCATCTGGGCGGCGTGCCGGCCGGAGAAGGTGGCGAAGGCGCAATGCCGTTGCCTTCGATCGAAACCCGGCGCGTGATGCAGGCCTTGGTGAAGGAGGCGCAGGTCAACTTCACCCGCGCCAAACAGTGCTTTATCGGCTACATCGAATCCAGCTGGGACGCCAGCCAGCTGCAGGACGCGCCGGAGCTGCTGTCGCAGGTGGCCGGCGCGCTGCGCATCGTGGAACTGCCTGCGGCGGCGGATTACCTGGACGCGGTCAGCCGCTTCACCCAGGTCGAACTGCTCGACAACCGCCGTGTGCCGGGCGTGGTGCAGATGGAAACCCTGGCCGATGCGCTGGCCAGTCTCGAATACTTCCTCGAAGCCCAGGCCGAACTGCGCCCGGGCCGCGACCGCATTCTGGTCACGGCACAATCCAGCCTGGAAAAGCTCGGCTACTGGCCGATTCCGAGCAGCGAGGCGGCCGCAGCGGCGCCCGATATCGCGCTCGACGATCCCGCCTTCGATGCAACCGCAGCACTGGTGCAATCCGCGCAGGATGCGGCGCACGCCACGCCTGCGGAAACTCCGGCCGCAGCGGCTCCGGCGCAGGCCCGCGAGCCTGAGCCCGAACAGGTGCCGGAGCCGCAGCCCGCTGCGCCCGCTGTCGGCGACATCACCCCGCCGCCGGCGGTTGCCGTTCCCGAACCCGTGGCGGCGGAGCCAATGCCCGCCACGCCCGCCGAGCCGGCAACACCCGAGGTGGCCGAGCCCGCGGTGGCGGAAGAGCCGGCAGCGGACGGCATCATCATCGGTGGTTTTGAGGCCACCTCCGACGAAATCGACGAGGAGATCCGTGAAGTCTTCGTCGAAGAAGTCGAAGAGGAAATCGAAAACCTGGGCGAACTGCTCGGTGGCTGGCTCGAAAATCCTGGCAACCTGGAGCAGGTCAAGTCGATCCGCCGCGTCTTCCATACCCTGAAGGGCAGCGGCCGCCTCGTTGGCGCGCTGACGCTGGGTGAGTTCAGCTGGAAGGTCGAGAACATGCTGAACCGTGTTCTGGACAACACCATCCAGCCCACGCAGCCGGTACTGGAGCTGGTGCAGGCGGCCAACGATGTGCTGCCGGAAGTTCTTGCCGCGCTGCGCGGTGAACGCAGCGTGCGCACGGATCTTGAGGCGATCAAGGATGTTGCCGATCGTCTCGCCGCCGGCGAGCAGGCCCGTTACGTGCCTGCGCCGCCTGCCGCCGAAGCGGTCGCGGCACCGGTGGTACCGGTCGACGTGGTCGTGCCGGAAACCGCCGCTCCACAGATCGAAGCGCCGTCCGTGCCCGAGCCTGAAGCACCAACCGCCGATGCACCCGCAGAGGAACCGGCGCAGCAGGTCGCAGCCGAGCTGGAAGAAGCGCTTGCCGCCTTCGAGCCGGATGCCGATGCCGATATCGGTGCCGACAGCGCTGCTCCCGAAACGGACCGGATCGCGGTCGCCGCGATCGATGCGGTGCTGTTCGATATCCTCAAGCCGGAGGTGTCCGGCCATCTGGATACCGTCGATGCGTTCCTCGCCCAGGGCGAGCGGCCGGTCGATGATGCCCTGGTGCGCGCCGTGCACACCATGAACGGCGCGTTCGCGATGACCGAGGTTCCGGTGGTCACCGAAGTCACCGCGCCGTTGGAAAACTACCTCAAACGTGCACTTGCACATGGCCTGGCCTTGTCGCCGGCGGGTGCCTCGGCACTGGGCGATGCCACGCGCGCGTTGCGCAATGTGCTGGAGGAACTGGATTCCCCGGCGCCGCGCCTGACTCCGCTGTCCGACATCGCGGCCCGCATCGTGGCCGAGCGCGACCAGTTGCCCGATGCCACCGGCACCGCCGTGCCGGCCCATCCGGCGGACGATGCCGGAGACATGCCGGACCTGAGCACTGCCGTGTCGGTCGACCTCGGTGAAGATCTCGAGCAGACCCTGGAGCAGCTCGACGATGCCATCGCCGCGCCTGCCAGCGCCGAGTCCGGGCAGGATGAAATCGCCGAAACCGCAGGCGCGCAGGACGAAGCTGCACACGCGGCTGCGGGCGATGAACCCTTTGATGCCGTGGCACTGGACGCCCTGGGTGGTCAGGACATCGCACTGGACGGCATCGGCCTGGACGGCATCGCGCAGGAGGCCGCCGCATTCCTCGCCGATGGCGCAGCCACCACGCCGCAGGCCGAGGCCGGTGCGGACTTCGCGGCGCCGGCCGAAGGGATTTCCGAAGAAGACACTCCTGCCGCATCGCAGCCTGATGTGGCCGAAGCAGACGATACGCCAGACGAAGTCCCGGCGGCGATCGAAACCGAATGGGTCGATCTGGTTTCCTCCGGAACGACAGCATCCGAAACGCCGTCGGATGACTGGCTCGACGTGGTTGAATCCGGGTTCGACAGCGAATCCGTCCAGCCCGAGCCGCTCGCCGTCGACGACCCGTCTGTCGCCGATGAACCCGCAGCGCCGCTCGAATCAATCGATCCTGCCGACAGCGAGCCCGATGCAGCGGCGGAAGGCGTCGACGACATGATCCGCCGCTGGCTGGCCGACGAGTCCGCCGCCAGTCAGGAACAACCGGCCGCAACGCCGCACGACACCACTGAACCCGAGGCGGAGACGCCGGAAGCGGAAGCGCTGTCCAGTGGCCTGGTCGCCGGCTTCGTCGATGACACCGCCACTGCCGATGCGAACGCAAGTGCCGGGGAGCAGGCGGCTGGTGCGGACGCAGCGGCGGAAGAGCCACAGGCATCCGAGATTGACGCTTCGCCGGCAGAAACTGGCGGCATCGTCTCGGCTGATACCTTCTTTGAAACCAGCGAGCCGGTGGAGCTGCCGGCCGCAGAGGCCTTCACGCCCGATATCGGGATCGAGATCGAAGGCTTTGATGTCGACAGCCTGGAGCAGCAGTCGCGTTCCGACGATGGGGACACACCCGTCGACGCCGGCGTTGCCGATGCCCAACCGCAGCCCGGTGACATGGACGAGCCGGAAGAGGTCCGCTTCGAGGACGTCGCCTTCGAGGATGCGACGTCGGCGCAGGATGTGGCCGAAACGGATGCAGCGGCTGAATCCGCTGATGAAGCGGCGATCAGCAGCGTCGAGGAAGCCGCAGAACCTGCGGAAACCGATGCTGCCGCACTCGAGCCCGCCGTGGCTGACATCGCTGTCGACGCCATCACCGAAGCCGTCGAAACGTCTGACGACGCGCCGCAGGAAAACTCCGCCAGCGAACCTGCCATCAGCGAAACCGACAGCGTCGAGACGGAAGATGATGTGCTGGCTGCAGCACAGGAGGCACCGCAAACCGGCGCTGTCAGCAGCCGTGATGCACAGCTGGCGGCCTATTTCCTCGCCGGCCTGGATGTTGCCGATCCGGATCCGGAAGGCCCGCTGATGCTGGCCGACATGGACGAGGAACTGCTGGACATCTTCGTCGAGGAGGCCACCGACATCCTCGACCATTCCGACGGTTTCATGGTTCAGCTGCGCGAGTCGCCGAATGACCAGGAGGTCGTGGTCGCGTTGCAACGCGATCTGCACACCCTCAAGGGTGGTGCGCGCATGGCCGGCATCCATCCGATCGGCGATCTTGGCCATGTGATGGAAAGCCTGCTGGAGATCGTGGCCGAGGGCAAACGTGAACTGCCGTCCTACGGCATCGACGTGCTGGAACTGGCCTTCGACCGCCTCAACCGCCTGACCGCGCGCGTCAGCGAACGCCGCGCACTGACCTCGCCGACGCTGTTGATCCAGCGTGTGGAAATGCTCGCGCGTGGCGAAGAGCCGGAGTTGGAACTGGACGAACTGGTGCCGGAGATCGCCGCCGAAACGGTTGCGCCGGAAGCAGTCGCCGCCGCCGTCGAGGCCGCCGTGGCCGAACCGACCGCGCTGGATCTGGCGCCCACCGCGCTGGATGACGAAGACGTTGGCGTGCGTGCGCCGCAGGAGCAGATCCGCATCCGTGCCGACCTGCTCGACCGCCTCGTCAACTACGCCGGTGAAGTCGCGATCTACCGCGCCCGCCTTGAGCAGCAACTGGGTCTGTTCCGCGGCAACCTGGCGGAACTGGAACAGACCACCGAGCGTCTGCGCGGCCAGCTACGAAAATTGGAAATCGAAACCGAGGCGCAGATCGTCGCGCGCTACCAGCGCGAAGCGGAAATGGGCGGCGAAGAAACCTTCGATCCGCTCGAACTGGACCGCTTCTCCACCCTGCAGCAGCTCTCTCGCGCGCTGTCCGAGTCGGCCGCCGACCTGGTCAGCCTGCAAAGCACGCTGGAAGACCACACCCGCCAGTACGAAACGCTGCTGCTGCAACAGTCGCGCGTGAGCTCGGACCTGCAGGAAGGTCTGATGCGCACCCGCATGGTGCCGTTCGATTCGCTGGTGCCGCGCATGCGCCGCATCATCCGCCAGACCGCCGCCGAACTGGGCAAGAAGGCCCAGCTCAAGGTCGAAGGCGCACAGGGCGAAATGGACCGCAGCGTGCTGGACCGCATGACCGCACCGTTGGAGCACATGCTGCGCAACGCGTTGGCGCATGGTCTGGAAACGCCGGAAGAACGGCGTGCCGCCGGCAAACCGGAAGAGGGCACGATCAAGGTTTCGGTCTTGCGCGAAGGCTCGGAAGTGGTCATCAAGGTGACCGACGACGGCCGTGGCCTGGACCGCGACGCAATCCGCCGCAAGGCGATTGATCGTGGCCTGCTTGCGGCCGACGCGCAGGTATCCGATCAGGCGCTGTACGGCTTCATCCTGGAATCCGGCTTCTCCACCGCCTCGTCGGTCAGCAAGGTCGCCGGGCGTGGCGTCGGCATGGACGTGGTGCACAGCGAAATCCGCCAGCTCGGCGGCACCCTGGGCATCGATTCGGAGCGGGGCAAGGGTTCGGTCTTCACCACCCGCCTGCCGTTCACGCTGGCGGTGACCCAGGCCGTATTCGTCGAGCAGGGCGATACTTCCTACGCGGTGCCGATCGCCTCGGTACAGGGCGTGGCGCGCATCGACCGCAGTGAGCTGGATGCCCAGCTGGCCAGTGGCTCGCCGACCTTCGTCTACGCCGGCGAGGATTACCAGATACACGACCTGGGAAAGCTGCTGGGCCAAGGCGCGGCGCGGGCCGAGGACAGTCTTCAGGTGCCGCTGCTGCTGGCGCGCTCCGGTGATCTGCGTTCGGCGATCTGCGTGGACCATGTCATCGGCAGCCGCGAAATCGTGGTGAAGCCGGTCGGCGCCCAGGTCAGCTCGATCCCTGGCATCTTCGGCGCCACGATCATGGGTGACGGTCGCGTCATCGTGATCCTCGACGTCGCCCCGCTGGTGCGCCGCTACAACGCGCAGGCCAGGACCGATGAACCGGAAGTCGTGGTGCCGGCCGCCCCGGTGCGGCGTGTGCCGCTGGTGATGGTGGTCGACGATTCGATCACGATGCGCAAGGTCACCGGCCGCGTGCTGGAGCGGCACAACTTCGAGGTCACGACCGCGAAGGACGGCATCGACGCGCTGGAGAGGATGGTCGAGCGGGTGCCCGACCTGATGCTGCTCGACATCGAGATGCCGCGCATGGACGGCTACGAGCTGGCCACGGAGATGAAGGCCGACCCGCGCCTGCGCAACGTGCCGATCATCATGATCACGTCGCGGACCGGCGAGAAGCACCGCCAGCGTGCGTTCGAGATCGGCGTCGAGCGCTACCTCGGCAAGCCGTACCAGGAGAACGAGCTGCTGCGGAACGTCCACGACCTTCTGGAGCTGCGGCGCGATGCCTGAGCAGGAGGCCGCCGTCACCGTGCTGCTGCTGGCCCGCGAGGGCGAGGCGAGGCAGCGCCTGGAAGCCGCGATCGCCGACGCCGGCGCCCGGCTGCTGCGGGCGATCGACCCGCTCGAGGGCGACCCCACGGAAGCCGTCGCGCTGCGCCCCGGCGCCGTGCTGGTGGCGCTCGAGCCGGTGATCGAAGACGCGCTGGAGCGGTTCGACGCCCTCCTGTCCGATCCCGGCGTGCTGGTGATGTTCGACGAGGCCGAAGTCGCCGCGGCGCGCGACGGCTGGGACGCGGCGCGCTGGGTCCGGCACCTGGCGGCCAAGCTCAACGGCCACCAGGACGTGCTGCCCCCCGGTGCGGCCGGGGACGAAGTCGTGCATCCCGCTCCGGGGCCGCTGCCCGAACGCGAATTCGACCCGGCCAGCATCGACCTCACGGCGCTGGCCGACACCGCGCAGGACCTTGCCGCCGAGGTCCCGCGGGGCGATGCCTTCGACCCGCCGCGAAGCGGGGAGGGCGCGGGGATCGTCGACGAAGGGCCCGCGTTCGCCGGCCTCGTGTCGGCCGAGGACATGGACTGGTCGTCGTCCGCCGGGGGATTCGACGATGCGCTCGCCGACGACCCGGACGTCGCGGCCCTCCTTGCCGGCGGCGCCGCCGCACCCGCGGACGCAGGCGACGCGCCGGGCGGCGACCCCGCGGGCCCGGGCGACGCGCCGGCGGACGATTTCCTGGTGCCCGGCGAGGGACTGTCGCTGGCCGATGACGATGGCCCGCTCGGGACCCGCGCCGACGCGGCCGCCGAGGTGGACCCGCTGACGCTCGGCGAAGGCCTGTCGCTCGCCGATGACGACGCCCCGCTTGCGCCCGATGGATCGGCAACGGCACCCCCGGCGATCGACCTGGACGCCCTCGCCGCGCGCCTGGACGGCCTTTCGCTTGCCGATCCCGACAGCTACGGGCACGGCGTGCTGCGCGGCGCGGTGGTGGTCGAGGCCGGCCTGGGGGGACCCGACGCGGTGCGCCAGCTGCTCGCGGGGCTCGGCGACGGCTTCGCACGGGCGGTGCTGGTCCGCCTGCAGCTCGACGGCGGCCGCTACGACCGGCTGGTGCAGCAGATGCAGCGGGCGTCCGCGCTCCCGGTCGCCGTGGCGGAGCCCGGCGCCACCGCCGAAGCCGGCACCGTCTACTTCCTGCCGCCCGACCTTGCGGTCGTCGACGACCGCGCGCGCCTGTCCTTCGCGGTCGACGCCGGCGCGGCGGGAGGCTACGACGCGCTGCCGGCCGCGGACAGCGCCATCCTGTTCCTGAGCGGCGCGCAGCCGGGACGCGTGGATGCGGCGATGGCGATGGCCGCCGACGGCGCGCTGGTGCTCGCCCAGGCCCCCGACTCCTGCTACGACCGCGAGGCGGTAGATGCCCTGGTCGCGCGCGGCGCGGCTGCCGCCGAACCCGCCGACCTGGCCCAGGTCGTTCTCGACCGCTGGCCCTGACGAGGATCCGACCCGTGAATGCTCCCGCCATCTCCGACATCCGGGGCGTGCTGATCCAGGTCGAAGGCGCGCGCCTGCTCCTGCCCAACGCGACCATCGCCGAGGTGCTTTCCTACGCCGATCCCGAGCCCGTCGAAGGCGCGCCCGGCTGGCTGCTCGGCTCGATCCGCTGGCGCGGCTGGCAGCTGCCGCTGGCCTCGTTCGCACGTCTGTCGGGCATCGCGCCCGGCGAGGCGGGCGACCTGGGCAGCAAGGTCGTCGTGCTCAAGACCCTGGGCGGCGACGCGCACCTCCCGTACGTGGCCCTGCTGACGCGCGGCTTCCCGCGCCTGGTCACGGTCTCCCGCGATTCCCTCGTGGTCGACGCCGGCGACGGTGGCGACGCCTCCGAAGCACCTCCGCTCGGGGTGAAGGCCCGCGTGCTGCTCAACGACGAGGCTGCCCTGGTCCCCGACGTCGACGCCATCGAAGCCTCGATCCGGGACGCGCTCGCGGCCTGAGGCCGCGCTTCAGGCGAGGTCGCCGAAGGCCGACTGCAGCACGCTGATCGCGGCGACGCCGGCGGTTTCCGTGCGCAGGATGCGAGGGCCCAGGCGCAGGCCGGTGAATCCCGCGCCGTCGAGCACCGCGCGGTCGCCCGGCGACCAGCCCCCTTCCGGGCCGATCGCCAGCACGACCGATCGTGCGGCGGGCGCCTGCAGTCCGGCCACGCCGCTGCCGGCGCCGGGGTCCAGCGTGAGTTTCAACGCATCGCCCGCGAGCGCAGCCACGGCCTCGGCCAGCGGGGCCGGCGGCGCGACCGTGGGGACCACGGCGCGACCGCTCTGCGCGCAGGCCGACGACACCACGCCGCGCCAGTGGGCGAGGCGACGCGTGGCGCGCTCGCCCTCCAGGCGCACCTCGCTCCGCTGGCTGTTGACCGGGAGGAACCCGGCCACGCCGAGCTCGGTCGCCTTCTGCAGGATCCAGTCCATCTTCTCGCCCCGCGCCACGCCCTGCAGCAGCACGATGCGCAGCGCGGACTCGTTGTCGACCGGCCGCACGGCCACGATCCGGGCCTCGCCGCCGCGCTTGCCCGCCGCGGTGACGAGCGCGTCGTAGTCGTTGCCGTCGCCGTTGAACAGCACGCAGGGATCGCCGACGCCGAGGCGCAGCGCGCGCAGCAGGTGGGCACTGGCGCCTTCGCCGAGCGCGACGTGGTCGCCGACGGCCAGCGGGACCTCGACGTGGGCGCGGTGGTGTCGCATGGTCGGCTCAGCCTCCCGGGGCAGGGGCGCTGGTCGCCCCGGTGATCGCGGCGTGCGTCGCCTCGGCCAGCTGCGCGATCTGGGCATCGTCGATGCAGTACGGGGGCATCCAGTACAGGACGTCTCCCAGCGGGCGCAGCAGCACCCCGCGGTCGAGCGCCGCGCGATAGGCGCGCAGGCCGACGCGCGCGGATGGATCGAAGGGCGCGTCGCGGTCGCCGTCGCGGGTGAGTTCGAAGGCCACCACCATGCCGGCCTGGCGCACCTCGGCCACGTGGGGCAGGCTCGCCAGCGGCGCCGCGGCGGCGGCCATCTTCGCCGCGGTCGCGCGGTTGCGCGCCAGGACGTCGTCGGATTCGAAGATGTCCAGCGAGGCCAGGGCCGCGGCGCAGGCCAGCGGGTTGCCGGTATAGCTGTGCGAGTGCAGGAAGGCGCGCTCGCGCGAGTCGTCCAGGAAGCCGTCGTAGATCGACTGCGTCGCGAGCACCGCCGCCAGCGGCAGGAAGCCCCCGGTCAGGCCCTTGGACACGCACATCAGGTCGGGCATCACCCCGGCCTGCTCGAAGGCGAACATCGTGCCGGTGCGCCCGAAGCCCGTGGCGATCTCGTCGGCGACCAGGAAGACGCCGTGCACGTCGCACAGCTCGCGCGCGCGCTTCAGGTAGACCGGATGATGCATGCGCATTCCGCCGGCGCACTGCAGGCGAGGTTCGAGGATCAGTGCGCAGACCTCGCCCGGGTGCTCGTCCAGCAGGCGCGCCAGGGCGTCGGCCGCCTCCTCGGCGCAGTCGGCCTCGCTCTGCCCCGGCCGTGCGTGCCAGGCGTCCGGGGACGGCGCGAACATCGCCTCCATCAGCAGCGGCGCATAGATGCGGCGGTACAGCGGGATGTCGCCGACCGAGAGCGCGCCGATGGTCTCGCCGTGGTAGCCGTTCCGCAGCGCCACGAACTTCGTGCGCCGCGGCTCGTCGCCGCGGTTGCGGAACCAGTGGAAGGCCATCTTCAGCGCGACCTCGACGCCGGCCGAGCCGTTGTCGGCGTAGAAGACCTTCGCCAGCGGAGCGCGGCCCGCCTGGCGCGGCGCGACCGAGAGCAGGCGTTCGGCGAGCTCCACCGCGGGCGCGTGGCTCGCCCCGGCGAGGATCACGTGCTCCAGCGTGCGCGCCTGGCGCGCGATGGCCTCGGCGATGCGCGGCTCGGCGTGGCCGTGGATGTTCGTCCACCAGCTGCTGACGGCGTCGAGCGTGCGGCGGCCGTCGGGTCCGATGAGCCAGGCGCCCTCGCCGCGCGCCACCGGCAGCAGCGGCAGGGTGTCGGGATGCTCGCGCATCTGCGTGCAGGGATGCCAGAGGACGGCGAGGTCGCGGGATCGCCAGTCGGCGGCCTCGGATAGAATGGCGGGATCGTGGACAGACCGGTCGGACATCGACGCATTATCGCCCCTTGGGCGCCCCGGGGGCGCCGGTGAGCCTGCGCCTGCCCATCATCCACGGCATCGAGGAGTCCGACGCCGGGCCCTACCGGCTCGAGCGGCTCGACCTGGAATTCGCCAACGGCGAGCGTCGCCGCTACGAGCGGCTGCATGGCCGCGGGCACGGGGCCGTCGTCGTGGTGCCGCTGCTGGACGATGACACCGTGCTCCTGGTGCGCGAGTACGCCGCCGGCGTCCACCGCTACGAGCTGGGGCTGGTGAAGGGCCGGATCGACGCCGGCGAGTCCCCGGTGCAGGCGGCGGACCGCGAGCTGAAGGAAGAGGCCGGATACGGCGCCCGGCGCCTGGACGTCCTGCGCAGCCTGACGCTCGCGCCGACCTACATGAGCCATTCCACCCACCTGGTGCTCGCGCGCGACCTGTACCCGGAGCGCCTTCCGGGGGACGAGCCCGAGGAGCTCGAGGTGGTGCCCTGGAAGCTGGACCGGCTGCACGAACTGATCCTGCGCGAGGACTTCTCCGAAGGACGTTCCATCGCGGCGCTGTTCATCGCCCGCGACTGGCTCGGGCACCATGCCGATCGCTGAGCCGCTGCGCGAGGGCGTGGTCGCGGTCGCCCGCGAGGCGGGGGCGGCGATCATGGCCGCGTACGGGCAGGGCATCGCGGTGCGCGCCAAGGCCGACGACAGCCCGGTCACCGCCGCCGACATGGCCGCGCACCGCTGCATCGTCGACGGCCTGGCCCGGCTGACGCCGGACATCCCGGTGCTGTCGGAGGAATCCGCGCACGCGGTGCCGCCAGGGCGGCGCCGGTCCTGGTCGCGCTTCTGGCTCGTCGATCCGCTGGACGGCACCCGCGAATTCATCCGGGGCAACGGCGAGTTCACGGTCAACATCGCGCTGGTCGACGACGGCGTGCCGGTGTTCGGCGTGATCCAGGCGCCGGCCACCGGCGTGGTCTGGCACGGCGTCCCCGGCCAGGGCGCCTTCCGCATCGACGACGGCGGCCGGCGCAGGGTGGCGACGCGCCGGCCGGCGACCCCGCCGCTGCGCGTGGCCGCCAGCCGCTCGCACCTGGATCCGCGCACGGTGGCGATCCTGCGGCGCGTGGGCGAACACGACACGCTCGGCCTCGGCTCCTCGCTCAAGTTCTGCCTGCTGGCCGAGGGCGGCATGGACGCGTACCCGCGCCTGGGGCCGACGAGCGAATGGGACACCGCCGCCGGCCAGGCCATCCTCGAAGCGGCGGGCGGCTGCCTGCTCGACCTCGGCGGACGTCCCTTCCGGTACAACCAGCGCGACACCCTCCTCAACGGACCCTTCATCGCGCTCGGCGACCCGGACCTGCCCTGGCGCGACTGGGTCGGGCCCGCGGCATGAGGCCGGGCCCCGGCGCGCGCCGCGACCCGTCCGCCGCAGCGGAGCAGCACCGTGACTGACACCAGCGACCCGATGCAGCGACTGCTGGGGATCATGGCCCGGCTGCGCGACCCCGAGCGCGGCTGCCCCTGGGACCTTGAGCAGGATTTCCACACCATCGCCCCGTACACGATCGAGGAAGCCTACGAGGTCGCCGACGCCATCGACCGCGGCGACATGGACGACCTGCGCGAAGAGCTCGGCGACCTGCTCCTGCAGGTGGTGTTCCACGCGCAGATGGCGCGCGAGGCCGGCGCCTTCGGCTTCGACGAGGTCGCGCGCGCGATCTCGGACAAGATGGAGCGCCGCCATCCCCACGTGTTCGGCGACGCCGATCGCGGCGACGCCGGGGGCGTGCGCGCCAGCTGGGAGGAGATCAAGCGCGCCGAGCGCGCGCAGGCCGGGGAGGCCGATGCGTCGGCGCTGGCGGGGATCGCGCGCGGACTTCCGGAATGGCAGCGCGCGGTGAAGCTCCAGGAGCGCGCGGCGCGCACGGGCTTCGACTGGCCGGGACCGGCGCCGGTGATCGCCAAGCTCGAGGAAGAGCTGGACGAGGTCCGCGCCGAGTTCGACGCCGTCGCCGCCGATCCGGCGGACCGCGCGGCCCGCGACCGCCTCGAGGCCGAGCTCGGCGACCTGCTGTTCGTCGCCGCGAACCTCGCGCGCCACGCAGGCGTCGACGTGGGCGCGGCGCTGCGGCGCGCCAACCACAAGTTCGAGCGCCGCTTCCGCACCATGGAGGCGCTGGCGGCGGCGGACGGCACCCGCCTCGATGACCATCCGCTCGAGGTCCAGGACGCCTACTGGAACCGCGCCAAGGCCGCCGACGGGCACGGCACGGGCGGCTGAGGCATCATCGGCGCACCAGGCCGGACAGGAGCGCGACGTGGCCCGCTTCGCCAGTTTCCGCGAGTTCTACCCCTTCTACCTCGAGGAGCACAGCCACCGGACCTCGCGCCGGCTGCACTTCATCGGCAGCTGCGGTGCGCTGGCCTTCGTCGTCCTGGCGATCGCGGACGCCAATCCCTGGTGGCTGGCCGGATCGCTGGCCTGCGGCTACGGCTTCGCCTGGGCCGGGCACTTCTTCTTCGAGAAGAACCGCCCGGCGACCTTCCGCCACCCCTTCTATTCCTTCGCCGGCGACTGGGTCATGTTCGCCGACATCCTGCGCGGGCGGATCCGGTTCTAGCCGCCTTCACGCGTCCTAGACCCGCTCCCGGGCACCTTTCACAAAGCTGAAGGGGTCATTGGAGGAAGACACGCATGCGCGGAACGCAGGAACCCGGCGGACTGGTCCTCATCGTCGAGGACAACCGCAACATTTCGGAGATGGTCGGCGAATACCTCGACGGCCGCGGCTTCGAGGTCGACTATGCCGCCGACGGCCTCGACGGCTATCGCCTCGCCAGCGAGAACGACTACGACGTGATCGTGCTCGACCTGATGCTTCCGCGCCTGGACGGCATCGAGGTCTGCAAGCGGCTGCGCGAGGAAGCGCGCAAGTCGACGCCGGTGCTGATGCTCACCGCGCGCGACACGCTGGAGGAGAAGCTGACCGGGCTGGGCGCGGGCGCCGACGACTACCTGGTCAAGCCCTTCGCGGTGCAGGAGCTGGAGGCGCGCCTGCGCGCGCTGATCCGGCGCGAGCGCCGCCAGGTCGGCTCGGAGGTGCTGAAGGTCGCGGACCTGGTCCTCGACCCGGCCAGCCTGCGGGCCACGCGTTCGGGCACCGAGCTGCAGCTGTCGCCGATCGGCCTGAAGCTGTTGACCATCCTGATGCGCGAGTCGCCGCGGGTGGTCAACCGGCAGGAGATCGAGCGCGAGATCTGGGGCAACAGCCTGCCCGACTCCGACACCCTGCGCAGCCACCTCTACAACCTGCGCAAGACCATCGACAAGCCGTTCGACAAACCCCTGCTGCACACCGTCCAGAGCGCCGGTTACCGCATCGCGGACATCGAACAGCCGCCGGCCTGACGCGGGCGCCAGGGGGAAGTCATGGCACAAGGGCTGCCGGGGAAGCTGCGCCGCGTGTTCGTGCTGCAGGCGGTGCTGGCGATCGTGGCGGTCGTGGCCTGCCTGTACGTGTCCACCGTGTTCGCGCGCGGGATCCTGGCGACCCAGTGGGTGCGCCAGGAAGCGACGAGGTTCTGGCAGGAGGCCGCGGACGATGCCAGCCATCCGCCGCCGTGGACCTCGTCGGTCCACGGCTACTTCGTCCCCCACGGCACCGATCCCGCGGCCGCGGGCGTGCCCGCCGAGTACGTCGCGGCGGGCCCGGGCCTGCACCGCCTGAGCCGACCCGGGACGTCGCAGCGCCTGCTGGTCGAGGACGGGCCGGGCGGCCGCCTCTACCTGCACATGGCCTTCCGCCTGGTGGACAACGTCGGGCGCTGGTCGCTGCTGATCGCGTCCATCTTCGCGGGGCTCGCGATCGCCACCGTCAGCTGGCTCAGCTACCGCATCGCGCGCGCGCTGGTGCTTCCGGTGACGGCCCTGGCGGGCGAGGTGGCCGGCTGGCACCCGAGGCAGCCCGACCTGGCCGCGATCGATCCGGTGCACCTCCCCGGCGAGGTTGGCAGCGAAGTGCACATGCTGGGCGGCGCGCTCAAGGGCCTGGCCGAGCGCACGCAGGCCTTCGTCCGGCGCGAGCGCGACTTCACCCGCGACGCGAGCCACGAACTGCGGACCCCGCTGACGGTGGTCCGCGTCGCCACCGACATGCTGCGCCGCGACCCCGAACTGCCCGATCGCATGCAGCGCTCGCTCGACCGCGTGCAGGTGGCCGCGCGCGACATGGAGGCCGTGGTCGACGCGCTGCTGATCCTCGCGCGCGAGGACGTGCCCGCCGACGCGGAGCGCTTCGAACTGCGCGGGATCGCGGCCGATGCGGTCGCCGTGGGGCGCGAGCTCCTGCGCGAGACCGGCGCCGACGGCGCGGTCGCGGTGGAGCTGGTGGAGGAGGCGCAGCCGCTGGCGCGTGGCTCCCAGCGCGCGATGGCGGTCATCCTCGAACAGCTCGTGCGCAATGCCTGCACCTTCACGCCGTCCGGGCGCATCGACGTGGTGCTGCGCGAGGATTCGGTCGAAGTGCGCGACACCGGCGTGGGGATGGAGCGCGACGTGCTGGAGCGCGCGTTCGAACCCTTCTACCGGGCCGACCAGTACGTCGGCGGCCGCGGGCTGGGGCTCGCCGTGGTGCGCCGGCTGGCCGGACGCTTCGGATGGGCGCTCGAGATCGACAGTGCCCCGGGGCAGGGAACCCGGGTGGTCCTCGGCTTCGAGGGGCGCCAGGAACGCTGACCGGGTCAACCAGGCGGCCCGCGGTGCGTTAGCCTTGCCGACCCCAGCCGCATCCAGGAACACAATGAGCCATCGTCCCAAGCGCGCCAGGCGTCCGAGCAAGGCCGTCGCCGCGACCCTCCTCGCCGTCCTCGTCCTCGCCGCCGGTGGCTGGTACCTCAAGCAGCGCGGCGCCGCGGCCGACGCCGGGACCTGGCGCACGGTGGCCGTCGAGCAGGGCGACATCCGCGTCGCGATCTCGGCCACCGGCACGCTGAGCGCGATCTCGACGGTGGTCGTCGGCAGCCAGATCTCCGGCCAGGTGACCGACGTGCTCGTCGACTTCAACGACAAGGTCGAACAGGGGCAGGTGATCGCGCGCATCGACCCCAGCACCTACCAGGCGCAGATCGAGCAGGGCTCGGCCCAGATCGCCAGCGCGCGCGCCAGCCTCGCCCAGGCGCAGGCCAGCCTCCGCAACGCGGAGCTCGACTACCGGCGCAAGCGCGAGCTGGGCGAACGCCAGCTGGTGTCGCGCAGCGACGTCGACCTCGCCCGCGCCGCGCTGGAGCAGGCGCGCGCCCAGGTCGCCTCCGCGCAGGCGCAGATCAACCAGCAGTCGGCCTCGACGCAGACCACGCGCATCAACCTCGAGCGCACGGTGATCCGGTCGCCGGTCGACGGCGTCGTGCTCACGCGGACGATCGAACCCGGACAGACCGTGGCCGCGAGCCTGCAGGCACCGGAGCTGTTCACCATCGCCGAGGACCTGTCGAAGATGAAGATCGAGCTGGCCGTCGACGAGGCCGACATCGGGCAGGTGCAGGCGGGGCAGTCGGTCGGCTTCACCGCCGACGCGTTCCCCGACCGCCAGTTCCGCGGCGTGGTCGAGCAGGTCCGCCTGAGCGCGACGAACACGAACAACGTGGTGACCTATCCGGTGGTGGTGACGGTGGACAACGGCGACGGCACGCTGCTGCCGGGCCTGACCGTGAACGCCGAGATCGAGGTCAGCCGCCGCGACGGCGTGCTCAAGGTGTCCAACGCGGCGCTGCGCTACAAGCCGACCGGCGCCGAGGGCGCGGCGGCGGCGATGCCACCGGGCGGCGCGCGCAGCGGGCTCAACGGCGACCTCGCCCGCGAGGCGGCCGCGCTCGGCCTGGACGATGCGCAGCAGGCGGCCTTCGACGAAGCCATCGCCGCGATCCAGGCGCGCCAGCAGGCGCGACAGGCGGCGCCCCCGGCCGGCGGGCCGGGCGGCGGGCCGATGGGCGGGATGCGGGTCGTCTCCGGCGCGCCGTCGGGCGCGATGGCGTCCCAGATCCGGCAGCGCATGCTGCAGCGGTTCCGCGACGACTTCGCGGGCTTCCGCGCGACCCTGGACGAAAGCCAGGCCGCGCGCTGGGATGCCGCCGTCGCCGGGCTGGTCGGCGCCACGCGCGCCACGGTCTACCGGCTGGAGGATGGGCGGCCCGTGCCCGTGGTCGTCCGCGTGGGTGCCACCGACGGCACCGCCACCGAGGTCTCCGGCGCACTGGAGGCCGGCGACCTGCTGGTCACCGGCGAGCGCGCCGCCCGATGAGCGCCGCCACCCCCATCATCGAGACCCGCGGGCTCGGCAAGGTGTACTCGCCGGGCACCGAGGCCGAGGTGGTGGCGCTGAAGGGCGTCGACCTGCGCATCGAGCCGGGCGCCTTCGTCGCCATCATGGGGCCCTCGGGCTCCGGGAAGTCGACGCTGATGAACCTGATCGGCTGCCTCGACACGCCGGACTCGGGAAGCTACCGCTGCGACGGCGTCGATGTCTCCACGCTCGACGCCGAAGCGCTCGCCGCCCTGCGCCGCGACAAGATCGGCTTCGTCTTCCAGGGCTTCAACCTGCTGCCGCGCATGACCGCACTCGACAACGTGGCCATGCCGCTGGCCTATGCGCGCGTGCCGCCGGGCGAGCGCGAGCGCATGGCGGCCGAGGTGCTGGCCGCGGTGGGGCTCGGCGACCGCTCCGGACACCGCCCCAGCGAACTCTCCGGCGGCCAGCAGCAGCGGGTCGCCATCGCCCGGGCGCTGGTCAACCGCCCGCCGCTGCTGCTTGCCGACGAGCCCACCGGTGCGCTCGACTCGCGCACCGGCGAGGAGATCCTGGCGCTGTTCAAGCGCCTGCGCGACGACGGCCACACCGTGGTCCTGATCACGCACGACGCCGAGGTCGCGGCGCACGCCGACCGCACCTACGTGATGCGCGACGGCGAACTCCATCCGGAACACGCGGAGGCCGGGGCATGAGGTTCGGCGACGTCATCAGGACGGCCGTCCACGCCCTGCGCGGCAACTGGATGCGCAGCGTGCTCACGTCGCTCGGCGTGATCATCGGCATCGCCGCGGTGATCGTGATGGTGTCGGTGGGGCAGGGCACCCAGTCGGAGATCGACAAGATGGTCTCGGGGCTGGGTTCGCAGCGCCTCGACATCTCCCCGGGTTCGCGGCGGGGCGCGGGCGGCGTGCGCATGAGCGCGTCGAGCTTCTACACCCTCACCGAGGGCGACGTGGACGCCATCCGCCACGACATCCCCGAGGTGCAGTACGTGGCCGGCTCGCTGCGCGGCGGCACCCAGGTGGTCTATGCCGAGAACAACTGGTCGAGCAGCTGGCAGGGCGTGCAGCCCGACTACTTCGACATCAACGGCTGGGTCATCGCCGAGGGCGAGGCCTTCGACGCGCAGGCCTACAGCGGCGCCGCCAAGGAAGTGATCCTGGGCGAGACCGTGCGCCGCGAGCTGTTCGGCGACGAGCCGGCGGTCGGGCAGACGGTCCGCCTGGGGCGCGTGCCCTTCGTCGTCGTCGGCACGCTCGCGCCCAAGGGGCAGGGCGGCTGGGGCCAGGACCAGGACGACGTCATGATGGTGCCGCTGCAGACCGGCCGCCGGCGGCTGCTCGGGGCGATGGGGCTGCCGCCGGGGGCGGTCATGCAGATCGCGCTGACCGTGGCCGATGCCGACGACCTGGGCTACGTGCAGGGCGAGGTCGAGTCGCTCCTGCGCCAGCGCCACCGCATCGCGCCGGGGGCCGAGGACGACTTCACGGTGCGCAACATCTCGGAGATCGTGGCCACGCGGACCGCGACCACGCGGCTGATGTCGCTGCTGCTGGGCGCCGTGGCCACGATCTCCCTGATCGTCGGCGGCATCGGCATCATGAACATCATGCTGGCCNNATGCTGGTCTCGGTGACCGAGCGGATCCGCGAGATCGGCCTGCGCATGGCGGTCGGCGCCGGGCCGTCGGACGTCCGCCGGCAGTTCCTGGCCGAAGCCATGCTGCTGTCGCTGGTCGGCGGGGCGCTGGGCATCCTGATCGGCATCGCCGGCTCCCTCCTGGTGGGGCGCTTCGGCGACCTGCCGGTGGTCCTCAACGCCCAGGTGGTCGGGCTGGCGGCCGGGTTCTCGGTCGCCACGGGGCTGTTCTTCGGCTATTACCCCGCGCGCAAGGCCTCGCTCCTGGACCCGATCGAGGCCCTCCGCCAGCAGTAGCCGCCGCCGCGTGCGGCCGCTTCCGGACGGGGCCGCCGCCTTGTGGCAAAATTGCCTGCTTCCGGTCGGACGCGGCGGCAGATCTCGCATGCAGTTCCCAAGCCGGCGCCGCCTTCCCGGCGGGCGCCCCCACACCGCCGGCATCGTGCCGGCACCGGCGTCGCCCCGCGGCGGCCCCCGCTGAGCGGCGGCGCCATGGCGGACCAGACCGGCCATGTCCCACGCGGCCCGGCGCGCATGCTGAAGGCGACCGTCTGGTCGCTGCAGGGCCTGCGCGCGGCCTGGCTGCACGAGTCGTCGTTCAGGCTCGAGGTCTGCCTGTTCGCCGTGCTCGCGCCCACCGGGTGGTGGCTGGGGCAGGACGGGGTGGAGCGCGCGCTGCTGGTCGGCAGCCTGTTCCTGGTGCTGGCCGTGGAACTGCTGAATTCCGCCATCGAGGCCGTGATCGGCCGCTACGGCGACGAGTACCACGAGCTTGCCGGCCGCGCCAAGGACATGGGCTCGGCGGCGGTCTTCGTGCTGATGCTCAACGTGCTGCTGGTGTGGGGCGCCCTGCTCCTGCCGCGCCTGCCATGAATCCCGTGCCGCGCACGGGCGACGAATCCCGAAGGACAAGCAAGCAATGATCGAACTGATAACCGACCCGCAGGTCTGGATCCTGCTGGTCACGCTGGCCACGATCGAGATCGTTCTCGGCATCGACAACCTGGTGTTCATCTCGATCGCGGTCAGCCGGCTGCCGGTGGATCGCCGCGAGTTCGCGCGCAAGTTCGGCATCGCCGTGGCCTGCATCACGCGCATCGGCCTGCTGCTCACCCTGGCCTGGCTGGCGGGGCTCACGAGCGACCTGTTCATGCTGTTCGGGCAGGGGATCTCGGTCCGCGACCTGGTGCTCGTCCTCGGCGGCCTGTTCCTGATCGTGAAGGGCGTGATGGAGATCCGCTCGCTGGTGCTCGGCGAACACGAGGACATCGACGGCACGGGCAGGGCCGCGACCTCCTTCGGCATGGTGATCGCCCAGATCGCGGTGATCGACATCGTGTTCTCGCTGGATTCGGTCATCGCCGCCGTGGGCATGGCCGCGGAGTACGTGCCGGTGATGGTCGCGGCCATCCTCATCGCCGTCGCGGTGATGCTGCTCGCCGCGCAGCCGCTGGGACGCTTCATCGACAACAACCCGACCGTGAAGATGCTGGCGCTCGCCTTCATCGTGCTGATCGGCGCCTACCTGCTCACCGAGGGCTTCGACATGCACATCCCGCGCGGCTACATCTACGGGTCGATGGGCTTCTCGGCCTTCGTCGAGGGCCTCAACCTCTGGGCCAAGCGGCGCGCGCTGGCCGGCGTGGCGCGCGAGTGAGGCCGGCATGAGCCTGCTGCACCTCGTCGATCCGGTCGCCGTCCAGTCGCCGGCCTTCGAGCTGTTCGGGCGGACCTTCGCCCCGGGCGTGCACTGGTACGGGCTCATGTACGCCCTGGCCTTCCTCAGCGCCTGGCTGCTGGGCCGCGCGCGGATCCGAGGCGGCCGCCTGCCGGGCGTGGATGAAGCCGGCTTCGGCGACCTCATGTTCTACGGCATGCTCGGCGTGGTGCTGGGGGGGCGGATCGGCTACGTCCTGTTCTACGCATCCGGGCACTTCCTCGACGATCCCCTGATGCTGGTGCGCGTCTGGGAGGGCGGGATGAGCTTCCACGGCGGCCTGCTCG
>LSQX01090836.1_pt1 | contig 24611 bp, 21 predicted proteins | sample 654561 | NCBI WGS metagenome assembly LSQX01 (sample SAMN04489861, study PRJNA283612) | anaerobic digester metagenome | isolation source: 4 biogas reactors fed with cattle manure at either 37C or 55C with and... | place: Denmark: Kongens Lyngby | collected 2014
CGAACTACTGTTGACACTAGCTCCGGTGGTTTACCTCCTTTTATAATACATATATATTTACTATGTTTTACCCTACAAAAAAAGCGTTTGGATACCCACTCCATACCGGTATCCAAACGCCTGGCTTCAAATCGATACAAGCCACCTAGCTAGAGCACGCCCATGCGGACCACCGGTATGAAGGCACGACAACAAACGCCGTTACAGTAGCAACAGCACTCAGCCATCACATATCCGGTGATACCCATGCCGGCTCTTTGCATCGTTTCAACCTCCCCCATGATATCGTTCCCGCCGCTTCCCAGCCGGCGGCTGGAAAGCTTCGGTTCGCATGTTGCATAGCAAACATATATGCTTTGTATGAGTCATTTTGCCTGATGTTCATCCATTTGTCAATACCTTCCGGAAAAATATTTTTATTACATATCTGGTTAGTATGTTTTCCTGTTTTGCGTCTTCAATGCCTCCATTTTTCATGCGCCGGCTTCCTCCGTTACTTCATCTTGAGTTCCCTTGCTTGCACTTCCCTGCCACAAAAGAATGATCTCCCGTAGAATCTTTCCCGGGCTCTTATTTAGATCGCTGTAATTGTATAGTTTCTTCTCGCCAGGGACTTCCACTTCAAAATGGTAGGGTCCGGCATTTCTTATGGCCAGCCCGGCAAATTCCATGGAGACCATCACTTCGCTTTCGTCAATTTCTTGTGTGGGAAATTCTACCCTCCGGCACCTCTCAAAGCGGCGCAGTTCCCGCCACAGGCGCACTTCCTGTTCCGTCAGATGCAGTTCGGGATATATGGACGCCACATGCAACAGCTCCCAAGTGGTCCTTTGCGGCCCCTGCGGTCCGTAGCCACCCGGCTCAATGCGCAGGCTTAATTCTTGCCATTGTTCAATTTCAAATCGGACTGCCAGTTTATGAGGCGAGGTACCACCGGGCGCCTCCCGAATGTCTTTTCTAGGCAAAATGGTGTAGTTTTTTATCCGGCCATAACGCATGATGCCCTGCTGGTCTTTATCGCGGAATAACCGTTTTGATTGATACAAGGCTACGTATTCTAGGTCACTCAAATACTTTTGTACCTTGTCAAGGTACGTGTAGTATATCCTATGGCTCAAGCAGACATCCAACTGCTCCTTGGCACGAAGCGGGCCAATCAACACATTCCGCTTATGGGCGCGGGAAAAATATTCGGCCGTACCTTCCTGCACCACGGCCCGCTCGAAAGCACTGTCCGGGCCTTCTAGGATGAGTTCATCCAGTAAGCGTTCCACCAACATGGTCTGCCCCGGCAAGAACGGTAACGCACCGATGCCAACTTGTTGTATGCTGGTATAAAACTTCGACGGTTTTCCTCCTAGCAAGCCGGCGTATGCCCGTTCATCATTATGGGGAAACAGCACAAAGGCCCCAAATACCTCCCGGCTCAAGTCCGGATGAGCGTGTATGATGGCATCCCGGTAACGGTGCATAGCATTGATGGTGTCCTCCGGAGGACCGGCTTGGTGGAATTTCTCGATGTACTCCTTGTCAACGCAGAGGCGGTATTTAGCATCAAAGATGTAGAGATATTTGCTTCGGGAACCCTTCTTTTCCAGCTGCAGCACACTGTCGGGCTTCTGGCTAACAGTCGGCAGGTCGGTATAAAAGCGATTGTAACTAATGCTGAAACGCTCACCGCTAAGAGGATTGAGATACTCCATCGTTGATTCTTTGCCCTTTTTTAGATTCAGAACCAAGCCGGTTCGGTCCACAGCAATGATATTGTGACCGGTTAATTCGTATTTCTTGCGCAGGAGGGCATTTATCTTCAAGAAACACCAGTATTCATACAGCTCAGCCATACCCTTAAGCGATATTGAGAAAATATCCGCCAGGATATTCAGCCCCTTCGTCAGCATCAGGTAATAACGATACACGTCACGATAACCGACTGCCATTTGCATTACCAAGGAGGAATGTTCTACTCTTTTTAGCTCCCCCACATTTTCTAAGAAGGGATGTCGCGCATAACGCCGCAGATAATGCCACGCTCGGTCCACTTCCGCTATGACCCGCTCATCAATTTTGAGCCTCCGGCCATATGCGGCAAATTGGCGCAATCTTAACTCTAATTGCTTTAACATCCACTTCAAGAACTGGTTCTCATAAGTATTAAAGGTCAAATATTTTCTGTGATCCGGCAACCGTCTAGGAGTAAACGCTTTCTCCCTCAGGGACAACAGGCCATTCGGATTCAGGTCGAGAAGATAGGGACGCTTCATCAACCATAAAGCTGCCTTCTGCCTGCCGCCCTTGACTTTTTCCGGGGGTAAAACCTCCTGAGCGGAAACAATTCTGTGATGGGGTTGCGCTTTCACATACTCGAATGCCCGCCTCAGATGTTCCCATAGAATTTTGAAGATAGCATAAAATTCTGCCGGGGAAGGCTCCTGTTGCTTTTGGAGGCGCGCATAGATGCTCGTGCGGCCCAAAAAACTGAAAGCTAAATTATAGATCTCCTCCGTTACCTCTTGCAGCAGCCGGTGGTAATCTTTACGGTAATCCAGCTTACTAGGATAAACCTCTATCTCAAAGGCTAGGAGCCGCTGCTCGTCATCCCATATCTCAAATTGAGAGAAACCTACCTCGTCCTGAAAGTTGATGATTCCCGATTGCAGACCTCCATTAGGGTCAACAGGGCTTAGGGCTTCTCGCAGCTCTAGGTTGATGTGCTCCAGGCGCAAATGTTTAGTACAGCCTTCTTTCCGTTGCAAAAGTAATTCATAATGCGTCTGCTCAAAAAAGACCGGAGTTATGGGCTCTCCACGATAAGGCACTAATCCTCGCTCCGGATCGAAGACCTCAGTTTTTGCCTCAGGGATGACTTTTAAATGCGCTCCCAGCAGTCTTCCCTCTTCATCCTGATGTAACCTGAATGCTTCCACGGTGTCATTCTTAGCAGGGCCTTTAATGGTCACAACAAAATCTGAGGTCTCAATGCGCAATAAAGTTGTATTACGGCCAGAACGAGGTGAACCCATCGCTCTGCAGCCTCCCAAGCATAAAATCCAGTTTTTTGTAGCTCAGAGAATAACGGTCTTGACAGAAATCCATAAGTTCTTTTAAGACGTCTTCCAACCGATAGTGGTTGCCCTGAAGGCGCGGCAATATCTTTTGCATAATCTGAAAATCTATCGCTCGGTCTTCCGGCAGCAAGTTCCATTGGTGGTTATAAAGTAAGTAAAAGCAAAACTCATCCCGCACCCGGTAGCCAACCTGAAAACCGCAGGGTGAAATGATTTTATTGATGTCCTCTAGAATTTTTATTTTTTCTCTGAGAAATTCCTCATTACCGGCCACGCAATCTTTCAAGCGTATGTAATCACTGCGAAAATACTCATTGGTGAGTTCCAGAGGTGCTATGTCATCTTGCACATCCGGCAGAATACCTAAGTCAATATCCGTCAGCTCTATGGTGTTGGCCCGATCCAAGACTTTACGACTGAAGGAATGGGTAGTCTCATCCATGTTAACCGTACCGATAACATAAAGATTTTCGGGGAAGTACAGCTTTCGGTCCTCGCCCAGCTGCAAATCAATGGGAAGACTAACAATTCTATTCCCCCGCAATTCGCGGGATTCGATAATGCTTAAAAAATCGCTAAAGTAATATTCCACCCGGGACAGGTTCATTTCATCCAAACACACAAAATAGGGATAGCTAGGATTGTCCAAGGCAGCTTCGATCACTTTCGTTAACGGTCCTGCCACAAACTCCCCCTGCAAGTTCCTATATCCTAACAAATCCGTGCTATCATTCCAATCCGGTCTCACAGAAATCAAAGTATAACGCCCATTTTCCGCTGTAGCCCCTACCGCCTCCGCTAGCAGCCGGCAAACCTTGCTTTTACCGGTACCGGAGATGCCGGCCAGAATTACGAAAGGCTTTGTTTTTAATGATAAGTACAAATTCTTGATAAAATCCTCGGTGAACGAATAACCCTTGGCGCGGACAAAACTATGAATATGTATCACCACTTCGGGAACGCTCATTAACTCCTTCTCAGGAGGAGCATTGATAGTCATTTCTCCGTCACGACTTTTTCTTCGTAACACAAAATATTTATCACCATTGGTATCAGCTTCAACTCTGTCACAAACAAAGGTCCCTTCAAAATGAAATAACTGCCCCCGCTTCTCGCGTGTAAAGACATAAACGGGATAGCCTTCTTCCTTCGACAACCTTACGGCCATATTGGATTTGGCCTGTTCATTATATGTTTTCGAGCCATCCGGCTGCATCCGGCCTTCCAAATAATACTTCAGAATGGTTTCGTTTTCATCCAACCAGGTGTTGGCGTAGGCTCCCCCGTCCAAAGTACAGAGAATTATGACCCCTTTTTCTATAGGGTGGATACCCTTCATCTGGTTTTGTCCCGATAGGCGGGCCACATCGGCAGCGGAAACGGCATATCCGAATGGCAAGTTTTCTAAATCCTGAACAGTTAATTCCGTGTTTTGAAAGTGGTTTTTATAATACTGATAAAGGTGCTTCCAAGCTACTTTGCGCAATTCTTTGATGGTTTTCCAGTTCAACTTCGCCAAAACCTTTGGTTTAAAATACAAATATCCTCTGGCTTGGTCCACATCAATGACATCCTGAAAGGCAGGCATCGGCATTTTGAGCATGGTTTCTCGAATCTTGCTGTCGGACAAGGTTTCCACTCGCGCCAAGACCGCCCCATCTCTTTCTGGCTGTCTCCCTTTTCTCCGCCTTTCCAGATAAAATGCCTTGAAGCTGGTGGCTACGTCATCTATGGAAGCCCCACCTTCTTGGTTAAGGTTATCCAGTAATGCTAAAACGGCTACCATCATATAAGAAGTTTGCTTGTGCCCAAACTTTTGGTCGAAAAGCTCTGCAATTGACATTTTCGTATCCTCCACCCCATCTTGGCAATTGCTGCCATGATACTTAGCACCACTATACCCCGGTTTGCCCAAAACACGTACTTGCTATCAGCATGAACCGAAAACTGAACCCTGGCTTTTTGCAACAATGTTAACAGTTTGCTCAAACCCTGCCACCACAAACCCCCCGCGCTTTTCGCCATCATTTGCTTAAATTATACCATATGGCAGTTCTTGTATTTGGCAAAATAAAAGTGAGTTTGTGTCAAGTACGAGTAGGCATGTTTTTGTCTTTCCTGAAGCCTGTTTAAAATGTTATTTGGTAACTCTACGCTTGCGCTTATCACTACACCCCAAAAGAAGGTAATTACCAATTTCCCCATGACAAAGCCAGAATCCAACAGAGAGCCTTTCGGCCAACCTTAACACGGAGCCTCTGGCAGGCCGTGTGAACCGGCTAGGGACAGCTACCACGGCCTTACTTGGCTGAATACCTTTTGCCCGAGATACTTTTATTGGGCAGCATGAAGTATACCTATCTCCAACGGATGTCTTAGCGATAGGTCAATTCCCCAAAGTCCTGCATATTAAACAAATTCCGAATTACTCGCCTCCCATGGGTCATCTTGCAATTGGAAAATGGGATCTTACCTTTGTGCAGGGGATAAATATTCTTTTTGATAGTCTTATCAACGGTTTTCTTGGTGTTGCTGATGGTTTCTTCAAACCTGTCTGTTAACCGGTCTGATACCTGCCCTGATATGAGAGCGGCAATTTTATCTTTAAACCCCTCTCCCATTTTAAGGGCGATGATTTTTGCTAAATTAGTGGCTCCTGCTTGGCTCCAACTCTTCCCGCCTTTCATCCGCTTGGCAAATATGTCTACATTCTTTTCTATCGTGCCCAGAGTGCGGTATTCCAAGCCTTTCGGTGGAGACGGGATTTCTATTCCTTCCCTGTCTTTGTAGCTGATGATGCCGTCTTGGTTGTTCTTGATGTACCTCTCCAATTCTTCAAGTTTCTCGATTTCATCGGCCAATCCATCGCATTGATATTTCATTGCTTCTATCCTGGCATATACTTTGCCAAATTGACCGGCTTTGAGCCATCTTTTGATTTGCTGCCTTGCTTTTTTGTCTTTTATATTCTTGATGATGTTTCGGGACACGTGGTAGGGATCTAACTGAAATATCCCTTCTTTGGGCTCATGGTCATATCTGATCCAATCGGCTCCGTCACCGTTTAGTATCCGGTATCGGACTTTATCCATATTGTATTTGGCAGCTAAAGTGGCTTCTCTTAGGTCTTGAAATTCTTCGCCACTGTGATAGCCGGCAAAGACTGTTTTCCCTACTGTCCTATATTCTTCTGAGCCTTCATACCGGGGCTCCCAACCTTCGTAGGCTATGCCTATCCTTAATTCCTTCCGCCCATTGCCTCTTTGGGGCCTGCTTTTGCCCTGCATGGACAAATGAATACCGTCTGCTTCTTCAAAAAGCACACTGACTTCCCGCTCGCCACATAGTTCATGGTTCTTAAATGCTCTGATGAGCTCCTCTTCTGTTTTCCTTTGTCGTTGGCCTACTATTTGGACGATATCCCAAACTGCTTGGTGGCTGATGGTTTGGCTCGTTAGTTCTTTAATGGTTTGGGCTACTTGGCGGTAAGATTTATGGCAACTTAGTTCTATGATCTTTTCGGCAAGATTAGGGGATATGGTACCAATCTTTTCAAAGCCCAGAGCTTTGTCAAGGAGGTAAATATGCTGAACCTGGCCGTCTTCGTTAATCTTTTTGTAGATATTTCTTCGTACCTGCACTTCTCCCATGATGGTCTTAATGGTGGTCGTCTTCTTCCCTTTCAACCTTAATTGGGCTTTGTCCCTGTTTTTCGCCAGTTCTTCATCTGCCTGCTCTAGAAAATGCTTCATCATTTCTCTTGCCATTTCGCAGCCTATTCTAAAGAAAATTTGTTCTATGTCCTTGAATGTTACGTCTTTAACCGGTAAACTGATCATGTCACGTCTCACCTCGTTTGTTGGTCTGGTCAACTACAAACTACAGGAAAGACGTGACTATGGGAAGAGTTTTTTGGCTCTTCCCATATTTTTTTGAAGGGTTGCCCACGAAAATTTTACTCTAAGTAAAAGTGATCCACTTTTAATCCTTATGACATTACAAAAGTGATCCACTTGCGAGCCGGATTAAAAATTATGACACTGCAAAACTGATCCATTTGCCCGGTTATGACACCATAAAAGTGATCCACCTCTCATCATGACCCTGTATACTTAGAGCAAAAGCCACAGCTCTTGGTACAGGGGGAGAGGAAGTGATCGATATTAATATTTATGAGGAAATCAGACGTCTGTACGCAGTGGAAAAGTTGTCCCAACGGGCTATTGCCAAAAGATTGGGCATCTCCCGCAATACAGTCAGACGTTACTGTAATGGAGAAAACGTACCTTGGGAAAGCAAACCCCGCCACTATGAGTGCCCAGTTACCGGACCCATCCGGTCAATTGTAGAAAAGTGGCTCGAAGAGGACCAACGGGCACCCAAAAAACAGCGCCATACAGCAACCAGAATTTACGAACGTCTAGTTGAAGAATGCGGGTTTATCGGCTCATATTCTGCCATCCGGGATTTGGTAAGAGAATTACGCTGTCAAGAACATAAAGCACATATCCCTTTAGCATTTGACCCCGGCGAAGCCGCTCAGGTGGACTGGGGCGAAGCCACTGTCTATTTAAACGATGAAAAAGTTAAAGTGCAGCTGTTTTGTTACCGGCTTTGCAACAGCAGTGCTCCCTATGTAGCTGTTTTTCCCAACCAGCGTAACGAATCTTTCTTGAGCGGCCATGTACAAGCATTCCAATTCTTCGGCGGTGTTCCGAAGCGTCTTATTTATGACAATGTTAGAACAGCCGTAAAAGAAGGCTGGGGTCGCCATGTGCGGGCAGAGCAACCGGTTTTCTTAGCTCTAAGAAGCCATTATGCTTTTCAAGCAGACTTTTGTAATCCAGGCGCTGCCAACGAAAAGGGGTTAGTTGAAGGATTGGTTGGTTACATCCGCCGTAATGTACTGGTACCGGTGCCAAGGGTAAGCAGCTTGGCAGAACTGCAGGCACTACTTAACGAAAGGTGCCGGCGCTACCAGGAAAAACAGCTACCATATCATCAAAACAGAATCAAAGATGCCCTGCTTATAGAACAACAATATCTGACACCCTTGCCGGCTAGACAATTTGATTATGCCATCACCTCCCTGGCAGAGGTAAACAGCATGAGTTTAGTCAAATTTGACCGCAACCGTTACTCAGTACCGGTAGATTTAGTGGGCAAAACTGTGACGGTTAAAGGTTATCCATGGGAAGTGAGGATTTATCATCGTTCAAAAGAAGTAGCCGTTCATCAGCGGATTTACCGGCAAGGTGAAACCAGCCTTGCCTTAGAACACTACCTGCCCATACTGGTTAAAAAACCACGCTCCCTGGCCAATGCTGCTCCATTACGACAAGCTTCCTTGCTCCCCGGATTCACCAAGTTTAAAGATTATCTCTTGGCCAGAGGTGAAACTAAGGAACTGGCAGGAGTTTTAAAGCTGGTCATGGACTACGGCATTGATGAAGTGGAAGGAGCCGTCTTAAAGGCTATGGATAGCAGCCAGTACAGCTGCCAGGCGGTCTACTATTACTTGACCACCAGAAACCTTCCAACGGATAAACCAAACATCTTAACAACTTATCCCAAAGTACAACCGGTGGACCTGACCATGTACGATCACCTTTTGGCGGGTGAGGCCAGATGAACGGCACTAAAAGCATCGCTCTTTATGCCAAAGAACTAAAATTGCCCACCTTCGCCGATTACCAAACAGTGATCCGCCAAGCCACGGAGAATGGTTGGGGTTATGAAGAATTTCTATGGCAAATGCTGGCCCGGGAAGCAGCCAAGCGCCGGGAAAACCAGATTGCCCGCTTGATTAAAAGGGCTCGCTTCCCGCTGAAAAAGACTCTCGATGAGTTTAAATTTGAACACTTGCCATATTTGGAAGAAGCGTTAGTTCGTCAATTGGCCACAGGAAGCTTTATTGAAAAACGAGAGAATATCGTGATGATTGGTAACCCCGGTACCGGCAAAACACATCTCAGTATCGCCCTTGGCCTTGCGGGCTGTTACCGGGGTTATTCAGCCCGCTTCTTCACGGCCGCTGAACTGGTAACCAAGCTAACCGAGGCTAGGGACGAACATAGGATGGGCCGCTTAACCAGAGAAATTGCCAAAACTAATTTACTGATTGTGGATGAACTATCGTATGTTTCCTTCCCACGTCATAGCGCAGAACTGTTATTTCAGGTTATCTCGGAAAGGAGTGAGCGTGGAAGCGTCATTATCAATACCAACCTTGATTTCTCTAAATGGGATCAAATTTTCAGTGACCACATGCTGGCAGCCGCCTTGGTGGACAGAGTTACTTTCAAATCTCACATTTTGAACATGAATGGTGATTCCTACCGTTTAAAACATCGATAGTTGAGCTGCACAAAGAAACGACTAGGTGGATCACTTTGACTCTGTCAGGGGTGGATCAGTTTTACACTGTCATGTGGATCACTTTTGTATTGACAATCGCAACTTTGGCGACCCTTTTTTGGTTTACGTCATATACGAGGATCACAAACATCGCAATTCTCCTCTTTACCATTGAGCGACAAAGGGCTCGTAAACAGTTTCCCCCATCAAGTGCTTTTGCAACTTGTACAACTCCAAGCGAATGAGTCGCCTATAGGACACTTCCCGGCCGGTGCTGCGGTGTTTGATGGTTACTTTCAACCGCTTGTCCAGTTCCTCGACAAATTTCCTCCTCGCATTTTCCTTTAAAACAATCCCTTCCATCCCTGCTTCAAAGTCGTTCTTCGTTATCATCTTTTTTCCAATAAGAGTAAAAATCAAGCGGTCCACAATGATAGGTTTGAACACCTCGGACACGTCCAGATTTAACGTGAACCTCCGAAAATTTGTGGCATGCAGGAAACCAATCCGGGGGTCTAAATGTGTCCGGTAAATCTCGCTAAGAACACATGTGTACAATATGGAATTGCCAAAACTAATTAAACTGTTTAAATAGTTTTTCGGCGGCCGGCGTGAGCGCTCTTCGAACACGAAATCAGGGTTCTCCAAAATAAGATCAAAGGACTTGTAATAATGGTTCCTGATATTTCCCTCCAATGCCATCAACTCAGCAACGTTATCACAGACGTCTATTGAACCTTCCAAGTTTTCAACGGCTTCCATGCAGTGCTGTAAATCCTTGCCCCGATTTTGATAGTACCGGAGAACCTTTTTTATGTTAGCTACAGCTCCTAAAACGAATTGTCTGGCTATAGCCATCCGTTTCTCGTGGTCCAGGTAGTGCTCCGCCTGGCGCAAAATCATGTAGCCCGAGTTGTAATGCTCTCTAGGATAAAACGTGCCCATATAGTATCCATAGTAGTTAAAGTAGTGAATGAGTATTTCCGCTTGGGAAGCGAATTCCAGAAAGCGCTTATTAAGACTAACTTCCCCGAACAGAAAAAGCTCACCTATTTCTTCTACTGGTAAGAACTTCCTTCCCTCAGCGGTAGTGAAACAAATCGTATTGTCTTTGCGCTGCAACTCACCGTCGGTGAAGATGTAAATCGTCTTTTTCAACCTGAACCACCCCTAGGCCCAGCAAAAATCACCATAGGCACAGTTCCGGCAATATTTACCTTTTACCGGTGGTGGCGGCGCATCCTGACAAGCAATGCGCAGAATATCCCTTTTTGCTTTTTCGACTTCTGCCTCTAGCTCAGGGGTCAAAGCAACGGCTAATCGCTTCTTTTCTTCAGGGAACAAAAGCTCCCCTTGCGCCTTTATACCTAATTCTTGCAGTTCATAGAGGTAAAGGGCCAGCTGCATGATCGCGCTTTTCTCATATCTCGAAGACTTTTTTACCTCCCCAATAACCCATTGACCGTCTTTTTTTCTAACCAAATCAAATTTCAAGTGGCCTACCATGACTTCTTTCTTGTTTCGCGGATATGCCGTCTCCTGCAAGAACCGGCCCAGTTCCAAGTTAGCATGGTCACTTTCCGGCTCCACATGTCGTGCCATGAGCCAAACTTCCCGGTGACAGATGTAATAGTACCACATTAAAGTACCAGAAACTTTGATTTCAGCATTTTCCATTAGGCTTCGCCTCTTAATGAGCAGAATAACGGTCTTCCGCTTCGGCGCCCCTGTTTACAGCACAGGGGATAAGATGTCCTCATCTTCCTCCGGTGGCACAAACCCAAGAACTGGGCTATATAATCCCCCATCTTTACTTATTGCTTCCTTGCCTAAAAACCACGCCCGCCCATGCAAGATCGGCCGAAAGACAGGTTCTTCATCCTCCGTCAAAAACCTCGCGCAAAAGGCTCTGCAAGCAGTTATCATAGTCTTTGGTATTTCAATGGCATACTGCATCACCTTTTGCACCAACTTCTTTTGCTCGTCCATGTCTTCCAGGGTCCACTCTGTCTCCTCTAGCTTTCTTAACATAGGCAAAAGTTTGCTATTTTCTTCCACAAACACGGTCACGGTATCAACGGCTATGTTATCCTCATCAATTAACTCGTGATATTCTCCCCACTCACCGCGAGACAATTTATCGAAGAGAAGCACTGGAGACACCCCTTCGACCACTTTAGCGTAATATTCCTCCACGATGCGTCTAACCTCTTTTTCCTCAAAAATCGGATTTTTGATCAGCACTTCTTTTGTCTTATCGATCAGTATGTCATCATAAACGTTTTTCCAAGTAGAGTGGCCCTTGTTGTTGACAATTTCAGCTACCAACACATGACCTAACAGATCTTCACGGGAGTGTCTATTGCATCTTCCAGCTACTTGAATAATGCTATCGAGCGGCCCCAGATCTCTGAACACCCAGCCAAAATCCAAGTCTACACCTGCTTCTACCACTTGAGTTGCTACCAAATAGCGGCGTCTTTTCTTTCTCTCTAACCATTTCAGGTATCTCAAGATAATCCGGCGCCGGTAAGGGGTGAGCCAACCACTTAATAAGAGTAAAGGCGCCTCCAGCTCAAGACTCTCCAGAGCCCGGTAGGCCCGGATAGCAGCCTTCTTCCTGTTTACTACCACCATACCGGATAGCTCCCGCACCGGCAGTTTATCGCCCAACACAAGAGGTAATTCATCTACAGTGATTTTCTTGATTTTACCGCTTGCTTCATCCATCAAAACTTCATATTGGTGCCTGTTATAGGGAAAGACGGTATCGGGGGGCGCCAGCTCCCGACAGGTGACAATCTCCGGTTGCGTAGCGGTCATGAGGAGGAAAAACGTATGCCACTCTTGGCTGAGATAGGACAGGACTTGACCAAAACCATGCCAAAAGCGCGGCGAAATGGTCTGGGGTTCATCAAGAATTATCACCGCATTACTTAGACGGTGAAAATTCATCGTGCGATTAGAACGCGGGTTAAATAAGGCATCCCACAGGTGAACTAGGGTCGTAAGGACTACCGGTTCCCGCCAATACCGGAATAAGGTGGACATCTTCTTCCATGCAGCCGCATCTTTGGAGTAATCATTCGTATCTTCATCGTAACCCTGGCTGTAGGCTAGACTATGGTCTTCCTGTACCTGGTCATCACCGAAAACTTGCTTAGCCACAGCGGCCGTTTGTTCGACGATGCTGATGAAAGGCAAACCGTAAATGATGGACTTGCAACCAAAGCGTGTGGCCCATGCGTGCGCAATCGCCAACCCTGTTAGAGTCTTACCGGCCCCGGTGGGTAGGGTCAAGGTGTAAACCCCTGGTCCCGATACGCGCAGGGCATTTTCCACGCATGTTTCTTTAATTTTCTGCCTCCAGGCATCAATAGCTGGGGAACGACTTGGCAACACCGGTGGTGTAAATGCCGGTACACCCTTTTTAGGAAGACTGGCGATACCAATAGCATCCATCCTATCAGCGGCAATCAATAATGAATACAGCAGTCTTACCCGCAGCCAGTGGTCAATTCTCATTTCATATTTTAAAGATGAATATAGATTAAGCTGCAACTGAAACAAAGTGGGCTCGTCAATCATAAAAGGCCAGCCCGGTAACAATTGTCTCATTGTCTTTTCACAGTCTTGATCACGGCCCCAATCCGCAATCATGTCATCCAAGTTACGCAGCCCGGTATGGTGGCGGCAGACAACTTCTGCCGCCCAAATGTCATTAGTAATGCTATAGGTAAACCAGGCTGACGGTTTAGCATGATTAATACCGGGCCCTACCCCATCTAACAGCCTCTGGAACTTGGGATGTACTTTGCCAATATCGTGAGTTAAAGCAATGGCAGTTAACAGCTGTTCATCCACGACCAAGCCATGACTGCTTGCAAGTTCCTTAGCCAGGGTAGCTACGTTTTGGAGGTGCTCATGCAAGAGCTTGTCGGGATGACTACGTTGGTCACCAAGCTGGGAACCAAGCAATGCAATCATGTCCGTAGGTTGTAACATCCAATCCCTCCCAAGAAGTCAGGTGCAGCTTCTCCTGGGACGAGGAAGTATAGACAGTGTTGATGGTCTGAGCAATGTGCCGTTCGGTCGTCAAACTGAATGGCAATATATCCCTAAATACTGTCTTAGAATTAAGAATGTCTATCTTTGCATTATGCTCCTTCGGCAAGGGTAGCACACTGGCCAGCGCTATCTTTTGCTCCTTCACCGGCTGTATTGGAAATTCACCCAAGTACTCCAGCTCGGCAATGGCGTAGGCCGTACCGAGACATGGCGTATAGATAAAAGTTCCCTCTTCTAAATGTGGCCGCAACTTATCTTCTATCCCGCCATGGACGTAAATGCGATATTTAGGCTGCCGCACGAACTGATGTTTAACCCTGATATGGGGACTTTTTTGAGGTTCTTTTAAGTTCCAGAAGTTTATGGTTGTAGAAAACCAGGAAATAGGGTTGATGATCGAAATAGCAATCTTCGTCCCCCGCATAGCATCCCAATACTTCGCAGCATACCCCACTTCATCGCTGCCATTATTTAGTCCTACAATTGCTCCAATCAACCCCGCCACAGCAGTTGGAGGCGGCAAAGGGAAAGAGACTGATGAAGTGGTGGTGTAAGGGCGGCGAAACATGGCGATAGGGCCGGCAATGTCGAAAGCAAGAGCCATTCAGGTCACCTCTTTTGTTCCGCCAACTTTTCACCAAATAGCGTTCTCAGTTCCTCCAAGCCTTTAAGCCGCAATTCTTGATCAAGCCATAGTTTAATTATTTCGATATTTTCTTTCAGCTCAGCCAACCTCTGGGTAAGCCCGGTTAAATCCACTATAAAATCTTCCGGCGTTCTAATGGCAAGCTGTTCATCATCACTGAGGGTTTGTCCAGCCGGTCCCAGCATTTTGACCTTTTCATCCAGTGCCCCGGCAGCGCCGGAGAAACCTTCTTGATAGATCACTTCCAGCAGCAATCTTGGCACGTGTCCTACTTTGCTACGGGTAATTAAGTTTACGGTGCCATCCCATAAACCAGTAGCGATTTTGTCCACATCCTCGTCGGTGGCTCCCGTCTCAGCGGAAGGATACTGGTTAGCAATAGCATAAACCGCCAGCAATACAAAGGGGACGATATACTCATTTCTGAACGATCTTTGTTCACTCTGGTCTCTGGTGGCAAAAGCCGCCGTGCCTTGTACCAGTTCCGCTTTAGCTTTATGCAATGACCGTCCCCACTTGAATTGGACCGGGCCCGTCCAAGAAAAAGATTCATTGCCAAGAGCAAAAGTTACCCCAAAGAGCCTGGTGTCAATGCATTTTGCCAGGGCCTCTTTGCCGTTACTCACACCAAATTGAGCTTTCAATTCATCAATTCGAGTTTTCAGCGTCTTCGGCTCTCCATCGACAAAAACCGCCAGCCCCTCTCGCAACCACTGGTCCCTGATAGTCCGTTTGATCCGTACGTCTGATACCATGATCCTGCCTGTTTCCGCATCCAAGCGCGGGTGATTAGCATTCAACGGATCGCCGTTGGGATTAGCATCTTTGACACTGTACAAGAAAAGATACTCTCGTCTTCTCGCAAAAGCCATGGACAGAAACGCTCCTTTCGTACTTTAATTTTCATCAGACTTGCCGAAAATGCGCCAGAAATACTCCTTGGCATTTAAGAAAGCCACCGAAAAAGCAAAATTTCCGTCCACACCCATCTCCGTCGTCCCTTTAAGCAGCAAGTCTCCAGCTAGCCCCGACAATTGCTCCAGATATCCCCTGTAGGGGATATCGTACGCTCTTATTAATTCCGGTACCCGGCTCAAGTGCCTCAACAAATCCCGTCTCTGCATTTTGCCAAACATGATTTGTTTGAACATGGGCGCGGCGTCTATGTCTTCTTCTTTACTAACTTGGTACCGGGCAACCATGCCTAGCACGATTCCACTCAAAAACACTCCTTGTCCACCGGCGGTTCTAAGGTATGGATCCGCAAACTCATTCAGCCACTCCAGTTTCAAGCTGATCCCCTCCCGTTAACCCGGTATAAGAACTCCACTACTTCAGCCATACCTTTGATTTTGAGACGACCGGGCATTTGCCCTGCCCCCTTTGGCTTTAACCAGTCAGGATCGTTAATCAACCCTGCCAATCGTGAGACTACTAAAGCCTTAATCTCCTGCACTCCTACTAATTCTCCGCTGAGTATTTTACTAATTATGTCAATAACCTTGTCCTTCATTACTCTTTGGTCCTGCTCCCGTTTGCCTGCCAGAGACATGAGGACTGCTACGATCTGCCGAATAGCCGTATCTAGGAGAGTCTTGTTATTTGTCTTCCCTTCATCCTCATCTTCGTAGCCGAAGGCTACACACACTTCTTCCCACAGCTTTTGCAACTTCCGTAGCCTACTGGGAGGAACATCCTCAACCAAGGAATGGACAATCACTTGAGCCTGATTGGTTTCCGCAAATAGGAAGTGATAAACTAGCCCATCGTTATGCCTGGCTAAAATCTTGAAAAGAGTTGGTTCATTCCGTATGCCATTGCGCAGGAAATCTTTCGTAAAATCAGCAGCCATTCGGTAGTATTCTTGTTTATCTGAAATGATTTCAGGTATAACATACAGGTTAATGTTAGGAATTGTATTCAAATTGACAAACTGGTTCTCCATGTATTCCTTGCCTGCAGATACTACAGCATAGCAAGCCTCACAAACGGGAAACACTTTTTCCCTTACTCCCGCCCCGGCTTTTGTCCCCGGGAGAAAGCTTGGCTTGTCAAAAGTAGCAAACTTAAACACTTGGTCTAAGGCTTCTTGTTGTCTACCTATTGCCCCGCATATGGAGCAATATGCAATAATCTCCTGTTTCTTTTTGCCTTTGTTAGCCGGTTCGTCCCGCTTAAGTTTTGCTTTGAAATACTTGACGAAAGCCGGCGTTTCACCCGGGTAAATGAACCGACCGCCTGAATTTAATCCAAATAATAAGAAACATAGTATCTTACGATCCGACCAAAATTCTGCAATCTGGTCCACTTGGGCTACCAAACCTGACATAATAGCATTAGTACTGCCTTCCGTAAAATACCCAGTATTCTCATAATCTTTAAGGACATTGTGGTACAGCTTGTAGAACCTGCAATCCTTGTCATTCTCCCAGCGCTCCTTCTCGCTTATCAGCTCTTTGCGAGGTTCTTTACTACCCTTCCCGAGCTTGTATAGTGGGGAAAAGCGCCAGGACACGTTGCTGCCCACTGGATCGCGGTAGAGGCAACGCTCCTTAATCTGAACTTCGTCTGCCCCGATAGCCCGATATTCTATCCAGTCAATATGGCTAATTCCCTTGATGTCTAGAACGTCCGCTTTTGGATCCGCCACTTCCAGCCATACGCGAATAGCACGTACCATTCCTCTGTTATCTTCTGTAAAAGGATAGGGAAGTTGTAAGAAGTCCATGATATCCGCCAACGGGGAGTTCTTGTAAGCCTCGCTGGCCTGTTCCCCTAAAGCGTAGACAGCCTGCAAGAAACCCACTTGTTTTCACCCCCTTTTATACTTGCTCGATAGCGCCAAACCCCTGCGCTCCTTTGGCACCCAGACCGACATTAAGGGCGAATTCCAGGTACTCCGGCTCGCCTTCTAAAAGATAATAGCCGGAATAGCCTTTAATAACCGTCCCTTTATATATCACCACCCGCTTTTGCGCCGGCTTCAGTGGCCTAATAGAAAAACGGAAATCCTCCCTGCTGACCGCAATATCCGGTGTCCATGCCTTGAGTTTTTTATATAGATTGTCAGCTACGAGTCGGCCAAATTCACTTTCTGTAGGATCAAAATAATAGGTAAATTTGCGCCCGTCGGCCCGCATCAAAGTGCTGTAACTCACGATGGGGGACAAGGTGCGAACAGCTACTGTATCGCTGGAGACTGTCGGATAATCTATCTTGACAGCTGTGCCTGTCAGTACTCTAGCACCAATACGAAACTCTTTCCCCATAATCAGGGAATTCACAATTCCTTCAGACACCGGCTTGAGTGGGGTAAGGACTACGAGTTCCATGGGGCCAACGAAAGTAATCGTACCTACCTTGGGTTCAAGACTGTATTGACCTAATAGCCGGGAAAAAGAAAACAACCGGAAATGTCGCTTTTCATAGGTGTATCCTTTTTCGTGAAGAAAGGCAGCGTAGACCGGGTCGAGCAACTGATAAATGGCAGATTGAATGAAATGATTGTGATGAATTGGAAGCGTGACAGAATCCTCTGTACCCTGGAGGGTTATGGTCAATTTCATTATTTTCACCTGAAAGCGTCACTGATTTCTTCTCAGCACATCACTCCAAAACACCTTTCGAAAACCAATCAGGTATTCATTTTCCACCACATAAAATGGTAACATGGCATCCCTCCCTCTCACCCCTTATCGCAATTGTCTCTACTAAAAAAGACTTATTGATCGATAAAAACATTTCGACAATTAACAGCGAAATCCTGCCAAAGTTTGCCATCTTTCTAAAGTCTCTAACTGTGAATTTAAGACTTCCTAGATGACTATTGTGACGCCCCCTAATTCTCATAACATGGCCAGTGCACCACATGTTAATCTACCTCTTTGACCACACCTAGACAACTCTCTTCTTCATACATCTCCTCGACAATCTCAGCTCGACTGTTCTCCCAAATAAGCACAAACATATGTATGCTAACGTAAAAGTGATCCAAAAATCCACTCAATGATTACGAAAAAGTGATCCACCTGCCAAATCAAAATCGCCGTCGTGATAACGAATATTTGATCCATCCTTTAATATTTCCTGTACAATCGGTGTAAGACATCGGTTGGCAGGAGGATGAAAGGCGTGATCATTGACGTGGATCTGTACGCTAAAATCAGGCATATGTATGTGCAACAAAAAATGTCTCAAAGAGCTATTGCTAAAGCTCTCGGCATTTCCCGCAACACGGTCAAAAAGTATTGCAAGGGTGAACATGTTCCTTGGGAAAGACAGCCTTATCATCGGGAAGCACCTGTTGTTACAAAGGAAGTGCGTGACTTTATCCGTCAATGCTTGGACGAAGATGCGGCGGAAAATATCCCTAAACAATATCATACGGCTAGACGGATTTACCAACGTTTAGTAAAGGAAAAAAGCTTCACCGGGGCAGAGTCCACCATTAGACGGGTAGTTCGGGAAATGAAGCAGCCGATGAAAGAAGCCTTTATGCCCTTGGAATTTGACCCGGGCGAAGCAGCCCAAGTGGATTGGGGCGAGGCCACCATCTATCTCAAAGGCCAAAAGACCAAGGTGCAACTTTTCTGTTACCGGTTGTGTCACAGCGCCGACATCTTCGTTAAAGCCTTCTTTCGCCAGAACCAGGAATCCTTTTTGGAAGGCCACGTAGCTGCTTTTACCCATGGCAACGGTGTCCCCAAGAAAATTATCTTTGATAATGCTCGCGTTGCCGTCAAAGAAGGCTTTGGCCTCTATGCCAAACCTCAGGATGCCTACCAGGCCTTAAGCGCCCATTACGCTTTTGAAATGCACTTTACCAACATTAATAGCGGCAACGAAAAAGGCCTAGTGGAGAACCTGGTAGGCTGGGTGAGACGCAACATCCTCGTGCCGGTGCCTAGAGTAGACAGTATCGAGGAACTCAATGAAACCCTTATCTCCGCCTGCCTGCAATACCGGAACCATCAAATTCAAGGCCGTAGCCAGACGGTGGGACAACAATTCGAAACAGAGAAACATAGTCTGACGCCCCTGCCCAAATTTATCTTTGATACCAGTAAAAGTACTACTGTACGGGTAAACGACAACAGCCTCATCCGTTTTGAAGGCAATCAATATTCCGTCCCTGTCCGCTTAGTAGGCAAAACGGTCAGCATCAAGGCTTACGGCAACCACCTGGTCTGTTACCATCAGGGAGAAGTGGTAGCCACCCATCCACGCTTTTACAGCCGTGGCGAGACCATATTTGAATTGGTTCACTACCTGCCGCTTCTGGAACTAAAACCTCGCTCCGTTTTTCATGCCAAACCGGTTCGCCGCACCGCGGCCCATAAGCTTTTGGCCTGGGGTAAATTATTTCCCGGTGGAGCCAAAGATACAGTTCAATTACTGAAACTCAGCGTAGAATATGGCCTTGAGCGAGTTTTAGCGGTTAAAGAGGCATTAACGGCCGGCATCACTCCCACTATTGATTTGGTACGCCGGGAATTGGAACCACCGGTTACTGTCCAACTGGACACCGCCAAAGACATCCCGGTCAGTACCGTTGATTTAGCTGACTATGACCGCAAGTATCTGGCGGTGGCACCATGAATCCCAAACATGAACTAATTGCACTTTATGCCAAGCAACTCAGACTCCCTACTTTTACAAGGTATCAAGAAATACTACGCCAACAGGAACAACTAAGCTACGAGGATTTCCTCCTTGCCATCATGAAACAGGAGTTGGATGCCAGAAGCCTGAATCAACAAAAACGGCGTATCAAGCAGGCGGGATTTCCCCATGAAAAAACCTTAGAGGAATTCGACTTCAAAAGGCTCCGGCATGTGGAAGCAGCCTATGTGTATCAATTAGCCGGCTGTGACTTTATCCGTAACCGGCAGAATGTCTTAATGATTGGGAATCCGGGCAGTGGCAAGACCCATTTGAGCATTGCTTTAGGACTACGTGCCTGCCAGGCAGGGTTCAGGGTTAAGTTTACCACTGCCGCAACTTTAGCAACCACCCTAGTGGAGGCAAAAGAAACAAGGGAGCTCCTCAAACTGGAACGCCAGCTTCAGAAAGCAGACTTACTGATTATTGATGAGTTGTCATACCTGAGCTTTAACCGCCATCAGTCTGAGCTGCTCTTCAAGGTCATCTCCGACCGGGCGGAGAAAAGGAGTGTGATCATAAGTACTAACTTGGAATTCTCTCGCTGGACGGAGTTATTTGAAAATCCAACCTTGGTTGCAGCCTTAGTGGACCGGCTTACTTTTAGGGCCCACATTTTAAACATGAATAACCCGTCCTATCGGATGGAGCATGGCTAATTCATCCTAATCATTTCTAGCTGGAAACCCTGACTTAATTGATTAACCCGTTACCAAGTGGATCAATCTTTGGATATCACGGTGGATCAAAAATTCGTGGTCACGTGGATCAGATATTCGTTGACATTCGGAGCCTGGTTCTGCCAGGCTTTTTTTAATTTTTTTCTACTGTTTCTGGCAGGGGATTTTTGGCAGGAAAGATGACTATTTGCCGAATAATGCTTGAAGTTGGACCCGGTGGTAAACGCCTGGAACAACCGGGACTTACGGGATGTGCATTATCCCTTTGTGTTGGTGGACGCTTTGGTGCTTAAAGTCCGTGAAGACGGCCGGGTTCGCTCCCGGGGCGTTATGATTGCCGTGGGCATAAATACCGAAGGATACCGGGAGGTCTTGGGCCTTATGCTGGGTGACAGTGAGTCTGAGGCCAGTTGGCGTGAGTTCTTTTCCTGGCTTAAAGACCGCAACCTCCGCGGTGTTGAATTGGTGGTGTCAGATGACCACAAAGGCCTGGTAAAAGCTATCCGTACCCATTTCCAGGGTGTTACCTGGCAGCGCTGCCAAACTCACTTTATGCGTAACATCATAGATGCTACCCCCAAATCTTTAAGAGATGAGCTGTACCCACATTTACGTGCCATTTTGGATGCTCCCAATATCGACGCTGCCCGGTTATTGCTAAACCAAACCTTAGGGGTATTTGAGAAAAAAGCCCCTAAAGCCGTGCAGGTACTTGAATTTGGCTTTGATGACGCTACCGCAGTACTTGTATTACCGGAAAAGTATCGCCGGCGCTTGCGGACCACCAATGCTGTTGAGCGTCTAAACGAGGAAATTAGGCGCCGGGAACGGGTCATCCGGATCTTCCCTAACCGGGAATCGGTGGTTCGCTTAATCGGGGCCTTGCTCATGGAACTTGACGATAAGTGGACCACCGGCAAAAAGTATCTGGACATGGCTGAATACCTGCGGTGGCAGGAAGAACAAAAACAGGTCATTCAACAGAAGAATATCGCATGCATCAGATGATACCTACCATGCCACTAAGCTAACCTGAACACTGCCTGATGGCCACTACCGGCGGAGCCAGGCAGGCAGTCAAGGGTCCGCGAAGCGGAGGCCCAGCCTTTACCCTTGACTGGTGACTGGCGAGCCGGATAATCTAAGCGGCAGTGTTCAGGTTTACAAGCAAACCGAACTCACTGAGGAATTTACACACTAATTTGGACTTGACCGGCCCCGGAAAGTAACATATTTGTGGGTCTCATTATTTTGCCGCAGTTCTAACAATTTATCGGCGATGATATCGATAGCTTCTTCCCAGGTAATAGGCACAAAATTGGGATCCTCATGTCTTCCCTTTTTGGGATTAGTTCTTTTCATGGGTGTCTTAATCCGATCCGGGTCGTAAACTTGCTGCAGCGATAAGTGAGCACGAGGACAAACATTGCCGCGATTGGCCAAGGAATTAGGATTGCCTCTGACTTTCACCGCTCTCCCATTAACTACCTTTACCTGGACTGGACACCAGGTAGTGCAACCTTGGCATGTAGTAGACTTCCATTGACCTTCTTCTGCCCCAGGCACACCGTCGGTCTGGGTCAAAGCATTGAGCACAGGTTTCGCTCCCTGCACAGTAGCCGCAGCTACTCCAGTAGCTGCCGATAATTTTAGAAAACCCCTGCGGGATAATTTCATCTCCAACCCTCCCAGAAGTTTGTCGTTTAGAATACGGGGAATTTAAGTTGTCCTACAGTCAAGATCACCTGCTTCATGATAAATCCTCCAACCAGAATGGACAGGCAAATAACAGACATTAATCCCCCAGGAATCTCCCTGGTAGACTGCTTTAAAGCTGATATCGCCAATATTAACGGCAAAACCATACCGAGCCCAACAGCCCCTAACCACCAAAGAGTGCCATAATTAGCCACAAACAGCTGCAACGCTTCTTCCGCATAAAGCCCTGTTCTTCCTAAAGACATCATCCAAAGGCCAGTGGCTATTAACTGAAAAAGGAGCAAAACGACCAACAGTACACGGAAATCGAAACTCCCATTATTCTCTGCACCGGCTGCTGCTTCTGCCCTTGCCGCCTGACTGGCAGCTGCTCCAAAGCTGTTGAGAAACAATACAAAAGAACATCCCGTTAATACAGAAGAAACAAAGAAGAGCATTGGCAAAAGCCCCTCGTTCCAAAGAGGATTGCTACCTGAGGTAGTCAGCAAAGACCCATGATAAAACCCTACTCCTAAGGCCAAAATGGTTCCGATTGCTTTCAACGCACCACTTGGTTGTTTATCTTTAATAACTTGCCAAGCCAGCAGCAGAGCTACTAACAAGAAAAACACTTGTAAAAACACGCCCCAGGACATAACGGAACTAGGATTAAAATGAAATAACGTATTAAACAACCGATCTGGTCTACCTAATTCTGTTAGCAAGAAGATAACCCCTAAGCCAACAGCAATTGGAGCTACAATAAAGCCTTTTTTGATCAAGTTGATGTACAAACGCGAGTTGAGACAACTCACCAACATAGCTGTCAAAAAAGCGCCTACTCCTAACCCGCCCAGGAACAAGTCCAGGGTAACTCGAAAATCCCACGGTATGGCATAATTCATTTTTATCCCTCCCTATTTCGTGTTCAATTTCACAGGTCTGACAAAGGAAAGTGCAGATTAAATATCCCTCCTTTTGATAATTTTTTGCCTTGTGAATATTTTGGCACATTCCTTCAACCTCATGTATCAGCAATAACCTTAATTTACTGAGTAACCCTGTCAGGGTTTACAATGAATTTATCCGGACCTGTAAGGTTTTTCCCTAATAATTGCTTCTAGTTTTTTGGGACCATTATGCTTTTAACTTTTTGACATCTATCCTAGTAACTTCCAATACTCTCTCATTCAATCTGCTTACAATAAACTTAACCAGCCAAAAAATTCCTTGTCATCAGTCTATCTAAACACATCCCTGGCGCATTTTCATAATATAACATAGCAGTTATTCAAGAGTTCCAAAGGAGGATAACATATGCCCGCTGCAGGTTCCGTTCGGTACGTATTCCCAGGTGGAAATACAGCCTTTGGCTTTTATTCCTTTTATGACGATATCATCAAAAATGCTTTTACCAAGTTATTTATTTTAAAAGGTGGACCGGGCGTCGGCAAATCAACCCTCATCAAAAGGATTGGTTCGCACCTTTTGCAACAAGGGTATGACATAGAATACCATTGTTGCTCCTCTGACAAAAATTCTTTCGACGGGCTGCTGGTACCGGCCCTAGGCATTGCTATTGTAGACGGGACTGCACCTCACAGGGTCGTGTCTACCCAAGAAACGGTGGACAAGCCTTCGAGGTGGTGGTTTTTAAATAAAGTTTGCGGCGCTTCCTCATTATCGGCATGTTTCAGCCAACGGCTGAAACATGCCGCTTTTCCCCCGCCGGACGGTCGCTGCGGAGGCGCGACGGTCCGGCGGCCTTTTCTCACGCCGCCCAATAGGGGAATTCCTCGCCGTAAAAAGTTGAACGAGCAGCCTCCGCCCTAGGCTACTCGCTCCGTAGGATAAACCCTTAAACGCTGTTGCTTTTATTTTATGCCAATAAAGGGCTTTTTGCAACCTTTTTAACGCCGCCGGCGGCGCGAGCGGACCTGTTTTGGCCCGACTAATCATGCTCACGTCGCTCGTGTTGGGCGGTGCGAGATTAGTTATCAAGATGGTTTCTAGATTTATCTATCTTTTTCTAGAACGTTTCTAGAAATAGAGTTGCTATGTTAACCAGTTACTTCCGTGGTAAAAGAGAAGAGAGTAGGGAAGTGGTAAATTAACGCTAACAGGCCTTCTTACGGCGTAAACGTAATTGGTTGGGCTGGTGCCGTTTTAATAATGATAACCCCGGTGCCCAAATTGCCGCCGGTAAAACTCATAGAGTTCCTCTGTTGAACTAAATTCGGGTATAGGCCCAATCAGATAAGGCCGTACCTTCTTGTTATATTCCTCCAGGGTCAGAGCCTTAAATTCCACAATGCCAAAGTCCTTGAGCCCTTCTTCAAAAGTGTTTTCTATTCTGTGCCACACAAAACCATCCTTTGTTTCTTTTACAAGTTTGCCAAAGAATTGGTGCCCGCGGTTGGTATCGTGAAAGCC
>LSQX01064132.1_pt1 | contig 24608 bp, 27 predicted proteins | sample 654561 | NCBI WGS metagenome assembly LSQX01 (sample SAMN04489861, study PRJNA283612) | anaerobic digester metagenome | isolation source: 4 biogas reactors fed with cattle manure at either 37C or 55C with and... | place: Denmark: Kongens Lyngby | collected 2014
TGGCTGTGCTGGTATACCTTATGCCAGCGATCTGTTTTTTGGTCGCACTTGCCCTTTTTATACTTCTGGCAATCGTCTTCTTAATCCCGCTCAGAATGCAGTCCATAAATGTTTCTTTTTTTATTATGGATCATATTTAATAATGTTCAAGTGCGGCACTTTATAATTTAAGAAAGGGGAAGTGGAATGAAGCTTGTAACGTTGAGGGATGTCCTGGGTAAAGCTGAAAAAGGCGGCTATGCAGTGGGGGCTTTTAATGCCAACAATATGGAGATTGTGCAGGCTATTATCGAATCTGCCGTAGAAGAGCGTTCTCCGGTAATAATTCAAGCCAGCCAGGGTGCGATAAAATATGCCGGTCTGGATTTTATTGTTGCCATGGTTACGACGGCTGCTGAATCTGCAGATGTTCCCGTTGTGTTGCACCTGGATCACGGTACTGATTTTAGCCAGGTTATGCGCTGTATCCGCCAGGGGTTTAGTTCAGTAATGATTGACGGCTCCAGGTTGCCCCTGGAGGAAAACATTTCGATTACCAGACAGGTGCTTGAGGTAGCCAGGGCGGTAGGTGTCTCCGTAGAGGCTGAACTTGGGAAAATTGGGGGAACTGAGGATGATATTTCCGTTAATGAACGGGATGCCCTTTTTACCGATCCTCAGGAGGCAAAGACCTTTGTGGAAGAAACTGGAGTTGATGCCCTTGCCGTAGCCATTGGAACTGCGCACGGAGTATATAAGGGGGAACCCAAGCTGGATTTTCCGCGTTTGCAAAAGATTAAAGAGCTTACGGATGTCCCTATTGTGCTGCATGGTTCATCGGGGGTTTCTGATGACGCTATTCGGCAGGCGGTGGAGCTGGGAATCAGCAAAATAAATATTGATACGGATATTCGGCAGGCGTTTGTAGGAAGAGCTGTTGCCTACATGAAGGAAAACCCCGACAATATAGATCCCCGTAAGTTGCTTGCGCCGGCGAAAGAGGACGCCAAAAAAATAATCAGAGAAAAAATGCGTCTTTTTGGCAGCGCGGGAAAAGCTTAAACATATTGCTTAATGTGGAGAGGGAAAGATGATGCAAATATATCTCGATTCGGCAAACCCTGTGGAAATAGAGGAGGCTCTTTCCTGGGGTGTTATTAGTGGTGTCACCACAAACCCATCATTAATGGCTAAAGAGACAGGAAGTTTTGCACCGCTGGTAAAGAGAATTTGCAGGATCCTCGGGGAAAATAAACCAGTAAGCGTTGAGGTTTTAAGTACAGCTGCGGAAGGTATGGTTAAAGAAGCAAGGAGCATTACCCTTCTCGCTGCCAATATCGTGATCAAAATCCCGATGGGTGTCGAAGGTCTCAAAGCCGTTTGTCAGTTAAGCCAGGGTGTGGAAAGAGTAAAGTGTAACGTAACGCTTATTTTTTCTGTAAATCAGGCTATTCTTGCCGCACGTGCGGGGGCTGCATATGTGAGCCCCTTTATCGGCCGGCTGGACGATATCGGCTGGGATGGTATCGGGCTTGTGAGGGAGATGGTAGATGTTTTTAAGAAACATAACACTGATACAGCCATTATCGCGGCCAGTATCCGCCATCCCCGCCATACCCATGAGGTGGCTATGGCGGGAGGACATATTGCTACTGTTCCCTTTTCTGTATTAAAACAAATGGTCAGCCATCCGCTTACAGATCTTGGTGTGGAACGGTTTTTACATGATTGGGCGAAAACGCGGAGGGATGAAGTGTTTTAACTTACAGGAATTACTAAAACCGCTTTAAAAAGGGGGAATCGTTAAGTTTATGGAACGGGAGCTGGCTTTGGAATTTGTAAGGGTAACGGAGGCGGCAGCTCTGGCTACAGGCAGGCTTATGGGCCGCGGAGACAAAATTGCCGCTGATAACGCAGCTGTTGGGGCCATGCGTATGGCTTTTGATACAGTGTATGTTGATGGAGTGGTGGTTATCGGAGAGGGTGAGATGGATGAGGCTCCCATGCTTTATATCGGTGAAAAGGTTGGAGCGGGAACTCCTCCGCAGGTTGATATTGCGGTAGATCCCCTGGAGGGGACCAACCTCGTGGCCAAAGGTCTTCCCAATGCCCTGGCAGTGCTGGCTGCTGCTCCGCGAAACTGCTTGCTGCATGCACCGGATATTTATATGAATAAAATTGCCGTAGGCCCCAGGGCGGCAGGTTGTATTAATCTTGATGCAACTGTGGAGGAGAATATTAAGCAGGTAGCGAAAAGACTAAATAAACGTGTAGAGGATATTGTTGCGATTATCCTTGACCGTCCACGGCACGAGGCCATTATCAGAGAACTGCGCTGTCTGGGAACCCGGGTCAAGCTTATCTCTGATGGTGACGTCTCCGCGGCGATAGCAACCGCTTTTGAAAGAACAGGCGTGGATATATTGTTTGGTACTGGCGGCGCCCCTGAGGGAGTGTTGGCTGCAGCAGCATTAAAGTGCCTGGGAGGCGAGATCCAGGGAAGGCTTGTTCCGGAGAATGATGAGGAGAAAAACAGGATCATCGGCATGGGCTTGAAAGATCCGGAACAATTACTTTATATGGATGATTTAGTAAAGGAAGATGATGTTATTTTTTCAGCGAGCGGTATCACGGATGGAGATTTTCTTCAGGGCGTGCGATACGCCGGGAACATAGCTACAACGCATTCAGTTGTGATGAGAAGCATAACCGGGACAGTGCGTTTTATTGAAGCTGTCCACCGCCTGGATCTCAAACCGCATTATATTGCAAGAAATTTAGCTAACCGAAGGGATTAAATTAACGCAGCGCTTTTAAATTCCCTTGTTGTTTTCTTTATCTTTAACAGTTGGAGGTACCAGCCGGTTGACCGCTTTTATAACTAATATTTTTATTGCTTAAATTAAGAAAGAGAGAGTAAGTTATGCACTTTAATGAACTGGAAACCATGAACTTGGAGGACTTGCACCGTATAGCCAGGGAAAGGGATCTCAAGGGAACGGCGGGCATGAAAAAAAAGGATTTAATATTTTTAATTCTTAAAAGCGAAGCGGAGGCGGAAGGGCTGATCTTTGCTCAGGGCATTCTGGAGACAATGCCTGATGGCTACGGTTTCTTACGCCGGGTAAATTATCTTCCTCACGAAGACGATATTTATATCTCTGCTTCCCAAATCAGGCGATTCAGCCTGCGTACAGGGGATCTTATAACAGGAAGGGTACGCTCTCCAAAAGAAAACGAACGCTATTTTGCGATCCTTCATGTAGAGGCGGTCAATAACAGGATTCCCGAAAAGGCTGCCGGACGCCCTTTTTTTTCAGAGCTTATACCGGTCCACCCTTCGGAGCAACTGGTGCTGGAGCGGGATCCTGAAGATTATGCTACCCGTGTTATCGATCTGCTTATTCCAATCGGTAAAGGGCAGCGCGGCTTAATAGTGTCTCCGCCCAAGGCCGGGAAAACTATTTTATTAAAAAGAATTGCCAATAGTTTAACGGAAAACTATCCTTCATTGGAACTAATCGTGCTGCTGATCGATGAAAGGCCGGAAGAGGTTACCGATATGCGCAGGTCGGTAAACGGCGATGTGCTCAGCTCAACTTTTGACGAGAAACCCGAAAATCATATCCGGTTAGCGGAGCTGGTTTTTGAGAGAGCGCAGCGTCTGGTGGAAGAAGACACAGATGTGGTAATCCTGCTCGACAGTATTACCCGGCTTACCAGGGCCTATAATCTGGTGATTCCACCCAGCGGCAGAACGCTCTCCGGCGGGATTGATCCTGCTGCTTTTTACAAACCCAAACGCTTTTTTGGTGCTGCCCGCAATATTGAAGACGGGGGAAGCCTGACTATTCTAGCCACGGCGCTGATAGAGACGGGGAGCCGCATGGATGATGTTATCTATGAGGAGTTTAAAGGAACTGGAAATATGGAGCTGCACCTTGATCGTAAGCTTGCTGAACGCAGGTATTTCCCGGCTATTGATATTCCGCGTTCCGGCACCAGACGAGAAGAGCTATTGCTGGATAACCATACGCTGGAGTTGATGTGGACACTGCGCAGGACTATGAATTCTACAACTTCCTCGGAATTCATAGAGGCCCTGATCGGACGGCTGAAAAAAACCGAAAACAATGCCTCTTTTCTGTCCAATCTCCATAATTTGTAGAAGAAAGCGCATAATAAACGCAAATCCACCAATTATAGCCATTATTTATGCATATTTAGTATTCTGATAGTACAGAATAACTACTATTGGTTACTAGATGCTTGTTCTACAAGGAGTGGCTATTGATTTGTGCGTTAAAAAAGGATTGTTTTTCGGTTGTTCTTGTCTTGTAAAGAAAGCTTTTAGATTGGTGCAGATATCTGTCCCGGCGTTGAGGATAGCGGTTATCTGCGTGGTTTTGACTCTAATTTCCCCCCCTTTACAAGGAGCGGCGGCAAACGCTTTTGCAGAGTCTTTCGAGCCATTGTATCTAAAGCAGCTTGAATCTTACAACCGTGAAGTGGAGCAGTACCTTCAAAAGGAAGAAAAGCTAAAAAAAGAGGAAAAATTACGGCTGGCGCTGCGATCCCATGTTGTCCGGCGGGGGGAAACCCTGAGTATGATTGCCGGTTTGTACGGAGTTGATGTTGAATCCCTCGCTTACTGGAACGAGTTGGCTAACCCGAACCTGATTTTCCCGGAGCAGGTTCTGGACGTCCTCACCATCGAAGGAACACTGTATCGCGTTAAAAAAGGTGATAGCATAGAAGTTATTGCACGTCGCTTTAACGTTGAGCCCAGTGTTATCGCTTCCTTTAACCTTTTGGATGATTCCAGTTTTTTAACTGTAGATAAAAGACTGGTTATCCCGGGAGGGGTCGTCCCCATGGAAGAAAGAAGAAGGTTGCAGGCTACAATCCTGGCTTCACGCGGTGTGCGGGAATATCCTGTGGAACATATGCCTGTTTTTCAATGGCCTGTCAGTGGGAGAATATCTTCCCGCTATGGCCCGCGTAATGGTTCTTTTCATTATGGACTGGATATAGCTGCCCCTCTGGGGACCCGTATTAGAGCAGCGGCAGCCGGGGTTGTAGATTTTACAGGGACAAAAAGCGGGTATGGCTTAATGCTCACCATTAACCACGGAAACGGATGGAGAAGTCTTTATGCGCATAATTCCACCTTGCTGGCGGGTACTGGTGAAAGAATAATCCAGGGCCAACCGGTTGGGCTGATTGGGGCTACAGGAAATGCTACCGGTCCTCACCTGCACCTGGAAATTATTTATCATAACAAAAAACTCGATCCGTTGCTGTATTTACCGTAAAATAAACGGTGGGAAATGGCGGCTTTGGGAACACAAAACGATGGCTTTTGGGTATTGCCAAAAGTCTTATTTTTTGTTATGATAGAATTCGTCCTAAAAAGATAGGAGCTTATAGCTAAGAATGTTTCCTGATTGAGGAAAGAGGTGAATCCCGATGAAAAAGGACATACATCCCCCTTTTGAAAAGACGGCTATTACCTGTGCATGCGGTTCAGTTTACGAGGTGGGTTCCACAAAGAAAAATATGAAAGTGGAGATCTGTTCTAACTGCCATCCTTTTTTTACAGGTAAACAAAAGTTTGTGGATACAGGCGGCCGTGTTGAGAGGTTTAAACGGAAATACGGCAGGGAATAAAGAAGGCTGTGTTTTGCTATTACACGCAGGGCTTTTTAGAAGCCCTGTTTTTTTAGAGCACGGCTTTTCAGAAAGCGGGTGTCTATGATGTCGGAAGAAAAAATGCTCATCGGTGGTCAAGCGGTGATTGAAGGGGTTATGATGCGCAACAAATCCAGAGTTGCTGTTGCAGTCAGACAGGAAGAAGGTAATATTATTGTACATAATAAAGAATACCGCTCTCCAGGTGAACGCTATCCATTTTTAAAGTTTCCGCTTTTGCGAGGCGTTGTTGTATTTATAGATTCTTTAATACTGGGAGTTCAAACCCTTTCCCTTTCCGCAGAGCAGGCGCTGGATGAAGAAGAAGAATTAAAGGGTTGGGAATTACCCCTAACGGTAATTATATCACTGCTTGCAGCTATCGGACTTTTTATCCTTTTGCCTACTGTTTTAATGAGATTTTTAAAGCAAGGGATTGAGTTACCGCTTTTACTGAATTTGGGTGAAGGAGGCCTGCGCCTGCTGATTTTCATCGGTTATATTTATCTTATCTCGCGCTGGAAAGAAATAGGCCGTGTTTTTGAGTATCATGGTGCTGAACATAAGGCAATTTCCTGCTATGAAGCCGGAGAGCCCCTTACCGTTGAATATGCCCGTAAGTTTACCACGCTGCACCCGCGCTGCGGGACCAGTTTTTTGCTGGTTGTTATGGTTACCAGTATTTTGCTCTTTTCATTTTTTGGCTGGCCGGGGCTGTGGCAAAGAATTCTCATCAGACTCTTATTACTGCCCCTGGTTGCTGGTATTTCTTATGAAGGAATTAAACTCGCGGCCAGAATAGATAATAAAATAACCAGGATTATTATCCAACCGGGATTGTGGCTGCAGCTGCTAACTACAAAAAATCCGGCCGATGATCAACTGGAAGTTGCCCTTTCTTCCCTTCAGGCTGTTTTACCGGCGGACCAGAAGATGCAATCGTAAGAAATAATTGGAGGTTTTTTATCAATATGTGGGAAAAGTTAAAAGCGCTGGAAGAACATTTTAACTCTTTGGAAGAAAAATTGAGCGACCCTGAAACCATTAAAGATCTGCCGCAATGGCAAAAATATACCCGGGAACATGCGGAGCTTTTTGAAATAGTTGATAACTATCGGCGTATACAAAATATCGATAAGGAACTGCGGGAAGCAAGAGAAATGTTACAGGGTAAGGAAAAGCTGGACGGGGAAATGCTTCTTTATTTGAAAGAGGAGATAACCAAGCTCTCTGGGGAAAAAGAGCTGTTGGAAGAGCAGCTGAAAGTACTTCTGCTTCCCAAAGATCCCAATGATGAAAAAGATGTAATTATTGAGCTGCGCGCGGGCACCGGCGGGGATGAAGCCGCGCTGTTTACAGCTGACCTGTTGCGGATGTACCTGCGTTTTGCTGAAAAAAAACAATGGGAGACAGAGTTTTTAAGCAGCCATCCAACAGATATCGGAGGGTTTAAAGAAATATCCCTATCCATCAAAGGGCGTGGCGCATACAGCTGGCTAAAATTCGAAAAAGGGGTACACCGTGTTCAGCGCATACCCACTACGGAGTCGGGGGGCCGTATTCATACCTCTGCAGCAACTGTTGCTGTTTTGCCTGAAGCCGATGAAGTGGAATTTGAGATCAATCCCCAGGAGTTAAGAATCGATACCTTTTGTGCTACCGGGCACGGAGGACAGAGTGTAAATACCACTCAATCGGCTATACGCATCACACACCTGCCGACAAACACTATTGTAACCTGCCAGGATGAAAAATCCCAGTATAAAAACAGGGACAAAGCGATGAGGGTGCTTCGCGCACGCCTGCTGGATAAGATGGTCTCCGAACAGCAGGAAGAACAGGCACTGGAAAGACGCAGCCAGGTTGGGACCGGTGACCGCAGTGAAAGAATCCGTACTTATAACTTTCCCCAGAACAGGGTAACGGATCATCGTATTGGTCTCTCCTTGCATAAGCTGGACCAGGTACTTGAAGGGGAGATGGAAGCAATTATTGAGGCGCTTATTGCGCATGACCGGGCGGAGCGGCTCAAGAAAGAAGGCAATTGAGCCGGTACGATTTCTCAAGGCAAGATACTGTGAGGGGGTAATTTAATGACTGTTATCAAGGAGGCCATCATGGAGGCCTCTTCTTTTTTATGCCGTAAAGGGCTGGAATCTCCCCGCGTTGAAGCGGAGTTGTTACTGGCCTTCCTGCTTCAACGGGAGAGGCTGTATCTTTATCTACACGGAGAAGAAGAGCTGTCAGCAAGGTTAGCAGAAGATTACCTAGATACTGTCCGGCGTCGCGGCACAGGGGAACCGCTGGCTTACATTACAGGGATAAAAGAGTTCATGGGCCTTAATTTTCGCGTGGAACGGGGGACGCTTATTCCGCGCCCTGAGACTGAACATCTTGTCGAGGGGGTAATAAACTGGTTTAATGAGTTCCTGCCGCAGCCCAAAAATGACGAGCCCTGCCGCATACTCGATCTGGGTACCGGTTGTGGTAATATTGCCCTTGCGCTTGTTTATTTTTTGCCCGGGGTTATGGCCGTTGGGGTAGATATTTCAAAAAAAGCCCTTAAACTGGCTATTTCAAATGCCAAAGAGCTTGGCCTCCAAGATCGTATTAAATTTTTAAACGGCGACTATTGGCAGGCCCTGTCCCGGGAAAAACGAAAGTATCATGCGATTGTTTCCAATCCTCCCTATATCCCTGTTGAATCGCTTCCATCCCTCTCCCGGGAAGTGCAGCAAGAACCACGTATTGCCCTTGATGGGGGGATTGATGGCCTGGAAGCTTACAGGAAAATATTTTACAAGGTCCGGGAGTATCTAAGCCCATCCGGTCTGTTAGCCCTTGAGGTTGGCGCAGGGCAGGCTGATTCCGTTCTTGAAATGGGGCGTAAGGCGGGTTTTCTGGAGAAAAATGATCTTATTAAAGATTATGCCGGCGTGGAAAGGGTTGTCTTGTTAGCTTAGATTTTTCCCGGTTGAGGTAATAGTAAGCTTGCCATGCTTGACACCCTTTACACTGATCAGGCGTTCAGCAAACTGCCTTACTTTACCGGCAGTTCCTTTGATCGCCAGCACTTCGAGGCAGTTGTGATGATCAAGATGCAAGTGCATGGTTGATAGAATCAGTTGATAATAATTATGCTGCAGTTCCAGCAGCAAGTCGCTTAATCCCCGTACATGGTGGTTGTAGATCAACGTTATTGTCCCCGCTACCTCTTCCTCATCATTATCCCATTCAAGTTCTACAAGCTGATTACGTATAAGGTCACGTATTGCCTCCGAACGGTTATTACAACCTTTTTGAACAATCAACTTATCAAATTGCTCGAGAAGGTCTTCACTGATTGATACCCCAAAACGTATAAGCTCGGTCATTTTCGTCTCCCGGGAATTGCTTTTAATTGCTTATAAAGGCCAAGTAATTTAATTAATTAATTTTATTATAACACATTTATAAAATTATTCGAAGTAATTTATCACCAGAATGTCTAAAATATTACAATTCGGCCCATACTAATTATGAGCGAGTAATTGAGCAGATGATTTCAGGCGCGGGAGGAACGGACTTATGTATAATTATCATAAAGTCAAGCTCAGCGGGGTAAATACTTATGATCTTCCAACCCTTAGCTGGGGAGAGATGAAAAAGTTGTTTCAGGAGCTGGAGAAAGGAAATAAAGCAGTAGAAGTAAGGGAAGAGTTGATTAATTGTAATTTAAAATTGGTTTTAAGTGTGCTCAAAAAATTTGCAAATCGCGGGGAAAATAAGGACGATCTTTTTCAGATCGGTTGCATCGGCTTAATGAAGGCTGTAGATAATTTTAAACTGGAGTATAATGTAAATTTTTCAACCTATGCCGTGCCGATGATCCTCGGGGAAATAAGGCGTTACTTACGAGACAATAATTATGTCCACATGAGCCGTTCTTTAAAAATAACCGCTCAAAGAATTCAAAATGCCAGGGAGCTGTACCTTCAGAAAAATCAAAAAGAGCCCACATTATCCGAGTTGGCAGCAGAAGTGGGTATCCCGACGGAAGAGATCGTCCTCGCTTACAATGCCAATTTGGAGCCGCTTTCTTTTTTTGAGCCGGTTTATAACGATAGCACGGATCCTTTACAGATCATCGATCTTCTTAAAGATGTCGAAAACGGTGAAGAACGTATGCTGGAAACAGTAGCCTTAAAGGAAGCGTTGGAAAAGCTCGAACCCCGGGAGAGATATATCCTTATCGCCCGTTTTTTTCAGGGAAAAACGCAGATGGAAGTGGCCAGGAGGGTTGGAATTTCACAAGCTCAGATATCCAGGATTGAAAAAGCCGCTTTAAGATTTATACGCCGGCATTACAGGGAAGGGGCGGGTACTCTTCAAGAAAAAATATAAGGCGCGTTTCGATAACCGAACAAATGAGAGAGTGAGAAAATGAAAGGTTATTATTTTAAGATAAAAGAAATACAGCCGGGATTTTATCTGCAGAGGATATTGCGGTTCGTGATGATCATCCTTATTTTTTGGGTGATTATTAATTTCAACTTTCATGTATTTGACTTTCCTGTCAGCAGAGCAGGGGAAAAGACGGAAGAGGTTCGTGTGGAAGATATTCTTCGGCTTCATGTAAAGGCTAACAGCAATAGCCCGGAAGACCAGGCGTTAAAGAACTATCTGGCGAGGACCATCGTCAGTATGTACAAACCTTTGTGGAGCGAATGCAGCAGCATTGAGGATCTCCACTCTTTGCTCCTTGAGGAAAGCAAAACAATAGAAACAGCGGCAACCGGAATATTGCAGAAAAAGGGCTGCCCGCACGCCGTTAAGGTATCATTAGGGAAAGATATATTTCCGGCACGATTTTATGAAGGGAAACTTTACCCTCCCGGTGAATACGAAGCGCTAAAGATGATCATCGGGGAAGGTAACGGCGAAAACTGGTGGTGTGTGCTTTTCCCGCCGCTTTGCTTTAATCTTTTGCCCTCCCCTTCCTCTAATGTAACGGATGCAAACGAAACGCTTTCTGACGCCGGGAAAGATCAACAAAGCTATGGAGAAAGTAAGATAAGCGGTGCTCAATACACCGGTCAGGAAAAAGTAGGATTGACCGGGGCAAAACAAAATAGAAAAATAAAATTAAGATCATGGTTGTGGGATACTTTTTTAAATATTATTTTAAAAAAAGAATAGTGGTAATGATAATCAATTTGTAACCCCGTGGTAACCCTTAGGCGGGCCCGTTATCGCCGGCAGAGCGGGCCTTCTTCTGTTATATTATTGGGAAGATTACATATTTGCTTTTTTCAAGCCCATGCTCTTTATAAAAAAGGAAAAGCAGAACACAAGCGAGAATTCTTTATTGATAAAACAAAATAATGCTTTCAATCCGGGGGTTGGCGCAGATGAGCTGGTTTGTGGCAATTGGTTTGTTCGGCGGCCTTGGTTTGTTCCTCTTTGGAATTCAGATGATGGCTTCAGGGATGCAGAAAATGGCCGGGGACAGGCTCAGGCATATCCTGGAGATATTCACGGGAAAGCCGATTATTGGGGTTTTTACGGGGTTGATTGTAACCGTCCTTGTGCAGAGCAGCAGTACAACTACGGTTATGCTGGTAGGTTTTGTTAATGCCGGCTTGATGAACCTCTCCCAGGCCCTGGGGGTTATTATGGGGGCCAATATCGGCACAACCATTACCGCTCAAATAATTTCCTTTAAACTGGAATATTTAGCGTTGCCATTCATCGGCGTTGGGGCGCTTATTAATTTTTTTGGCCGCCGCAGGTTGTACCGCTATTTAGGGCAAACTATTCTGGGCTTCGGCCTTTTATTTATGGGTATGATGACGATGTCCGAGGCCATGCTTCCGCTCCGGGAAAACCTGTTTTTTATTGATCTCCTGGTGAGATTTGGTGAACGGCCATTGCTGGGGGTTCTGATTTCAGCCCTATTTACGGCTGTAATTCAGAGCAGCAGCGCGGCGACAGGGATAATTATCGCCCTCAGCCTGCAGGGTTTGATTTCCCTTGAATCGGCTATCCCCTTGATTTTAGGATCCAATATTGGGACATGTATCACGGTGGTTTTAGCTTCTATCGGGGCATCCCTGCCGGCCAGGAAAACGGCGTATGCGCATGTTCTTTTTAACGTTATAGGCGTTATTTTGATGTTAATCTTTTTAAAACCCTTTACCTTTCTCGCATTAGGGTCTGCCGATACCGTAGCCCGACAGACCGCTAACGCACATACCTTGTTTAATATTTTTACTACAATTGTTCTCTTCCCTTTTTATAAATATTTTATCCGCCTTGTAAATATGATCGCCCCCGGCGAAGATAGTGCGGTAAAGCTCGGTTCAAAATATCTTGATAAAAGAATGCTGAAAACACCTGCAGTCGCAATTAATTCGTGCCAACAGGAGTTGTTGAGGATGTCCAATATGGCGCGTGAGGTGGTAGCAGACTCAATAGATGCTTTTTGCAGGGGGAACCGGAAAAAGATTCCGCATATTTTACAGGCGGAAGATCTGGTCGATGGGCTGGAAAAGGAGATCAATGTTTACTTGCAGGAGCTGTCCCAACATTCCCTGACCAGGCAGCAGACGACCAGAGTTTCGGGAATAATGAGCGCTGCAAACGACTTGGAACGCATAGCTGATCATGGATGTAATATTGCCCACCTCGCCGAGCTCGTGGTGGATGAAAAATACCAGATAACTCCCAAAGCCAGGGAGGAGGTTTTTAGCCTTTTTGAAAAAATTGATGCTATGATGGTAAAAGCGATCAAAGCGCTGGACGATGAAGATGTTCACCTTGCCAGAGAAGTTATTCAAGAGGATGATATCGTTGATGAACTGGAACGGATCCTGAGAAAGAATCATATTGATCGGGTAAACCGCAAGGAGTGTGCCCCCGCTGTCGGGGTGATTTATCTTGATGTTCTAAGCAACCTTGAAAGGGTAGCAGATCATTGTGTCAACCTGGGCCAGGTAGTATCAGGTGATTTCCAGTCATACTAGTAACAGCAGCAGCGGATGGTTATCGTCTGCTGAGTATTGCATAGATTTCCTGATAGATTTTTTTTAATGGAATGGCGTTTTTTCGTGCGATAAGAAGACAATCCTCATATTCGGGGGCTAGATTAAAATAATTCTGCGGTGAACCGGCGATTTTTACCCTGACATTACCCCAGGGCGTTTCAACTATCTTTTGTTTCCGCGGCAGCATGACCTTTTCCGCACTCCGACGCCTGTACCCCAGAGTGCTTGTTTCACGCAGGAGTATTAGCCCCAGTTCATGGGATTTATGAGGGTCTGTTAAAACGGTTATTTTTACTGCAGGCCTGTTTTTTTTCATCTGTATGGGGGTAAAATAAACATCTAGGGCACCTGATGAATAAAGGCAATCCAGGACATAATCGTATATTTCCGGGTTGAGATCATCTATATTGGCTTCAAGAATTTCCAGGGGTGCGGTTAGAAATTCTTCTTCCATGTCTTTCTGATAACCTGTATTTGTTTTTGCAGTGTTGGGGCAGGACGTGCCCTTCATCGCCCGGATGATATTGGGATAATCAAATTCTTTTGAGCCCGCGCCATAACCGATTTTTTCAACGATCATTGAAGGTATAGGGGTAAAGCTATGGCAAATTGTACCCAGGATGGCAGCCCCTGTAGGCGTTACTGTCTCCTCTTCCAGGGGTAAACCATAACATGGAATGCGGTGGTTTTTGATGATCTCCATTGTGGCGGGCGCGGGTAAAGGTATTTTCCCATGGCTTGCTACTGTCCAACCTCTGCCTAAAGGAAGATATGAAGCATAAATCAGGCCAATCTCCAGCATTTCCAGGGCGATAATGGTGCCCAGAACGTCGATAATGGAATCAACCGCGCCTATTTCATGAAAATGAACTTTGTCTTCGGTTATCCCATGCACCCGCGCTTCTGCGCGAGCAAGAGTTTGGAAAGTAGCGAGGCTTTGTTCTTTTACTTTATCCGACAGCGCTGATGATTTAATGATTGCTTTAATTTGAGGGAGGTGTCTCGGCGGCTGTTTTTCTAGAATATTTACCTGTAGCTGCAGAGCTGCCAGCCCTTTTTTCCGGGTTTTGAATGTTTTTAGGTTATAACCTCCCAAAGGGAGCCCTGAGAGCTTCTCCTCAATCTTTTCCAGGGAAGCCCCGCAATCAAGCAAAGAAGCTAATATCATATCGCCTGCAGCTCCTGCAGAACAGTCAAAATACATAACGGGTTCAGACATATTACACCTTCCGTTAAATTACTGATAATTATTATATCAAAAAAGAAAAGAGTATGGTAATATTTTGAGGAACCCCATTTATTGTTTTTTTCGTGGAGGTGTTGTATTGGCCTGGCCCAACATTAAAGGAACAGTTGTCTTGAAGGCTTCAAATGGCGCAGATGAAGAGAGGGCATTGCTCTTTGCGGCTGAAATCCTCAAAAAGGGAGGGCTTGTCGCTTTTCCTACGGAGACTGTTTATGGCCTGGGCGGCGATGCATTAAACCCCGGTGCGGTTCAAAATATTTATCAGGTAAAACAGCGGCCTCCTGATAATCCCTTAATTATCCACGTTACAGGAATGGACCAGGCTGCCCGGCTGGTGAAAGAAATTCCTCCGGAGGCTTTTCTCCTGGCGGAGAATTTCTGGCCCGGTCCCCTGACCATGGTCTTACCTAAAAAGGATCTGGTTCCCGACATTACAACTGCAGGACTCTCTTCCGCTGCCATACGTGTCCCTGCCCATCTTTTGGCCAGAAAACTAATTCATGCTGCCGGAGTACCGTTGGCTGCTCCGAGCGCCAATCTTTCGGGGCGTCCCAGCCCCACCACCGCAGGACATGTCTTGGAAGATTTGGCCGGACGAATTGAAGCCGTGCTTGATGGCGGCAGCTGCTCTGTCGGCGTGGAATCAACGGTGCTCAGTATGCTTCCCGGCATACCTGCCTTGCTCCGGCCGGGAGGTATCACCCTGGAGATGCTGGAAGATGTTTTGAAGCGGAAGGTATTGGATTTGACTATCGAGGGAAAAGGTGGAGTTTTTAAAGGAGCACCTCCATCCCCCGGAATGAAATACAGGCATTATGCTCCGCGAGCGCCCCTTTACCTGGTTGTAGGCGACTATCCTGCACAGCGAAAGCAGCTCGTTGCTTTAACGGAGAGTTTTTTAATGCAGGGCCGTAAAGTGGCGCTGCTTCTTTCCCGGGAGTCGGCGGGGATTTGTCCGGCCCCGGTTCTCCGGGTGATGGGTTCCAGGGAAAAGCCCGCGCAAATAGCAAAGCGGCTTTTTGCTGTCCTGCGGGAAATGGATTTATTAGAAATTGATGTGATCGTCGTTGAGGGATTTGATGAGCAGGGTATGGGCAGAGCGGTGATGAATCGCCTGCGGAAAGCTGCTGCTGAAATCATCAGCACTGACGGTAAAGATAGTACATGGTAAAGGCGGTGATCTAGTGGAAAAAAATTTAAACATTCTTTTTGTCTGTACCGGAAATACTTGCCGTAGTGTAATGGCCCAGGGTTTATTTCAGAAAATGTGGGATGAGCTTGCGGATAAGAAGATTAACATAAGGGCTTGTTCTGCCGGGGTAAGCGCTTCCAGCGGCATTGGCGCCAGTCCTGATGCCCTGGAAATACTCCGCGCGGAAGATGTAGATTTAAGCGGACACCTCTCCAGACAGCTTGATCCCGATATGGTACATAAAGCGAGTTATATATACACGATGACCAAAGATCAGAAAAATTTTTTGCTGGCCGGCTTTCCTGAGGCAGCCGGTAAAATATTTTTATTACATGAGGTATTGGGGGAGAACGAGAAGAAGGATATCCCCGATCCTATCGGCAGGGGAATAGAGCATTACCGTGCGGCCGCGGGAGAAATTAAGAAGGCACTGGCTACTATTATAGAAAGTTTATTTAGCATGCAGACGGAGGACAAACCCGGGAATAATAATTGATCGCTGCAGGAAAAAAAAAATAAGAGGCGAATTTTACTTTAGAAAAGGAGATAGAATCTTGAAAGTTGTTCTGGCAAGTGATCATGCGGGGTTTTTGTTAAAAGAGTACATCAAGTCGTTTCTAACAGAAAAAGAAATATTGTATCAGGATTTCGGTACCTGTGACGAAACACCGGTTGATTACCCCGATCTTGCTTATATGGCCGCGAGGGCAGTACAAAAGGGGGATTACGAAAAGGGGATTATTATTTGCGGTACGGGAATTGGTGTTGCAATAACAGCCAACAAACTAAAAGGAATCCGGGCCGCTCTCTGCTGCGACAATTTCTCGGCGCGTTGCGCCAGGGCTCATAATGATGCTAACATTCTAACCCTGGGAGCAAGGATTATTGATCGGGAAATTGCCCTGGAAATTGTGGATATTTTTTTAAAGACAACGTTCGAGGGAGGCAGGCATCATCGCAGGATTGAAAAAATTAGTAAATATGAGGATAAAAGTCACGAATGATTAATTGCGGGAAGGGGGCGAACCTGATTCCCGGTGAATCGGGTATGTTATGGTTTTTGAAGTGGGAAAAAATAAAGGATTATTACCCATTGTTGATCCCCAGATAGCCGGGGCTATTGAGGCCGAGAAAAGGCGTCAGCAGGAAAAAATAGAGCTTATCGCTTCGGAGAATTATGCTGGAAAAGCAGTGCTGGAAGCACAGGGATCTGTGCTTACCAATAAATATGCCGAAGGATATCCCGGCCGCCGCTATTATGGTGGGTGCGAGTATGTCGATATCGTTGAGGAACTGGCGAGAACAAGAGCAGCTGAACTTTTTAAAGCAGAACATGTTAATGTGCAGCCTCATTCAGGGGCTTCGGCTAATATGGCTGTCTATTTTGCTAGTTTAGAATCGGGAGATACGGCTATAGGCATGGACCTGGCGCATGGAGGGCATTTAACCCACGGGAGTCCCGTAAATATATCAGGGAAGTATTATAATTTTTACGGCTACGGTGTAGACTCCCGTACAGGCTATATTGATATGGATGAAGTTAAAAAGCTGGCTTTAAAGGTTTCCCCGCGGCTGATTATTGCCGGCGCCAGCGCCTATCCACGCGTAATTGATTTTGCCGCTTTTGAGGCAATTGCGCGCGAGGTTGGTGCTTATCTGATGGTGGATATGGCCCATATAGCCGGTCTTGTTGCAGCCGGCTTGCATCCCAATCCTGTACCCCATGCCGAATTTGTCACCAGTACCACACATAAGACCCTGAGGGGCGCGCGGGGCGGTCTTATCCTTTGCCGCAAGGAATATGCCCATATTATTGACAAAGCTGTATTCCCCGGTATTCAGGGCGGACCTCTCATGCATGCCATTGCTGCAAAAGCTGTTGCTTTTAAGGAAGCGATGGGAGAGGATTTTGTACGCTATCAGGAACAAGTTATCCTGAATGCCCGGGTACTTGCTGAAACACTTCTGGAGATGGGTTTTAATCTTATATCCGGAGGAACGGATAACCACCTTCTGCTGGTAGATTTAAGAAATAAAAGTATTAACGGAAAAGACGCGGAAACCCTGTTGGATGAGGTAGGGATTACTGTAAATAAAAACGCTATTCCAGACGATCCGGAAAGTCCTTTTGTGACCAGCGGTATCAGGATCGGTACCCCCGCGGTTACTTCACGGGGTATGCAGGAAGCTGAAATGAAGGCTATTGCCGGGTTTATTTTACGTGCCTTTGAAGGGCGGGATAATCCCATAATTATGGCTCAGGTAAAACGCAAAGTCAAAGAGCTGTGTGCCGCTTTTCCCTTATATGATTTAATGGACTGAAAGGAGTTTTATTTTGAGACCTTCCTGGGACAGTTATTTTATGGAGATAGCTGCGGTTGTTTCACAGCGCTCCACCTGTTTACGCCGTAAGGTGGGAGCGGTTATTGTAAAAGATAAGCGTCTTTTAACAACCGGTTATAACGGTGCACCCTCCGGACTGGAGCACTGCCTGGAAAAGGGTTGTTTGCGGCAGGAGAGAAATGTACCGTCCGGAGAGCGCCATGAGCTCTGCCGGGGGCTTCATGCGGAGCAAAACGCGATTATTCAGGGTGCTTTACATGGTGTTTCAATTCAGGGGGCCGATCTTTACTGCACTCATTATCCATGTTCTTTATGCGCTAAAATGCTGGTCAATGCAGGAATAAAAAGGATCGTTCTGAGGGAAAATTATCCTGATGAGCTTGCCCGGCAATTATTAAAAGAGGCAGGGATTAAAGTGGAAATTTATCATGAGGCTAAAGGAGAAGGTTAAGTGGCAGGACCTCTTCCCACATGGAAAAAAGGACTGGGGATTTCCCTGGCGCTGAGCATTGCCGCTTCACTCTTTATCTTTGTTTATTATTTCGATGAAGAAACCCTGGAAAGCCTGTTATTTGTCCGGGCAGGGTATCTTTTAATCGCCGTTTTGATGATTATTCTGCTCTGCGTTATCGAGGGGCTGCGGATCAAATTGCTGGTATCGAGCCTGGACAAAGATAATAATATAAAGCTTTCTGATGCAGTGCAGATTTTCTTGATGGGCTTTTTTTTTGCTTCCGTTACACCTTTTCATGCAGGGGAGTGGCCTGCCCATATTTACGGTTTGAGCAGAAAAGGGCTTTCTTTAGGTGAATCATCTGCTGTTACATTAACGCGTTCTTTTATTACAAAACTGGTGCTGACCATTTCAGCCGTGGTGTTGCTTGTTTTTTTTCGCGGCAGACTGGTACCTAATTTTTTAAACCAGATTTTTATTTATGCTGTACTTGTATCCATCTGCACGGTTTTGCTTCTGCTTTTTTTCTTATGGAAACCGGCGGTTTTAAATTTATTTCTCCAAAAGGTTCTCTGCTATTCCTGGGGAAAACACTATTTTCTCCATACTCCGCGGGGGAAGGAAATATATGCTTTCCTCATGCATGAGCTTCAAGAATATCTTTATGCCACACGCTCCATAAATCGCTTTAAAGCCATTAATCTGATGCTGATCATTATTTTAACTGCGGCTTACTGGTTTTGCTTTTTTAGCATAGCCCCCGTGCTTTTACTTGGTTTAAATAAACCGGTCCCCTTTTTTTTATCCCTGGCCTGGCTGGCGGTAATACAGATGATTATCATTTATGTTCCTATTCCCGGGGGGAGTGGCGTTGCCGAGTTTAGCCTGGCAAGCCTTTTTATGCTTTTTGTTCCTTCATCCGTGCTGGGAATATTTGTGATGTCATGGAGATTTTTTACATATTATGTGTTGCTCTTTTTGGGAGGCGTTGTGTCTCTGGGCAGTTTCAGGCCGTAACCCCAAAAGCTTTGGCAATATTCCAAATTTAAGGTTTATATTACCTTTTCTGATTTATTAAATTTCATAATAGAAAAGGTTTTTATTTTATATTGTGGAATATGATATTTAAGAATATAAGGGGAATTGATAGACTTATTTTTCAGTTTTTTTATCTTATCATTATGCTTAATTTTTAAGCATAATACAGGTTATATAATTTGCATCTGAAGGTGTTAGGGGAAAGGTTTTTATTACAGGTAAACGGTTAATATATAAAGAGGGTGGTGAAGCGTTTGACGATTAAAGTGGTGGAATCGATTAGAGAAGCTGAAAACCAGGCGAATGCTACGGTTCGTGAAGCACAGCAAAAAGCCCGCCAGAGGCTGAAGGACACAGAAGAACAAGCAGCACAAGTGTTTAAAGCAGCTGTAGCGGACGCTGAGGTCCAGGCGAAGGAATTGCTAAACAGAGCAGAAACGGAAGCGCGACGGGAGGCAGCAATTTTTTTAGAGGACCACAAAAAGGAAATTGATCGCATGGCGGCCAGGACTAGAGCAAGGTTGCCGGCAGTTGTTGCAAGGATAATGGAGAGGGTTGTGAATGCTCATGCCGATAGTTGAAATTAAAAAATTAATTCTCCTCTCTCACCAGCAGGAAAAGGATACGGTGATTAATATCCTCAGGGATATTGGGGCAGTTGAACTGGTTGATATAAAGGAGACCGGAATATTGGAGGAGATGGAATCCTTACTGGTACCTGAACAGCCGGCAGCTGCAGTAACATATTTAGAGTCGCGATTAGGTGAGGTCCGCTATTGCCTGGATTTTATGCAGAGGCATTTTCCGCTGAAAAAGAACTTTGTTCAACAATTTACAGGGGCGAAAATCAACCTGACACCCGCAGAGTATGGTGAATTTATTTCCCGCGGTAAAGAAGAAATAAAAACAGTTTATAGTACATGCCGGGCAATAGATGAGAAATTGAACGGTTTGCGTAACGAGGAGACCAGATGCCATAATTTGATGCAGGCACTGGCTCCCTGGGTTGGTCTTACTTTACCGCTGGAAAGAATTGAAGATACGCCGCGGTTACGAATGCAGCTCTTTACTGTACCAGCAGATGAACTCTCTTCTTTACAGCAGTCTTTAATCGATAAAGCTCCTGATCACTATCTGGAAGTTATTTCTTCAGAAAAAGAACTCTCATATCTTTTTATTATTTATTTCACAGATGAAGCCGAAAAGGTACAGGAGGTATTCAAAGAATCAGGGGCAACAGGGGTTTCCTTCCCGGGGATAAAAGGCACAGCGGCTCATGCTGTTAATACGCTGGAGAAGGAACTGGAAAAAATCGGCCAGGAAAGAAAAGAATTATTTATAAAAATAGAGGATCTGCTTGCTTACCGGCAACATTTAATGGCTTATTCCGATTTTCTCGAAAACGAACGGGATAAAAATGAAGCTATAAGCAAATTTGCCCGTACAGAATCTGCTTTCCTGCTCGAAGGATGGATTCCTGCTACAGCAGTATCCGGCCTGGAAAAACTTCTTACCGAAAAAACAGAAACTACTGTTCTCATCATCCGTGATCCTGATCCTGAGGAAAAAGTGCCGGTATTACTCCGGAACAGCGGTGCAGCAGATGCCTTTGAAGTAGTTACCAGGCTTTACAGTACCCCGAGCCGCCGGGATATTGACCCTACACCGCTTATAGCACCGTTTTTTTTCATTTTTTTTGGTATTTGTTTAACCGATGCCGGATATGGCGTTATTCTATCGCTTTTAGCCCTTTTCGTTATGCGTAAGCTAAAGCTGGGAGGTATGGGTAAACAGTTAATCAAATTACTTTTTTTAGGTGGCATTTCCTCGTTTATCTTTGGAGTGTTAATGGGCGGCTGGTTTGGAGACTTGATCAAACTCAGGCCTTTATGGTTTAACCCTCTGGATGATCCCATGCGGATGCTTATATTCAGTTTTGTCCTGGGGTTTATTCAGATTTTTTTTGGGATGGGAGTGCGCGCTTATCAGGAAATTAAGGCGGGCAGGGTTTTAGATGCTGTTTTCGATCAGGGGTTATGGTTTGTTTTCTTGATTGGGCTTGTATCGCTGGCTTTGCCTCAATTCAGCGCAGCCGGCAAATGGTTGGCAGCCGGAGGCGCGCTGGGCCTTATTCTAACCCAGGGGCGGAGTCAGAAAGGGTTAATAAAAAAATTCTTTAGCGGATTGCTGAGCCTTTATGATGTTACGGGATATCTCAGCGATGTGCTTTCATATTCCCGTTTGCTCGCTTTAGGCCTGGCAACCGGTGTTATTGCAACAGCTATTAATACGATGAGCGGCCTTCTAGCCGGAAGTGTTCCCGGAGTAATAATTATGGTCTTTTTCTTGATCGGAGGACATTTTTTTAATCTTATGATTGGATCGCTGGGTGCTTATGTTCACACCAGCCGCTTACAGTATATTGAGTTTTTTGGCAAGTTTTTTGAGGGTGGAGGCAAACCATTTCAACCATTTTGCAATACAACAAAATTTGTTGATATAGAAGAAGGGGAGGCATAAAAGTTATGACAGGAATAGTATTAGCAATATTGGGAGCTGCTCTGGCGGTAGTACTGTCGGGGATAGGTTCCGCGTTTGGAGTTGGACTGGTCGGTCAAAGCGCAGCCGGCGTGATTACCGAAGACCCTGATAAATTTGGGCAAACGCTTTTACTACAGGCTCTTCCCGGCACCCAGGGGATTTACGGGTTGCTTACAGGGTTTATTATTATGCAGCGCATAGGTATTATCGGAGGAAATCTTCTCCCTCTTACTCCCGAACAAGGGTATTCCATTTTAATGGCTTCTTTGCCGATTGCTATAGTGGGATTGCTTTCAGCTATTTATCAAGGCAGGGCGGCTGCTGCCGGTATCGGGATAGTGGCCAGGCGTCCGGAAGAATTGGGAAAAGCGATTATCTTTGCCGTTATGGTGGAAACTTACGCTGTTTTAGCTTTGTTAGCTTCAATCATGATGCTTTTTGGAATAGCAGTGTAGATACTCAGGATGTCCTGCCAGAAGGGAGTGTTAGGTATGAAAGAGGGAGCGGAGAGGATCTGCCGGCGTATACAGGATGATGCCAGGGCAAAGGCCGAAAATATTTTAGCAGAGGCTGAAAAAAAAGCAGATATTATTCTTTCTGAAGCCGAAAAAGAGGCTGAAAAGCGGCGGGAGCAGATCCTGGAACGTGCTCAAAAGGAGGCTGAAGAGCAAAAGCGGCGTATTTTGGGAATTGCCCGGCTTGATGCGCGTAAACAAATGCTGGCGGCTAAACAGGAGCTGATTAAAGAAGCATTGCAGCAAGCTTTGGAGGCGCTCATGAATCTTGATGAGCAAGATTATTTTGCTGTTATAAAAAAGATGCTCTTGGCTTCGATTAAAACAGGGGAAGAGGTTGTTATTCTCTCCCCGCGCGATAAGGCCAGAATTCCGAAAAATTTTTGGAAAGAGATTCAAGGGGAGCTGGCTGCCGCAGGACATAAAGACAAGCTTTTAATAAGTAAAGAGACTTTCGAAATCTCCGGAGGTTTTATTCTTCGGTCCGGTGGGGTAGAAATTAATAATTCCTTTGATTCACTCTTGGAAATGTACAGGGATGAGCTGGAAATGGAAGCGGCAGCGATTCTCTTTCAAGAAGAATGAGCTTCAACGTGAGGGAGGGAAGGAGGCAAGAAAAAATGCCTGCAAATGAGACAATATATGCCTATGCAGTAGGCCGTATCCGTGCTTTGGAGACCCGCCTCCTGGACAAAGGCAAGCTCGAGAGAATGGTAGAAGCTGTTTCCGGAGAGGAAGCTCTAAAAGTGCTTTCGGAAACTGATTATGCTGGCTCAGTAGCTGGGCTTACGAGTATCTTTGATTTTGAAAAGATTTTGCAGGAGGAAGTAAAAAATGTTTTTACTCTGATGCAAAAAATGAGTCCCCGGCCCTACCTGACCGATTTAATGAGTTTGAAGTACGATATCCACAACCTGAAGGTTTTATTAAAAGCAAAATACCTTGAGGGGGCAAACGATAATATACTGTTTCCGGTTGGGACGATGCAGCTTGACAAACTTCGAGCTATGGTGGAGGAAGAAGATTTCCGGGACTTGCCTGCAACTCTTCGCGATACTGTGGAACAAATTCTGGAGGAATTTATTGNNCTGTTTTAGAAGGGTTATTTATCCGTGAAGTTGACCTGGCAAATATAAAAACTTTCTTGCGTGTTAAGCGCATTGGGCGAAATAAGGAATTCTTTAAAAGAGCATTTCTTCCCCAGGGTAGCCTTCCTTTGGATTTATTTATAAGCTTGCTGGACGAACCACTTGAAATACTGGTGAACCGTCTGGCAATGAGTGAATATGCTGTCGTGGTTGGTGAAGGAGTGCAGGAGTGGCAGGAAAAGGGAACCTTTACCCGACTGGAAAAATTAACAGATGATTTTATTCTGGAATACCTCCAGCAGGGAAAAAGAACACCCTTTGGCCTCGAGCCCCTCGTTGGTTATATCTATGCCAAGGAAATTGAAATTAAAAATATACGCCTGATATTGGTCGGAAAGATTAACGGGCTGCCCATTGAAGCTATCAGGGAGAGATTGCGTAATGTCTATATATAAAATTGCTGTTATCGGGGACAAAGATTCTATCCTTGGGTTTAAAACCCTGGGTGTAACGACGTTTTCCGTACATGACGCGGGTTCGGCACTATCAGTTTTAAAAAAAGTGGCTAAAGAAGATTATGCTGTTCTTTTTATTACTGAAGAGATAGCCCGGCAATTAGAAGAACCTCTGGCGGAGCTTAATAAACGTTTCTTACCCGCAGTTGTCCCCATCCCCAACAATAAGGGGACCCTGGGTATCGGAATGGCTAAAGTAAAAGAAAACGTAGAGAAAGCAATAGGTGCTGATATCTTATTCAGGAAAGAGGGTTGATAACTTGGGAGGCGGTAGAATAATCAAGGTTTCCGGTCCGCTGGTAATTGCCGAAAATATGGCGGATGCCCGGATGTATGATATGGTCAGGGTGAGCGATGAAGGGCTGCTGGGCGAGATCATTGAGATACGGGGAGATAGAGCTTCTATCCAGGTATACGAGGAGACCGGTGGGCTTGGTCCGGGTGCACCCGTGTATAATACCGGTGCACCGCTGAGTGTGGAGCTGGGACCTGGATTGATTGAGGCGATTTTTGATGGCGTGCAGCGCCCTCTGGACGTTATCTGGCAAAAAGCAGGCGATTATATTACCAGAGGGGTAGAAGCCGTAGCCTTAAACAGAGAAAGAAAATGGGATTTTACTCCGCGCGTTAAGGAAGGGGACCAGGTTCTGGCCGGCGATATTCTCGGGACAGTGCAGGAAACCCCGTTAGTGGAGCACCGTATTATGGTACCCCCTGCTGTTATCTCCGGCAAAGTGGTAAAAATATATAGCGGGGAATATACCGTTACCGATGTTATTGCCACTCTGGAAACGCCAACTGGAGTTGTTGATATTACGATGATGCAAGAGTGGCCGGTCCGAAAGGGCCGTCCTTACAAAGAAAAATTGGGTCCCCATATCCCGCTGATCACCGGTCAGCGTATCCTTGATACGTTTTTCCCTGTTGCCAAAGGGGGTACTGCCTGTATTCCCGGCCCATTCGGCAGCGGTAAAACGGTCA
>LSQX01144686.1_pt3 | contig 24607 bp, 24 predicted proteins | sample 654561 | NCBI WGS metagenome assembly LSQX01 (sample SAMN04489861, study PRJNA283612) | anaerobic digester metagenome | isolation source: 4 biogas reactors fed with cattle manure at either 37C or 55C with and... | place: Denmark: Kongens Lyngby | collected 2014
ATAACCAAATCTCCGTGAACAACTCGTGCCGCGTCATTAATCATTTTCCATTAATCACTCACCGTTATTTCGACACCTCAATGCTTTCTGCAAACTAACTACTCTCCCCTATGACCGTGGACTTAAAATCACTCGATGACCAAAATCGCAAATTAAAAAAAACATCTTTTATTTCAGAGTATTATTACTTATATTAATTTTTGTGGGGTAGGTGCATAACAATGTTCATAATGGGATGAACATATAAAATGGGAATGGAATATGCACTTAAACTCAACTCGATTCAAGAGTATTTTTATCGTATTGTTATTTTTCACCGCCTCACTTAAAGGCAAGGCTCTAAGTACAGAGCAGACTTTTGGATATGTCAAAATAGGAGGTGGCGGATATATCTGCTCTATCATTGAAAGTGACAATGAGCAAAATGTCTTTTATGCCAAAAGTGATGTTGGCGGCATTTATAAATGGGATGAACTCAGCAAAAGTTGGGTACCGTTGTTTTCTTGGGTTTCCCACGAAGAAACTACTTTTTTAGGAACTGAATCTTTTGCTGTTGATCCAAATTCTCCCAATATAATCTATGCAATGGCGGGAACTAGTTACTGGAATGGTGGCAAAAGTGCATTATTGCGCTCAAAAGACTATGGTAAAACATGGGAAACCCATGAAACCACAGCAAAATTTAAAGTAAATGGCAATGGATCATATAGACAAAAAGGAGAGGCTCTTGCCATAGATCCTTCTAATGGAAGCATCATGTACTTTGGCACTCGTTACCACAATGGCTTATTCAAAAGCGCCGACTCTGGAAAAACATGGGACAAAGTCAGTTCATTTCCAGATAGCATTGGCAATGAAGCATCTTTTAGTTTCATTCTGTTTGATGAAAACAATTGTACTGATAAGTGTTCAACAATTATTGTGGGTGTTCACAAAACAGGCAATAATCTATTCATAAGCAATGACTTTGGTCAAACTTGGAATCCAATGGGAGGCCTAACTGTGGCAAAACCCCAACGCGGTGTACTTTCTTCCAAGGATAAAAAGCTGTTTGTTACTTATTCAAATGGAAGTGCTAGCGATGGTTATGGCGGTGTCTATAAATATGATTTAACAACCAAAACTTGGGAAGATATAACTCCTTCTCCAAATCGAGGCTACAGCGGTATTAGCATTCTAAAAGACAACCCGCAACAAGTTGTAGTATCAACTTTCAATTATTGGTCTTCTAGGCAACCTTGGGGCTGGGGCGATGAGATTTATTATAGCAATGAGGGTGGAGATTCTGGTTCTTGGGTAAGAAAAAACAGCGATTGCACCATGAATAACAACGGTATTGGTTGGATGGAAGGAAGGAAGATCAATGCATTGGATTGCCGATGTAACAATGAGCAACACTAAGCCGGGTTTGGTATATGCAGTTTCTGGGAATGGGATTTTTATGACCGAAGACATAACTGTTAGCAAACCTGAATGGAAAGTTGCCTCCCATGGAATAGAAGAAACTGTTGCAGTTTTTCAGGGAATGATAAGTATTCCCGACGGTCCACTTATTTCCTCTTTAGGTGATGTTGGTGGATATGTTCACACGGATATTAACGAGTATCCTTCAAAAACTATTTCGCAATCTATTAGTTTTGCATACGCACCTCAAAAAACCTCAACCATTGTGCGCTCTATTAATAAACAAGAAACAGTTGATGGAAACACTGTAAAGTACAATGTTGCTTTATTAAGTGAAGACAACGGTGAAACATGGGAAGAGCTACCTCGCCTCCCAATAAACATCAGTGGTGCTAAAGTTTCTGTTTCTGCCGATGGAGACATTATTTTATGGCACGCACATCACAATGACCATGGTAATGTGCTATACTGGACTGAAAACAAAGGTCAATCATGGCATAAAACCTCTGCGGTACCAGCCAATAGCACCCCTGTTCCAGATGGTGTTGAGCCACTTAAGTTTTATATGTATAACCCAGCAAATGGTATGATTTATCGCAGTGATGACGGTGCCAAAACCTTCGATGAAGTTTCTTTTGTAGGTGCAAAGGGAGGATCAAGCGTTTTGAAATTCGTCCGTGGAAAATCTGGTCATATTTGGATAAATAATGCTGGGAAAATAAGGTATAGTGAAGATGAAGGGCAAACATTTACCACATGTACTAATTACTCTGCTGCAGCTTTTTCTCTTGGTAAAGAAGCTCCTGATAAAGACCATCCCACCCTTTTCATTTGGGGAAAAGCGTCTCAAGAACTTCCTGAAGCTATGTATAGATCCACAGATAAAGGTTTAACTTGGGAACGAGCCAACGATGATTCACATCAGTGGGGGCATTTGGCAAACGCAGGCACCATTGAGGCTGACCAAAATGTTTATGGTCGTGTATTTAAAAGTACAGCAGGTATGGGAATTCCGTGGATGGGCATCGAAACCATTCCTGAACAACCTGATAGCATTCCTGTGCAACCTGATAGCATTCCTGTGCAACCTGATAGCATTCCTGTGCAACCTGATAGCATTCCTGAACAATCTACTAATATCAAACAAAATATAATCAGCTTAGATAAAGGTTTTTCAAAGCAACTTGATATTGAAAACATTAGATCCATGACTATTTATAATATGCATGGTCAAGTAATCAAAAGAATGAATGCAAATGAAATTAGCTTAAATTCTGCTTATGATTTTGGACTAAAGAAAGGTGTTTATTTGATTTCAATCACTACTTTAAACAAAAAAAGCACTTTCCAGTTACACAAAAAATAAACTGAACTAGACCGACATTCTCTCCGAACTCATCTACTATGTTCTTAGCCGAGCCGCATTGTCTGCTCGGCGGAGAGTTTGACACTGCTTGCAGGGGCACGCCCAAATACCCGATAACTACCCCTCGATACTATTTTTCATTATTTTCACTCTTCATTTAGTATAAAAATCACTCGGGGTTCATAACCAAATCTCCGTGAACAACTCGCGCCGCGTCTTTAATCATTTACCATTAATCACTCACCGTTATTTCGACATCTCAATGCTTTCTGCAAACTAACTACTAACTACTTCCCCTATGACCGTTTGCACCCCACCCCACAGGGCTAAAAATATTTTTCTACATTTATTTTCGGTATTTTCTTAGCAGAAAGTTTTAACCTTGAAGGATAAAATTGGACTACATTATAATAACTAAAGCCGTGATTTTTATGCTCGCTTTAGGAGGGTTTCTGGCCTTTGCTATAGTCTTAGCCAACCGCAAACTCGCCGTGGAAGAAGACCCCCGCATCGATGAAATTGAAGGGATTTTGCCGGGTACCAACTGCGGTGCTTGCGGTCAGCCTGGTTGCAGGGCTTTTGCGGAAACTTTGGTGGCGGGTAGCACTAATCCCGCCCAGTGCACGGTGAGTTCAGATGCCATCAAAAACCAAGTGGCCCAACACTTGGGAGTTCAGCTCAGCCAAGTGGAAAAAAGAGTAGCTCGTTTAGCTTGCGGCGGCGGAAGTCATGTGGCGCGCCAACGCACTCGTTATGTGGGCATGGAATCCTGTAGAGCAGCTTCCCTGGTGGCCGGCGGTGGTAAGGGTTGCGCTTGGGGATGTTTAGGCCTTGAAGATTGTGGCGTAGCTTGCACTTTTGATGCTATTTCTTTTTCCCCCCACGGTTTGCCCATTGTGGATATAGATAAATGCACCGCTTGCGGTGATTGCGTGATCGCTTGCCCCCAACAGTTGTTTTCTTTGCAACCCGTTTCTCACCAATTGTGGGTGAATTGCAAGAGTTTGGAAGTGGGCGATGTGGCCGAGGCGGAGTGCGAAGTTGCTTGCACGGCTTGTGGGCGATGTGTAGCCGATGCCGCCAGCGGTTTGGTGGTGATGCGCGACAATTTGCCCGTGGTAAACTATTCTTTAAATCACTTTGCCCAACGCCCTATTATTGACCGTTGCCCCACTGGTGCCATCACTTGGATTGTAGATGGCGATAAATTTGAAACTGGCCACGAGGCCAAGCGCGTGATTCGTCAGAGCGCTTTGCCCATAGGATGATTTATGTTGTTTTTTAAGAAGAAAAAGGCACCTACCCCCGAAAACTTCAGCGATAAATTGTACGCTCCTCGGGAAATGGTGGAACATATAGAACAGTTAGTTTGCGGCTTACATTGGCGCTCTCAACATAGCATTAATCGCGTGGTGGGCATGGCGCTGGGAGGTTTGCGCGCTTCGGCTTTATTTAGTAACCGACAGCTCAACGATCAAGCGGGAGCTCTCACCAGTCTCACCCAAAAAACCGTGCCTTTATTGATTCACTTGCACGGTGCTTTAGCCGGAAACAACCAGAGTCTGCGTCTGCCTTTTTTCCGCTTTTTTGCCGTAAATGCCCAACAAAGCGTGGATTTCACCTTAATCGCCCGCAAATTGAGCGAAGCTACTTTGTTGCCCATTATGGTTTTTCACAGTGACGAAGTTTCTCCTTGTAATTTGCCCAGTTTGGAGCTTTTAAGTGAATTTTTGGGTTTAGAATCAGATAAGATTAATAGCCCCACTCCGGCTCAGGCTATGCTTTTTGGCGAAAATCGCCGACGCGTTCCCCAGTTGTGGAATTTGGATCAGCCTATGACGGTGGGTTTGACTATGCCTGCCGCTTTGCGGGATCGCCAATGGGCTTCGCGTCAGAAGTTTTTTGACGATCATATTGAATCGCTTTTACAAGAAATTATCGCCGAATTTGCGGAATTGACTGGTCGTCATTACCAAGCGGCGCATTTTACCCAACGCCAAGCAGATCACTGGGTGGTTACCACCGATCCTTTACCTGAAGATTTACCTCCTTTGGCTCCAGTGGTGCAAATTCGTTTTATGACGGCAGAATTGCACGAAACTCTAAAAAAAGCTCAGCTTTCTTTTATAGACCACAACCATTCCCGCGCCTTGGCCACGGCCTTGAATTTGTCGGGTTATTCTTTGGTGCATTATGGTCCTTTAACCACGGATGCGGTGGAAGCGGCTTTGGAACTTTCCGAAGCACAACCGGTGGGAATTGTGGGAGCAGATTATTTGTACCCCGAGCCTTTGACACCTAAAGAAGAGTTATTTAACCAAGAAGTCATGGCGCATTATGAGTTAAATAACAAGAAGTCTGCTGGGGTAGAACGCCCCAACATCGTGCCGCCCCTAGCTTTGCAACAGCATCCCCAAAGCGCTTTGCCCCTGGCGGATCTGCACCGCTTTTGGGCGCACAACGGCAAATTTTTTGCCGTGGGCCAAAGCGAACACTGCATCGCCACCCCGGCTTTGGCCACTGGTGTTTTACCCGCCGGTTCTGGCAAAATGCAAAACACCAGCGCGCGCTATTTTGCCCACCGCATTGTAGAGCCCGCAGACTTTGTGCGCACCCTCTTAGCACGCATGCGCCAAGAAAACTACGAAACTGAAGCTCTGGAACGCCAAGCGCGTTTATTTGGGCAAATTTTACAGCGTCATATTAGCGCCGATATGCCTTTTGCGGAGATTTTCGAACGCAGTAGCGCAGATTTATGCGCCCAACGCCCCGCCGAAGCCACCGCTTTGCAAGGCATTTTAGCCAATGCCAGCTATTTTGTGCCACCTTCGACCTCTTGCCCGCCCAAATGGGCTGCGGAAAAGTGCATACATATCACCGATGATTCCCCGGATCATCAACAATTTTTCGCACTTTTACCCAACACCCCCGAACGCTTTTTGGCCCAACCCCAAAACATTTTGCTCGATAGAGATGCTTTTCAGGCCTTTGTGCGCACCGACCACTCGCCTTCCCAGGTGATTATGCACCTATTTTCGGCGGTGGCTAAAGTTTCTTATCGCCAAAAAACCCAAGAATTTACCCAACTGGTAGAGCAAAAGTTAGCCGCCCTAAACCAGCACATTGCCAGCCAGCTTTCCGTGAATTTAGCTGCAGATTTAGGGCCAGTTTTAGACCAACTGACCAGCAGCGACTTGACCCTGGCCGAACTGGCGCAAAAAATGGACAAACGCCAAAACCCCGTGGACCGCGAATGGTTGCAACTGGTGCATCAAACGCGCCAAGGTTTAGAAAGGCTTTTGGCCGTTTTACAGCAAACTTTGCAAGGCCAAGGTCGGGCTTCTCATGGAATCATCAGTCAAAACGCTTCTGGTGTCTATCCTTGGTCGCCGGTGATGGTTCCTTGGGCGCAAAACGGCTCCGGCCGTGGAGTGGAGCTCACTCTGGGAATCTGGGAAGCCCATATCGCCTCACTTTTACCCGAATTTATTTTGCTACGCCAGGCCGATTTGCTCGCCCAAGGTCGTTATAATATCAACTACCACAACGAATTTTTCGCCGACTTTTCGTGGAAGCAATTGGGCAGTGCCGAACTGGCTTTTTGCCCGCCCTTGGTACTTACCGGTGCCGATGTGGATTTCTACGCTCGCAGTCAATCTTTAGCGGAAATTTTCCGCATCAAAGCTCCCATTAAAGTCTTAGTTTTTGATACTTTACGCACCACCCCCGCCGCCGCTTTGCAACAGTTTTTGGCTGGCGATATGTTTGTGCTACAATCTTCTCTTAGCCACCAAGAACATTTAGTAGCCGGTATGAGCAAAGGTTTTGCCAGTCCACGCCCCGCTTTGTTACATGTTCTCAGCCCCGGTGCCAAAGATTATTTACGCTTTGCCGAAAAAGCCGTGGAAGCAGGCATTTACCCCTTGCTCCAAGCCTATGGCCAAGGTCAAAAAGTGGAATTACTCAACTCCCAAGCCCTGCAAGTCGCCAGCGATAGTTCCCTTACTTTAGCAGATTTAGCCTTGGAAAACCCCGATTTTGTCCCGGAATATCGTTTATTAGCAAATATCGAAGGACTACCCATTGCGGAATATTTGCAGTTGGACAACGAAGATCGCCAAGAGACTTTTCCCGTGGTAACACGCACCGATGAGTCAGGAATTGTACGCACTTGGCGGGTTTCGGAGCATTTAATTGATTTAATGGCCGAGCAAGATCGCTTTAAAAATCTGTTGGCCCATTTTGTGGAAAATATTGACGCAGAAAAGCAAAAAGCTGCGATTTCTGCTGAAATAACCGCCGAACTAACCCAAGCCGTTACCCAATCATTATTAAACCTGGCCCAGAGTTAAAATGCACACATTTTCCCATGGCATTCACCCCGATCAGGCTAAGCTCACGGCAGCTAGCCCCATCCAACGCTTTCCTTTTACCCAGAATTATGTGGTGCATTTGGCGCAAAATGCGGGTAGTCCAGCTTTGGCTATTGTGCAAGCAGGGCAAAGGGTGCTACGCGGACAGGTGATTGCCCGTCCCAACGGCTTGGTTTCGGTTCCCGTCCACGCTCCAGTAACTGGCACGGTCAAGCAAGTGGGTACTTCTTTGGATTTCAATGGCAAGCCCACCCCATCGGTGCTTATTGCCGCCGATCCTTCGTCTGATCAGCAAATTTGGCAAACTCATCCTCAAGATTTTGTGCAAATGTCCCCCGAACAAATCATTGAAGCTGTTCGAGATATGGGTATGGTGGGCTTAGGAGGCGCAGCTTTTCCCACCCATGTAAAACTCAAAGCTCCCCCAGGGCATAGCATTAAAACTTTGATTTTAAACGGTGCCGAATGTGAGCCTTTTTTGACTAGCGATCATCGGGTAATGGTGGAACAAAGCGAAGATATTCACCTGGGCGCACAGATTTTACTCAAAGCCACCGGTGCGCAAGAATGTGTGATTGCCATTGAAGATAACAAGCCCGATGCTATAACTGCCATGGAAGAAATTTGCGCTCGCCAAGGGGATAAACGCATTAGAGTTGAAGTTTTTGTGGCTAAATACCCCCAAGGGGCCGAAAAAATGCTTATCAAAGCCCTAACTGGCCAAGAAGTTCCCTCGGGTTCTATTCCCGCCAGCTTGGGAATTGTGGTTTCCAACATCGCCACCGCCGCCGAAATTGGTCACCTTTTACCCTTGGGAATTGGACTCACCGAAAGAGTGGTTACTATCACTGGCGATGGCATTCGCAAACCAGGAAATTACTTGATTCCCATTGGTACTCCCCTCAATTTTATACTCCAAGAAGTGGGCGTGGTGGGGGATCCTTATAAAATCATTTTTGGAGGCCCCATGATGGGTAAATCCGTGGCTTTTCACGATTCTCCTATTACCAAAGGCACTTCGGGTATTGTGATTTTTGCCCAACCCCAAGTCGCCGACGAAGGCCAACTTTATAACTGCATTCGCTGTGGAGCCTGTATAGAAGCTTGTCCCATGCACTTGGAACCTTATAGATTAGGCATGTTAGCTCGCCATCATAGCTACGAAACCATGGTGCAAGATTACCACTTATTTGACTGTTTTGAATGCGGAAGTTGCAGTTTTGTATGCCCTTCTAATATCCCCTTAGTGCAACAATTTCGCATTAGCAAACAATTTTTGAGAGATAAAGAACGCCATGTCTAACTTTTTTGCCACTACTTTAAGTACTTCGCCCCATGTCAAGGACCAACGCAGCGTTCCTTATATTATGCGCCATGTGGTGTATGCCACTTTGCCTTTGGTGGGCTTCGCTTTTTGGAACTTTGGCTGGAGCGCTTTGTTAGTAGTGGCCACCACCAGCTTTTTCTGCGTTTTAAGCGAAGGAATTTTCAATCTTTTAACCGGCCGTGCCTCTTCGGTGGGAGATTATTCTGCTCTGATTACGGGAATATTGCTGGGATTGACTTTACCCCCTGCCTTTCCTCTGTGGATGGCTGCGGTGGGCAGTATTTTCGCCATTATTATTGGCAAGGCGATTTTCGGCGGCTTGGGACACAATCCTTTTAACCCCGCTTTGGTGGGACGCGCTTTTTTGCAAGCGGCTTTTCCGGCGGCGATTACCACTTGGAGCATTCCCCAAGCCCCCCAACGCTTTGCCAGCTTGTTACCCAGCACTTTAGCCTTTCCTTTTAGCACTCCCAACCTAGATGGCAGTGCGGGAGCTACGCCTTTGGCTTTGCAAAAGTTTTCCCAAACTGCTAGCCCCTGGCAAGACCTATTTGTGGGCACCAGTGCCGGTTCTTTGGGGGAAACCAGTGCTTTGTTGATATTATTATGCGGTCTGTACTTAGCCCTGCGCAAATTTTTGGATTGGCGTATTCCCCTGGGGATTTTGGCCACCGTGGCGATATTTTCCGGCATTTTGCACCTAGTTAACCCCAACTTTGCCTCACCTTTAGCCGCCATATTTTCGGGGGGACTTATGTTAGGCGCATTTTTTATGGCCACGGATATGGTAAGTTCCCCGGTTTTACCCCGGGCCACTTGGATTTATGCGGTTTTCATTGGGATTTTAGTGGTGGTAATTCGTATTTGGGGCGGTTTACCCGAAGGAGTGATGTACGCAATTTTATTGGGCAACGCCATTAGTCCTCAACTCAACCGCCTTATTAAAAGCACTCCCTACGGACATGGGAACAAAGCTGGACATGGGAACAAAGCTGGACAAGGGAGTAAAGCATGAATAATATCACTTCTAGTCTGAAAATCGGTTTACCTTTGGCAATTTTAGCTGCCATTTCGGGTTTGTTAATTGTGGTGTCGCATTTAGCCACAGAACCCACCATCAAAGCCGCTCAGCAAAGAATTTTACAAGAATCCGCCGTCCAAGTGATTCCCCAAGCGCAAAATTTGCAATTAATTTGCAGTGATGGCACCAATTTCAAAGCAGCTACAGATTTTATCAGAGACCAAGATTGCTTTTTTGCTGGACAAGATTCCGCAGAAAGCTTCAACTATTTTGTGCTCAATGCCCAAGGTCAAGGTTTTGCTGATAAAATCCAAGTTCTTTACGGATATGATCTCAATCGCGCTACTATTATTGGCTTTTTGGTGCTGGAATCCAAAGAAACCCCTGGTTTGGGCGATAAAATCGCTTTTGACCCCGCTTTTTTGGACAATTTTAAGCAATTAGCCACCCAACCCAAAATCGAAGTGGTAAAACAAGGACAAAAAACTGCTCCCCACCAAATTGATGGCATCACTGGGGCTACCATTTCTTCGGTGGCCATAGGCGATATATTGCGTAGTAGCGTGGAGCATTTCACCCCCATTTTACAAGAATTTCAGGAGCTAAATCATGGAAAATAGCGCCGACAACTTTTTCCGCGGTTTGTGGAAGGAAAACCCAGTTTTTGTACAGCTTTTAGGCATGTGTCCCATTTTGGCCGTATCTAACACGGTAATCAACTCTTTGGCCATGGGACTCGCCACGACTTTTGTGCTTATTTGTTCGGGGATATTAATCTCCCTAATGAGAAACATAATTCCCAAACAAGTGCGTATTGCTGCCTTTATCATCATCATTGCCACCTTTGTTACTGTAGCTGAATTTATCTTGCAAGCGGTGAGCATTGAAATCCACAAAAGTCTAGGAGCTTTTATTTCGCTGATTGTGGTAAACTGCATCATTTTAGGCCGAGCTGAGGCTTTTGCTTCGCGCAATCCTGTTTTTCCCTCCATTTTGGACGCAGTAGGCACGGGTTTAGGCTTTACTTTTGCACTTTTTTGCATGGGAGCCCTCCGCGAGGTGCTGGGCAGTGGAACTTTCGCCGGAATTGCCGTTATGCCCGCCGCTTTTGAACCGTGGATAGTGTTTATTTTGCCCGGGGGCGGATTTTTTGTTCTAGGATTTTTATTGTTGGTGGTAAATCACATTAATTCTAGCTTAAAAAGGAGAGCCGCATGAATACCGATTCCCATGCTTTTATATTTTTGAGCGCTTGTGTGGTTAATAACTTTGTGTTGGCTTCTTTTTTGGGAATTTGCCCTTTTTTGGGCGTTTCTAAAAAGGTTGATACCGCCCTGCGCATGGGTATTGCCGTTTTATTGGTGATGTTGGTAAGTTCCGCCGCCGCTTTTGGGATAAATCTAGTTTTACAAAGTTTTGATGCCGAATACCTACAGTTGGTTTCATACATTGCGGTGATAGCTTCCACGGTGCAGTTGGTAGAAATGATTATCAAAAAGTTTAGCCCCAGTTTATTTAGAGCTTTGGGGATATTTTTGCCCCTAATTACCACTAATTGTGCGATTTTAGGGGTGGCGCTCTTTCAAACTAGCCGGGAATATTCCTTTAGCCAATCCCTGGTTTTTGCCTTGGGAGCTGGTGCGGGTTTTACCTTGGCTTTGTGGTTGATGTCGGGGCTGCGCGAGGAAAGTGAGTTTGCCGATCCCCCCAAATTGATTAAAGGCACCGCTTTAAGTTTGATGATTGCGGGCATTCTTTCCATGGCTTTTATGGGTTTTGCAGGGTTGGGGGCATAAATGATAGAATTGATGTTAATTTTAGGCAAAGTGGCAGGAGCTATAACTGCTATATTTGTCATGTTAAGTTTTTGGATGTTGGTACAGCATTGGCATCGCCGTTCCATGCAGGAATGTTTGGCGACGCGTTTAAGTAGTGAATGTGCCCATTGTACTAAAGAATGTAGTCAGCGAGAAATAAGTTGAGGAAAATATGAGTAAAGCCACTTTTGAAACGAAAATCACTGAATTAGACGAACATATTGTGGAAATCGTCAGTGACGCGGGCGAGGGTGCCCAAGCAGCCGGTAATACTTTTGCCGAGGTCTGCGCTCGTAGCGGCAATGGTTTGTGGACGGTGGAAATTATCCCTTCGGAGATTCAGCCTCCCCCCCACACCACGGGTAGTGCCAGCGGTAATCGCATCCGGGTGGGAAACAGCCCCATTACCAACGGCGGTGATCTCACTAATTTAGTGGTAGCTTTTAATGAAATGGCCCTGCTTTCGCGCATACAAACTGATTCCCTAGCTCCCGATGTTACGGTGATTATCGATGATATGTGGTCTCGCCATGACGATGCCCAAATTAGGCAAGATTATCGTGAAATTTTAGATGATCTTAGTGCCAAAGGTGCCAAAGTTTGGGAATTGCCCATAGAAACTGAGTGCCAAAGAGTTGCTCCCGATAGCACTAGGGGCAAAAACATGTTTATTGTGGGTATGTTGCTGTGCTTGTACAACAAAGATTTGGAAGCGGGCTTTACTATTGTAGATGAAATGTTTGGAGCCAGAAGTCAAGCTATTGTGGAAATGAATGTCAAGCTTATGGAAGCTGGCTATATTTTCGCCCAACAAACTTTTGCGGAAACTTATAGCATTGCGCCACTGCAAGACACCGACAATTTGGTGGCTATGAATGGTAACACCGCCATCGCTTTAGGATCGGTGGCGGCGGGCTATGAATTGTGCGCCATGTATCCCATTACTCCCGCCACTTCGGCCTCCCACGAACTTTCGGACTTTTTTGAGAAGTTTGGCGGCATTGTGCACCAAGCGGAAGATGAAATTGCCGCCATCGGCGTGGCAGTTGGATCCAACTGGGCAGGCAAACCGGCTTTGACCATCACTTCGGGGCCGGGTTTAGCCCTCAAAACGGAGTTTCAAGGTCTTACGGTTATGAGCGAAACTCCTTTGGTGCTGGTAAATGTGCAACGAGGAGGCCCCTCCACAGGCCTGCCCACCAAAGTGGAACAAGGGGATTTATTGGCGGCACTTTGGGCCACGCCGGGAGATGCTCCCAAAGTGGTGATTGCCCCTTCGTCCATCGAAGAATGTTATCATATTATGCCTTTGGCCCGCAAAATTTCCGAAGAATTTCGCGCCTTGGTAATCGTACTTTCCGATGCTAACTTAGCCACGGGTCGCCAGCTATTTAAACGCCCCACGGTGAATCCCGATTTGCTGAGCAACACTTTGGATATGAGCCCAGTTCCCCCAGGTACCAAGCCTTTTGATTGGGATCCTGAAACTGGACTTTCCCAGCAGATTTTACCTGGTCGTCCCGATGGAATGTGGGTAGCTACGGGCTTGAATCACACTCCCGAAGGTAAAATCAACTATTTGTCGGCTTCTAACCAACTGGGAATGACCATGCGCAGCCGCAAATTAGCGGTTTTACAATCCACCCTTAAAACCCCCGAGATTTTTGGCGATGATTCCGGAGATTTACTCATTGTGGGTTGGGGTTCCACCAAAGGTGCAATTTGGGAAGCCGTGGCCAAGGAACGCGCCCAAGGCGTTAAAGTTTCGGCCATGAATATTCAGTTTATTTCACCTTTGCCTCCAGGTTTAAAAGAGGCTTTTGGCAAGTTCAAAAAAGTGATGGCAGTGGAGCTGAACTACGCCGATGACCCCAATGATCCTTATATTACCCCTGAAAATCGCCGTTATACCCAGTTGGCTACTATTTTGCGTTCCAACACCTTGGTAGATGTGGATTGCTGGGGTAAAGTCCCCGGTAGTCCTTTGATGCCCCAAGAAGTTCGTTCCATTATTCAAACCCAAATTGAGAATATTAAATAAGAGGTTATTTATGAGTTTAGATATTGATGATTATATTGCAAAAGAAGTACACGCTTGTGAATACACCTTAGATGACTACACCACTGAACCAGCGCGTTGGTGTAAAGGTTGCGGCGCCCATGGTGCATTAGGTGCAGTTCAACGCATGCTGCGCGAAAATAACGAAGCTCCCGAAAATGTCATTACCGTTTCGGGAATCGGTTGCTCCAGTCGCTTTCCCCACTATCTCAAAACCTATGGTTTTCACACTTTGCACGGGCGTGCTTTGCCAGTTAGCGTGGGAGTTTCCCTGGCGCGCCCCGAAATGAAGTTGCTCACTGTCATGGGCGATGGTGACTGTTTTTCCATTGGGGGCAACCATTGGCTACACACTTTACGCTATAATATTAACGCCACGGTTATTATTTTAGATAACGAAATTTATGCGCTGACCAAAAAGCAAGCTTCTCCCACTTCCCGCCAAGGCACTATGAGCAATACCTCGCCTCGGGGTTCATATTTGGAACCGCTCAATCCTTTGAGCATTGTTTTGGGAGTAACTAATCTTTCTTTTGTGGCCCAAACCGCTTCGTGGCTACCGGGCCACATGCAGGCAACTTTAGATAGAGCTTGGAAGCATAAGGGCTTGGCTTTTGTGCGCATTTTACAGCGCTGTCCTGTATTTATGCCCGACGCTTTTAGCGGAGCCAGCGCAGAATTTCCTGCCCAATTTTTGGAACATTGCTCCGGAATAACTCCAGACAAAGGGATTTTACGCAATGCCCCCACGGTGGCCCACGATCCCAGCGATATTAATGCGGCCCAAAAAATCGCTGCCAATGCCCACAAAGATTTAGAACCTTTGGGATTGCTTTATTTGAATACCGAAGTCCCCACTTATAACGAAGTTCGCTACAGCCATGTGCAGCAAAGCGATAAATTTGCCAAAGCTGAATTGCTCAATCAATACTTAGATAGCTATGCCATCGGCAATCCCAATGAGGAGGGCTAAGATGGATATTCAAGTCGCCATAAAACAAGCATGGGAACAAGTTTCTCAACAGTTTTTAACTCGCTTAGCTTTATCTATCCAAGAATTAGATGATATTATCAGTATAGAAGGACAGCAATCTGAAACTGTACAACAAGATCGTTTACAAAAATCCCTGGGGGATTTTGGTTCCCTGCATATTGATTTAGGTAGTATTACTAAGGTCGTACAAGACAAAAAACATAGTGGTCGAGATCCCCAATCTTTGACGCGTTTGGAGTTTTGCCGCCAAAACTTGCTGGATTGGAAAAATAACCACCAAAAACTTGTGCCTGCACCTTTATTTTTGACTTTTAGCGACAACGAAAGTGCCATTGCACAGGCCACCCAGCATTTAAACACCATGGCTCAGTGCTTTAAGTTTATGCGCATGGCCAGTTTAGAAATCCATGGCAAATACGAAGCGGAATTTCATGATGATTTTTTCGCAGAATTTAACTGGGAACATTTAAATAACGATGAAATAGCCTTGTGTCCTCCTTGCGTGGTGGAATTGCAAAGCTATCAGCAGAAATATGCGCTTTATACCGCTGCTTTGCCTTTGCTCACTTCGGGTTTGCCTTTTAAGGTCGTGTATTTAAACGAAGATTTTAGTTCCAATACCAGTGGGAGTGGTCGTAGCGCTGCTTTGCGCTCGGCTTTTGAGGTGGAAACTTTGCCCGTGGCGCTCAACAATATTTTGGTATTGCAAGATTCCACCGTGCGCCCCGAAAGCGAGGAGAAAATCTTAGCCGCTTTGCAATCGCCTCGCCCGGCCTTGCTCAGCTTGCTCCATTCTCCAGAAAAAGAACGCAGTCGCACGGCTATTCTCGGCCGCGCTTTGCCTATTTTCGTCTATGACCCTGACGCTTCGCGGGTTTTGAACCAGCGTTTTGACCTCAGCGCCAATCCAGATTGGCACAGCCCTTGGGCGCAAAATCATCTGGAATACATCAACGCCAATGGCAAAAAAGATCGTTTGGAATTTGCTTACACTTTTGCGGATTTTGCCCAAAGTCAAAGCAAATTTAGCGGCGAATTTAGCTTAGCCACCGAAGCCCAACAGGCTAGACTGGTGCATATCGCCCCTTATTTGGAAATGAGTCCCGCTTTGCGCAGCAACAAAGTGCCTTTCGTTTATGCGCTGAAATCTGATGGCACTTTAGCCCAGATGATTCCCTCCATGGCGGTGGTGGCCCAAACTGCGCAACGCTTGCAACTGTGGAACGCTTTGTGCGAAATCGCCGGCGTGCGCAACCCGCATTTTCAAAGCATCGCCGAGCAAGTGCGCGAAGAAATGCACCGCGAATATGGCGAAAAGCTCAACCAGATGCAGTTGCAACATGCGCAGGAATTAGAAGAAGCTCGTGGCGCGGCTGTGCAGCAAGCTTTGGCTAATATTGCGCAGAAATTGGTGAGTGGACAAAGCTTGGATTTGCCCGCGGCTGGTTCCGCAACAAGTGTCGCAACCAGCGCCGCTCCAGTGGCCACGCCCAGCGTTGCTACGCCCGCTCCTAGCTCCACAGCTCCAGAAGTCACAGATGAAATTGAGGAAAGCGATGAACCTTGGATTGACACTCCGCTGTGTAGCAGTTGCGACGAGTGCATCACCATTGATCCCAACATATTTGCCTACGACGAAAACAAGCAAGCTTATATCAAAGACCCCCATGGCGGTCCCCACAAAAACATCGTCAAAGCCGCCAAAAAATGCGCGGCTAAGATTATTTATCCGGGGAAGGGGTAGGGCTTAGATCTCTACTCTGTTCCGGTTGATCAGCCTGGATTAAAATACTGTTCGTAAACTGCATATTGTATATTTAAGTTATGGATTCTGAATTAACAATATCCAGGGCTTATAGAACTTCAAGCAGATTATTAAAAGCTGTCTCTATAATTTCAATTTTATGGTCAATTGCGCAGTTAGAATTTAAATCAGTGAGTTTTGATGCAATAAATCTTATTGAATTGGATATATACTCAATCCCTATTGCATTTGCGTTAATAATTATATTTTTTTGTTACCAAGCCGTTTTTGATTACTTACAACAGTCAATAGCTGTTCGTCGTTCTAAGCATGCAAGAGTTGATTTTCAAGTAAATTTTTATTTAGTTTTAATTTCAATTTTAGCATTATCAATTTCAGTTGAAAAACGCTCCATTATTTTCCTACTTGCACTCCTATCACTATCAATTCCTTTTCAAATTTTAGTTACTATTCTTGGAACCATTATAGGATTCATATTTTTATTTATTCGACAATTTATTCTAACACCAAAAGTTAGTGGGATTGCCGCTTATGTTTCTGGGGTTTTAATTCAAGCGGGCCTAATAATAAAGTTAGCTTTTATCGCAACTCTATTTAGTATAGGCTTCCTATATTCTTTCACATCTTTCTTCGATTGGCTAAGCTATAAACCATCTATACCAGGTGTATGGTCAACAATTATTGGATTTTCACTAGTTATTGTTATTTACACTAGAAGGAAAGAGTTATTTGAAAATGTTTTCTGTTTCCGTATTTACGACAGTACCACAGAAACTCTATATTACTACAACGAACATGGCCAAAAAGGCCTCACCCTGCTAAATGTGGATAAATACGGCAAATGGACAGGAAAAAATTTGGATTAAGGAGTGCTTTTAGTGAAATAAATCAATCTGCTTTAATCCAAAAAACGAAACAATTATCCAGTATAAAATCAATATTGCTTTGTTTATATGTTTTTCTGGGAGCACTCCCAAAAAACTCATTATATGTTGAGGGAGTTTTATTATAACATCAAGCCAAAATATAGGGTTAAAAGATTCTTTATAACGCTTTTTATAAACCCCAATGGCTTCATGAAACCTCATTGAAACAACCCCAACAATGTCCTCTCTTGTATTTGTTAAATTATCAAAAACTGACATTTTAGTATATTTAACTCCCCCGCCTAAAGGCTCTTGATGTGTAACAGCGGAATCCTTTAAACCTGCTTGTTCAAATAAGGATTGTATTTCTTTTTTATTCTGATTAAATTCAAAACCATCTGTTTCAAGGTATTCGTTGTACCCTTTAAACAATTTGTTTATCCTCAAATACTTATAATAGTTTGTTAAAAAGCGCAAAAAAATCACAGCTATAAAAAACATAATCATGTTGCACCATGCCATTTTACAGAACCTCCTCTAGTTCTAATTACTTTTGCTCCAGTTTGCCTTAATTGGTCTTTTAATTATAATCATATTTTTGAAATCTTTCTTCTTTTTTCTTTAATTCACTCCAATCGAAATTATAAAGTTCTGCTTCTGTCCAGTTTGTTGGTTCAGAGATGCGAAACACTCCTCCTGTTGAAGCTTCCATGACGTAAAAATCAAAACCTTCAACAGCTATCCCTATGGATGCAGGAGAAAAATCCTCGCCTCTGAATTGAGAATGGATCAAGCATAATAAACCAGAAACTGCGAGCAATAAATTTTTTAAGTTAGCGTATGGGAATTCATCATGCCTATCATGCTTGCTCTTGTTATAAGCTTGGTACCAGCTTAGCGGTTCATTATCATTCACCCATGCTTCAAAAGGTTTTAATTCTAATAAATTAGAATTTACCCACTGTGGCAAACCGACAGTATACTCTGACAAATGGTGACTAGCGTTTACCTTTTTGTAAACACTCATATTAAATATCGGTTTTTTAAATTTGTTATCAATTTTAGGCTCATATCCGTTTTCAAGTAAAATCGCTTTAAAATTCGCTTCTATTTCTATGCAACTTCTCATAAATAACTCATGAATCCTAAAAGAAAACACATTAAAGCTTTCTTCACAAGGCTCAACATATTCAAATATTCTTTTGAGATCTTCTAAAATAAGTAAAAAAGCTCTTACATAACTATAAGCCGACTTGCAATATTCTTTGTCTTTTATGTACGCACTGCTTGCTATAACCTGCATTTGTTAATCTTGAATTTACAGGTCTATATATTCTTTTATATGGCTTATCTATTTCAATCATGGCTACCTCTTTTTCTAAAATAAATTCATAACCTGCACTTAATATACATTCTACATAAATCAACCAAGTTGGTTTTCCGCCCCTCTCACCTCCACTTCCGCACAAATAAGCCCTCTCAAAACACCTTATTCTTACATTTTTGTAGAAATAAGACTTTTTCTAACCATCTTTAACCTTGTTTTTACGAAAAGCAGGACGATTTAAAGAAAGATCCTAAAACCGTGCCCAATCACCACAGCTTGAAATCAACTTAATTTGTATTAAAGCCGCTAATTCCTAGCGTTTTTAATACAATTTATATAAATTTAGTATTATATACTTAGGATATATTCATGAAACCCATTGATATTACTGAATTAGAAAAGGCTTTGCAGCTTGTAAATGACATTCTCGTCTTTCGCGACGGCGACCCTTACCACCTGGTAGTTTGTGGTGGTTCTGCACTCATTGCCCTTGGATTAGTGGCTCGTGCTACCAAAGATGTTGACATACTTGCATTAAAAAAACACGATTTACTAGTCGCACCAACTCCACTTCCCCAAGATCTCTCCACAGCTTCGCTAGAGGTTCATAAGCATTTAAAACTTCCTGAGGACTGGTTAAATAACGGACCGAGCAGCAGTGAAGGAGGGCTATTTCAGTTGGGGCTTCCTTCTGGACTTGAGCAAAGATTGGTCCTTAAAAAATATGGTGAAAAGTTAACTGTATCATTTATCGGTAGATTAGATCAGATTTTCTTTAAGCTTTGGGCTGCGGTAGATCAAGGAGGTTATCATATCGAGGATTTGTTGGCTCTTTCTCCTACTTCAGAAGAGTTACTTTTAGCTGCCCAGTGGAGTTGCGAAAAAGATGTTTCTGCAGGCTACTTATTAATGTTAAAAAACTTTCTTAGTGAAATTAACCATGACCATATCGCTGACAGACTTGCGTAATGCACTTTTAGAGGAGCAACTCGCTTTTTTATGGCGCAGCTGGGTGGCGTTGGGGGTTTCGGGGTATGGAGAAGCAGCGGATATGTACACCATTATTGACCCCGAAGCACTGCTCTTATACACCCTAGAAATCAGCCGCTACGACAGCAGGCTTTACGATGAGGTTTGGGATTGGTGCAGTGTTAATGGGCAATTTTTTGCCATTCCCCGACTCAAGAGACTATTGCAAAGCAAGGCCGAACTAACCCAGCGCCAAATTGCGGTTTTAGCTGATGTTTTAGGTACTAGTACCACGCACAAAAAATGGAAAGCCTTACAGAAAAAACATCCCCAAAAAGAGGAGCCTGTAAACCTGTTTAAACTTAAAAATGGAGACAAGCTTCCTATAACAGGTGCACTTGATCCGCAATTTTTGCGACACGACATACAACGCCACCAGCTTAATTTGCGGGGATATTCTCAACCTTTTAACCCCGATTTGACGGCAAATTTATTATTGAAATTACGCAGTTTTATGAGTGCTACGGCTCGCTGTGAAATTGTGGTCGCGTTAATAGCTGGTACCGAAAAGCATCCTGCGTTGGTAGCGCGCGAAACCGGATATTATCAAAAAACCATCCAAGACACCATGGTAGAAATGCTTTGGTCTGGCTTGTTGGCCACTCGGCAGAGGGGGCGCGAAAAGCTGTACCGCCTTAGCCCAGCTATGTTGCAAGTTGTGAATCCCCATGGTAAAATATCTTACCCTAACTGGATTGCGCAGTTTACTCTGCTCGAAAACCTCTGGAAAATAGTGGATAGAGCGGTGCAACAAAACATTTCCGGGAGCGCACTGTTGCTACTGGCTAACCAAGAGTTAAAATCATACGATACCCCCCAAGTTTTGCGTTGCGAATCTGAACTACTTGACTTATTTCGCAAAATTGCGCACTTTTACCCCTGAAAGAACTTAATTTTTAAAACAAGCTTCCCTCGCAAAAAGACAGCTGGGGCAACAATTACCATCAGGAGAGTTAAATTGGCCAAGGCAAAAAATACAACCCCCGCAGCAAAGGGAAAAACTAAAGAGAAATCCATAGAAGTAAGCCTATGGGATGCCGCCAATAAAATGCGAGGCAGCGTCGAACCTGCAGAGTACAAACATGTGGTCTTGGGCTTGATATTCCTCAAATTTGCTAGCGATAAATTTGCCGAGCAAAGAGCCAAACTTTTAGATGCAGGCCAAGAAAAGTATATCGAAAAGCCCGAATTTTATAACATGAAACAACCCCGCACTTAAGGGAGCCTTACCCGATAATTATTTTTCGCGCTTGGGCCTAGATGTGGCCAAACTATCTTCACTTCTCGATACCATCAATGACATTGATACCACTAACGACCCCAAACAAGATTTGGTGGGCAAGGTTTATGAATACTTTTTATCCAAATTTGCCCTCGCCGAAGGCAAAGGTAAAGGCGAATTTTACACACCCAAAACCATTGTAAACCTTATTGCCGAAATGATCGAACCTTACAAAGGCATCATTTATGACCCCGCTTGCGGTTCGGGGGGAATGTTCGTGCAATCCATTAAGTTTATTGAAGCCCACCACGGCAATAAAAAAAAAGTGTCCATTTACGGGCAAGAATACACCAACACTACCTATAAACTAGCCAAAATGAACCTAGCAATCCGTGGCATCAGCGCCAATTTGGGCGAAAAAGCCAGCGATACCTTTTTGGATGACCAGCACAAAGACCTCAAAGCCGACTACATTATGGCAAACCCACCGTTCAACCAAAAAGATTGGCGCGCCGAAACCGAGCTTATAGATGATCCCCGGTGGCGGGGTTACGATGTCCCCCCTAAAAGCAATGCCAACTATGGCTGGATCCTCAATGTGGTGAGCAAACTTTCCGAAAATGGCGTGGCAGGCTTTATTTTGGCCAATGGAGCTCTGAGCGGCGGAGGCGAAGAATACAAAATTCGCCGCAAACTGGTGGAAAACAACCTTGTCGAAGCAATTTTAGTGCTCCCTCGCAATATGTTTTACACCACCGATATTAGTGTAACCCTGTGGATTTTGAACAAAAACAAACAAGCACAAAGCAAAAAAGTGGGCTCTGAAACCCGCAAATACCGCGACCGCGCCCCAGAAATCCTTTTTATGGACTTACGCCAACTGGGTGAGCCTTTTGAAAAAAATTCACGCAATTCTCTGACGCTGACATACAAAAAGTGGTGCAAACCTATCACAAATGGCAGACCCAAGAAATTGAAAATATCCCAGAATTCTGCTATTCCGCCCCGCACGATGAAGTTGTCAAGAAAGATTTTTCCCTGGTTCCCAGCAAATACATTGAATTTGTAAACCGTGATGAGACAATCGATTTTGATGAGAAAATGAAATCTTTACAAGCGGAATTTGTCGAGCTATTTACGCAAGAAGCACAGGCAAAAAAAGACCTTTTAGCGGTATTTAAGAAGCTAGGCTATGGGATTGAAAAATGATGGACAAGAAGTGGTATGTAAGGAATTCTTACATATCTCTTCACATAGTGCAATAGAAGGAAGGCCACAATGAATCTTGATGCAACATATAAAGCGTGGTTGATTGAATTAAAGGGTAAGATTCGTTCTACGCAAATAAAGGCAGCCCTTGCTGTTAATTCTACCTTGATTGAGTTCTACTGGGATTTAGGCAAGATGATTTCGGAAAAAGAGTCTGTTTGGGGAAATAAGTTAATTGAGCAGGTCGCAAAAGATTTGAAAAGTGAATTTCCTGACATGAAAGGTCTATCTCGTAGAAACTTATTTAATACTCAAAAATTCTATAATTTTTATAATCAGCCAATAGTGCAACAAGTTGTTGCACTATTACAAAATGATATCGAAGAAGTAAAATCACCAATTAGTCAACAACTTGTTGACCAATTTAAAAAAGATGGATGTAAAGGCGATTCAATAGTGCAACACCTCGTTGCACAAATCCCCTGGGGTCATAATATCCTTATTTTCACTAAGGCTAAAACTGTTGAAATTGCTCTATTTTATGTTAAGCAAACCATCGAAAACCAGTGGAGCCGTGAAACACTTAAAAATCAAATAGGCAACCGATTACATGAACGACATGGCAAGGCAATCAGTAATTTTAATAAAACACTGCCTGATTCTGTTTCAGCATTAGCACAACAAACCCTTAAAGACCCTTATATTTTTGATTTTCTTAGTATTGACACAGAATACAGAGAGCGAGACATAGAAAACCAACTTGTGGCTCATGTGCAAAAATTTTTACTGGAGCTAGGAAAAGGTTTTGCTTTTATAGGACAACAGTACCACTTAAAAGTTTCAGATAATGACTACTATCTTGATTTGCTGTTTTACCACACACGCTTAAAATGCTATGTAGTAATAGAGCTAAAAAACACTCGGTTTATGCCTGAATATGCCGGAAAATTAAATTTTTATCTATCCGCAGTGGATAGCCTAGTAAAGATGCCTGATGATAATCCGACAATTGGACTGTTGCTTTGTAAAGAGAAAAATAGTATTGAAGCGGAATTTGCTTTACGAGACATTAACAAACCCATAGGGATCAGTGAATATCTTATTGCAGAAAATCTTCCCGAAGACTTGAAATCAAGCTTGCCTACCATTGAGGAAATAGAGCGGGAGTTGGGATATGACATTGAATAACGAATCGCGAATTCAACCCACTAATGCAATGTATTTAAGGATAAATTAGGTTATTTTGCTGGGTTTAGCATTCTTGCTACTCTGCGTATGTCTTTCTTGTGTAGGTTTCGCAATTCTGCACCACATTCTGAAAGCAGGAAGATTTCTTTATGCTGATTCTAGATCTATTAGCTTTAACTCCCTAGATTTCACACTCCTCCCTTTTACCTTTACTTGCTCTCCCCAATACTTTTTTACAATATCATTCAGACCGTCTGGAACACTAATAGAATAATTTCCATCATGTTTAACCTTAAGCCTAATATTACTCTGTTCTTCATTAGCTGCAAAAAGTCTTCCAATCAGTTCTATAGTTTTTTCTTGCTCTTCTTCTGAGCTGTTTTCCCCAAAACTCGTAACTGATATTTCATTCCTAACTCGTGTAAATTGAACTTCCTTTTTTATGTTGTTTTAAAAAAAAGTTAGGCCAATTAAGTTTATTTCTTTGCCATCTGGTGCAAGTTCTTTTGAAAGACTGATAAAATTTTGAAAATAGGATTCGTCTTTAATTGTTTCCTTTAGTTGCTCAAAATACCCTTTATTCACAAGGTCTATATTTTCAACTAATTCTTCTATTATTTCTTCCGAATTACCAAAACCATCAAGTTTAAGTTGCTGTGCTGGGGTGCCAAATCTGATTGTAAAACCAAAACTGGCAGCTCTTGGCACTGACAAAAAAGGTTGAAAATTAATTTTAATGTCTTTAGGAACATCTCCTTTAGAACGAAAAGGTCTGCCTGTCTTTCTTTCTGCAGTTCTTAATGTTAGTTTTTCAAAAGTCGAAATCTTATCCAATACCAACCCAGATTTAGCCATACCATAGCCAATCCCACGGCCAGCAATCACAAATTGTAGTTCATTCGAACCGAGTTGCACTTCATGAAGCTGTAAGTGTCTTTGAAAATACAATTCTTCAAGCAAATTCCTTAATTCTTCAGCAATTTCGTAAGGTGGCCCACCATATAAAGCTAAACATATCAATTTCTCTGCGTCTTCTAGCATATTTGCATTTATGGCTAACGAAGCGGCACTTTTGAACAAAACCGAAATTGATGGCTCCCCCACATTCTGTTCTTTTGCTGCAAGAGCCACTCTCCTTTCCAACAGAAAAGCTTCTGCAAACAATTGAATAGATTTTTCAATATTACCTGAAAACTTTTCGATAAAAGCTTTATCAGCTAACTCAATAGCTTGTGTATGAAGTTCTTGAACTCTCATTTCTTCTTCTCAAATTTAGTAATAGGTCTGCTAAACTCAACAATCCCAATATAAGCCGGTATTTTTAATGAATCAGATAGATCTGTTTGTCTTACTTTCACTTTGTAGCGCTGGTTTATATCTTTTTCGCCTCCATTAAAAATTCCCGAAACTTCCAACCTTGAACACACCCTTCATACAAATGCTTTCCACTTATTTTTGTCAGCCCAGGATATCCACTATATATGTCTCTTAAATCTAATTTCATATTTTACTCCACCGAAACTCAATATATCTTATTTGTATGCTCATCTCAAGAGGAATTATTTAACATCTAAGCAACTATCAAACTCTTGCACAAATAAGATCCCTCAAACAACTTATTCTTACATTTTTGTAGAAAT
>LSQX01381744.1_pt1 | contig 24606 bp, 24 predicted proteins | sample 654561 | NCBI WGS metagenome assembly LSQX01 (sample SAMN04489861, study PRJNA283612) | anaerobic digester metagenome | isolation source: 4 biogas reactors fed with cattle manure at either 37C or 55C with and... | place: Denmark: Kongens Lyngby | collected 2014
CTGGGCTGGGAGCCCAGCATGGAGTATATGTGTGATGAAAGCCACCTGCGCTGGAAAATCCGCCAGGTCCGGCAGGTGTTGGACAGTGAACTCGACATGTATGAGAATACATTGCAGTACAATGAAGCGTGATACGATGACACCACGGCGCGGCCCGGGTTTCCCGGGCCGCGCTGCCAGGGAGTGATGCGACATGGCCGTACGAAAAAAACAAGGCACAACCAAACCTGCCGCCCGATCAGGCAAAAAAACAGCGCGCACCCGGCGTGCCTCGCCGGGTCGTGTGCTGATGGATCTGCTGTTGCTATCCTGGGTGGGACGTGTTTTGCTGGTTTCGCTGCTGATCGCGGTTTTGCTTGGCGTCAACCTGCTGATCAGCGCCAATCAGTATGATTTGTTCTTTATTATGGCTGGCATCGAGCTGATGGCTGCGGCGCTGGTCTTCTGGCTGCGTATGGCATTGCGGCGCGGCTAGGCTTCAGACTAAAGGCATTCTATCTGGCCCGTCTACCATCCGGTAGGCGGGTCATTTGTTTTTGCGGCTGCCGGCTTTCTGCATGAGCTTGATGGTCAGGAAGAAAAGGGACAGGACAAGAAAAACGATCACCAGGCCGGTGAGGGCGACAAAGACGCCCTGGCTCATGATGTCTGACTGCTTGAGTTGGTCTATCATGGTTTTGCGGCTCCTTTCCGTAGACTTAGCGAATCAGCAGGGTGATCAGGCCGATCACCAGACCGCCGGCGACAATCGATCCCAGCTGGCCGGCGACATTGGCGCTGATGGCCGGCATCAGGATGAAGTTGGTCGGGTCTTCAGCTTTGGCCATGCGCTGTACAACACGGGCGGACATGGGGAAGGCCGAAATACCGGCTGCGCCGATCATCGGGTTGATTTTCTTTTTAAGGAAGAGGTTGATCAGCTTGGCGAAGAGCACACCACCGGCTGTGTCAAAGACAAAGGCCAGCAGGCCGAGAACCATGATGGCGGCTGTGTTCCACTGGATGAACCGTTCGGCGACCATGGTTGAGCCGATGGTCAGGCCTAAAAGGATGGTGACCAGGCTGGACAGCTCGTTCTGGGCGGAGCGCGATAGCTTCTCCAGAACACCACATTCGCGGATCAGGTTGCCGAACATCAGGGAGCCGACCAGAGGTACGCTCATGGGAACGATGACACCGGCGATGACCGTGATGACAATCGGGAACAGGATGAGGATGGGGCGGGAGATCCGCTCTTCGGTGTAGTCCATGCGGATCATGCGTTCTTTGCGCGTGGTCAGGGCGCGGATGACCGGCGGCTGGATGATCGGCACCAGGGACATGTAGGAGTAGGCGGCGACCGAGATAGGACCCATGTAGTCGCGCAGGTTGAAGTGGTTGGCTACATAGATGGTCGTCGGGCCGTCCGCGGCTCCGATGATGCCGACAGCCGCAGCCACTTTCATGGCTTCTTCACCGGTTATTCCCAGCAGCGGCAGCAGGGCCAGGGTAAGCAGGAAGGTGGCGAAAATGCCGAACTGGGCAGCTGCGCCAAAAAAGATCATGATGGGGTTCTTGAGCAGCGGGGTGAAGTCGATCATAGCGCCGACGGCGATAAAAATGAGGATCGGGAAGAGCTCCGTCGCGATGCCGGCGTCGAAAAGGACCCGCAGAAAACCAGGTTCGTGTTCCAGACCGAGAACAGCGGCCACGCCGTCGATGGTCGGCGGCAGATTGGCCAGCACGGCTCCGAAGCCAATGGGCAGGAGCAGGGCCGGCTCATAGTCTTTGGCGATTGCCAGATAGATCAATGTGCCGGCGATGAGAAACATGACGAGGGAGCGGATGCCTTCCGCCGTACCGAAGTACAAAACCCCGCTGAAAAGCTCACTGAATAGTTCGATCATGGATGTTACCCGTTCCTTTCCCTGGTGTAGGTTTATTTTGATGGCGGTTTATGGCATGGCTATGTTTGAGGTGGGGGGCGTAGCGCTTTCTGCTGATCGCATGGCCTGGAGGAGGTCGTCATAGGTGCAGCTGATCAGGGCGCCGGCTGCGGCAGGATGCCCATCCGGTAGTTTTCCAAAAGTTTCCTGATTTTTTCAGTCGGGTCAATCAGGCCGGAGAGGGAGGCATCATGGTTGATGGCATCGATCAGCAGGGCAACAAACTTGGCCATGTTGACATCGACAAACCAGGGTGAGGCGAGCACTTCCGACTGGCGGTAGATAAGGTTGGTGGCAAAGAGGCGGGTGATCAGTCCCTGCTCGAAAGCTTCATTGAAGGATTGGACACCGTCGGTGAACAGACCGAAGGTGGCCGCTGCGAAGATGCGGTCCGCTTTGCGCTTTTTCAGTTCGCGTGCCAGGTCGAGCATGGAGTCGCCGGAGGAGATCATGTCGTCGACAATCAGGATGTCCAGCCCCTCCACGGAGTCACCGAGGAACTCGTGGGCTATGATGGGGTTGCGCCCGTTGATCACCTGGGTGTAGTCGCGGCGCTTGTAGAAGGTGCCAAGCGGCGCGCCCAGCATGGAGGCATAGTACATGGCGCGCGAGATGCCGCCTTCGTCCGGGCTGACAATCATCAGGCGGCCTTCATTGATTTTCAGGTCCGGCGTTTTGTTGATCAACGCCTTGATGATCTGGTAGGCTGCCGGTATGTTCTCGAAACCGCTGGTGGGAATGGCGTTGGCCACCCGTTCATCGTGGGCGTCGAAAGTGATGATGTTGGCCACGCCCAGGCTGTAGAGTTCTTCCAGCATATGGGCACAATCCAGCGATTCGCGGGCAGAACGCTTGTGCTGGCGGCTCTCATACAAAAAAGGCATGATGACATTGATGCGGCGTGCTTTACCGCTGATCGCCAGGATAACGCGCTTGAGGTCCTGATAATGGTCGTCCGGGCTCATGTGGTTTTCATAACCGTACATGGTATAGGTGCAGGCGTGGTTGACCACGTCGGAGATGATGAAAAGGTCATGGCCGCGCACCGTGCTGTTGATGACCGCTTTGCCTTCCCCGGACGCGAAACGGATGTTGTTGACGGCGATGCGGTAGTCCTTGCGGATAAACCCGGGATAGAGTTCGCCGACATCTGGCAGCTGCTCAAGATAGACGGTGCGGCGCTGCAGCAAATTGTCATTGACACGGGCGGCGAAAGTGGCACTGCCGATCAGGGGGATGATGCCGACCGGACCGACCGGCGGCATGGGATTGCTGCCGTACTGGTTGTATATGTAGTAATTTTTGTCGTCGATCGGGCGTGCTTGCGTCATGTTTTCCTCCTCGTGTATGGCGGGTCTATCTTTGTTGACTGGCTCAGCGGATTTGCCGTGTCTTGTGGAACTCAATCAGTTTACTGATTTTTTCAGTGGGTGTCATCAGTCTGGACAGCGAGGCGTCATGATTGATGGCGTCGATGAGCAGAGCGACAAAGCGCGACATGTTCACCTCTATATACCAGGGAGCGGTTTGCAGCTCCGGTGTCCTGTAGATCAGGTTGGTGGCAAAAACGCGATGAACCACGCCGGCGGCGTGCGCCGCGTTCATCTCTTCCAGGCCGTTGGTGAACTGGGCGAACGATACGGCACAGAAAATCCGGTTGGCACCGCGTTTTTTCAAGTCAGTGGCAACGCGCAGCATTGATTCACCGGTGACGATCATATCGTCCACCACCAGCACGTCGCGTCCGCGTACATCTTCGCCAAGAAACGCCTGTCCGACCACCGGGTAGCGGCCGTCCACCGTCTGCAGGTAGTTGCGCTCCCTGTAGAAAATCCCCAGCTGCACCTCCAGCATGGAAGCAAAATAAACAGCTCGGGAAATAGAGGTCTCATCCGGGCTGACCACCATGAAATGCTGGTTGTCCAGACGTAAATCCGGTGTGGACTGGATCAGTGACTCAATCATCTGGTAAGCTGTGGAGATGGTTTCCATGCCACGCGTGGGCACCGCGTTGACGATGCGCTCGTCATGGGCGTCAAAAGTCAGCAGGTTGTCAATGCCCAGGTCGAACAGGTGGCGCAGTATAGCCGCGCAGTCAAGCGATTCCCGCGAAGTGCGGCGGTACTGGCGGCTTTCATAAAGGTAGGGCAGGATCACGTTGATGCGGCGCGCCTTGCCGGCGACGGCCAGAATGATGCGCAGGAGATCCTGGTAATGCTCGTCCGGCCCCATGGAGACGGTTTGGCTGTAGCGGGTGTAGGTGCTGGCGTAATTCAGCACGTCCGTAATGATGAAGAGGTCATGGCCGCGAACCGACTGGCCGATGACCGCTTTGCCTTCCCCTGAGGAAAAACGCGGTGTAGCGACGGGGATTCGGTATTCCATGCGCATAAAACCGGGCTGTTCGGCCATCTGCGGGTGGCGCGTCAGGTAGATGGAGCGGCGGTTGCGCAAAAAATAATTGACCGAATCAGAGAAGTCGTTGGCTAAATTATGGGCAATCAGGGCAATCGGACCGATCGGCAGCATCATATTGTCGCCGTAAGGGTTATAGATATAGTAATGCTTGTCTTCCTGGTTTTCTGTTACAGACAAGTCAAAATCCCCCCCAGCACACGGCTGTCTGTGTGATTTTTGATTGACCGGCTAATTGCGGCCAAAGTTCTGTTACAATCATTATAAACGATTAACCGTGAATTAGAAACAGAGGGTGACGCTGAATAAAGACGAAAGAAGACACCTTTTATGGCTTCTGCTTTGTTCGATGCACCAAGAAAGGAAAATCATGCCCATCCATTTTCCCAACATCACGTTAAGCGCTGTTGCGGTCCGGACGGACCAATGTCCGCGAAAACAGCTTCCGGAAATAGTGATGTCAGGACGTTCTAATGTAGGTAAGTCTTCTTTGATCAATGCGTTGAGCGGTCGGCGACAGATTGCCCGGGTGAGCAATACACCGGGGAAAACGCGCCAGATCCTTTTTTTCGAACTTGACCAGGCGTGCTACCTGGTGGACTTGCCCGGTTACGGCCATGCAGCCGTGGCCCGTGAGGCGCAAGGCAGCTTCGCCCGGCTGACCGATGAATACCTGAACAGTGGCCGGCCCATCGCCCTGATCCTGTTGCTGCTGGATATCCGCGTCGGGCCGACGGTCCAGGATGTTCAGATGCTGAGATGGCTGGAGTCATCCGGTCACCCCTGGCGTATGGTGCTTATGAAGTCCGACAAGCTGAGCCGGTCGGCCGCCTTGCAGCGGCGCCGGGAGATTGCCCGCTCGCTGGATCTGGCCGACCAGGAGGAGCTGCTTGTCTGTTCCGCCCGCAATAAAGATGGCATCGAAGCGCTGCGCGCTGTGATTGAGGCCGCTTTGGCTGCTGATAAGGCAGTCCGCTAAACGCAGATCCTCTCGGTCGCCGCGTAACGCTTTTGCCGTCTTTTGTCGATCGAATCGAGCCTGAACCACCCTGTTTGCCTGGCAGAATGAGGTTGACTTGCCGCCTTTACCACGAACGGCAAATCATGGGGAGGAAAATGAGCTGGTTCTGGATCGATCATCGGCCGCGTCTTCTGTCCCGCAGCCGCTTGCTGCTGGTGCTGGTGCCTGTGTTTTTGTTTTACTGGCTGTGCTGCTACAGGTTTGCTGCGACACAGGCCAACAGCCTTGACGGGCAGGTTTTTTCTTTACAGGGCAGGGTGCTGTCGCAGACTTGTCTGACTTATGGCTGGCGGGCTGTCGTCCGCCAACCGGACGGTTTCCGTCTGATGTTGTATTGCCCTGAGGAACCGGGTGTCGGCAGCAAGGTTTCAGGAGCGGTGCAGGCGCGCCGTCCACGGACTCGCCGCAATCCGGGCGGTTTCGATGAAGCAGCCTGGCTGGCTGAACAAGGAATCTTCCTGGTTGTTGAGCCCCTTGCCGGTCAAACCCTGCGCTGTGAAGCAGCGCCGTTGTTGGCGCCAGCCCGCCTTGTTTCCAGTCTGCGCTCTTCATTGCGAACTGCGCTGGATCGCTTGCTGCCGCCGCCCGAAGCTGGCTTGCTGGCCGCCCTGCTGCTGGGTGATGGCAGCGGATTGGACCAGACAACGCGTATTGACTTTTCTCTGGCAGGCCTGGCTCATTTGACCGCTGTCTCCGGACTGCACCTGTCCTGTCTGCAGCAGCCGCTAAACCGGCTGCTGCGAAGGCGCGGCCTGGCCGCGGAGCGTCGCTACGCGCTCCTGATCTGCAGCCTGCTCGTCTTTGCTCTGGTCACAGGCTGGCGTGTATCCCTGGTGCGGGCTGTGGCCATGACGGTGGCTTCTTTGCTGGGGCGTCTGCTGCTGCGGCGTACCCAGCCCCTTTACAGTCTGGGTGTTGCTGTTTTTTTGTTGCTGCTGCACAATCCTTTCGCTGTGCTGGGCAGCAGCTTCTGGATGACGACAAGCGCGACAGCGGCGGTTATCTGCTGCAGCGGGCCGATCAGTGAACGACTGGCCCGGTTTGGCCGGTGGCTGCCCCGCAGCCTGGCACAGGCGTTTGCCGTGGTGCTGTCCGCACAGCTGGGCAGCATCTGGTGGAGCGTCCGTCTCAGCAAATCTTTTTTCCTGCCGGGTGTTTTTTTCAATGTCGCTGGCGGTTTTCTGGCCGCGCTGATTCTCTGGCTGGGTCTGGCCCTGCTGCTGCCGGCCTGGTTGTTGCTGCTGGCCGGCGTGAACATCTCCTGTCTCAGCTGGCCGGCCTGGGTGCTTTGCCAGCTTCTGCGCCTGCTCAAGGGACTTGCCGCCTGGCTGGCCAGACTGCCTTGGGGACGCTTGTACGCCTGCCATCTCAACTTTTTCTGGACCGCTGCCCTGGTGGTGTTGTTCTGCTGGCTGCTGATCGGGCTGGGTGTCCTGCCGGCTCCGCCGCAGCGCATCTGGCGGCAGCGGCACCGCTGTTTCGCTGGTCTGCTGCTGGCTGGTTTTTTGCTGGCCGGCGGTTTCTGGCTGCTGGGAACGCCGGTCCGTGTCTGGTTTCTGGATGTCGGCCAGGGTGATGCCCTGATCCTGCAGGACCGCTATGGGCATGCCATCCTGGTGGACAGCGGCCGTGACGGCCAGGGCCTGGCTGTTGTGCGCCCCGCCCTGGATGCACTGGGCATCCGTTGCCTTGACCTGGCGATGATCACCCATGGGCATCAGGACCATATCGGGGGGTTGGACGAACTGATCGACTACGGCCGCGTTAGGCAGGTCCTGCTGGCAGAGGGGCTGGCGGCAGCTGTCGAACGCAGCCGGCAGGAGCCTGGAGCGCTGGATGGTGATTCTGCCGGCCTGCCGGATCTGCTGCTCGTGGCTGAAAAGGCCGGTGTGCCTGTGCAGAGCGTCAGGCCACGTGATACAATAGCACTGGGCCGGCACATCAGGATGAACGTGCTGGCCCCGCCTGATGACGCGACAGTGCGCCGCGAAGCACAGCGTGACGGCAACGCCTGGTCGCTGATCCTGCTGGCGGACTGTGCCGGCACCCGACTTTTGTTGACCGGTGACTGCAGCAAAGCCGCAGAACAGCGCCTCATCCGCACAGAGGCCTGGCCCCGTGCTCATGTGCTCAAGGTTGCCCACCACGGATCAGGCCAGACGACATCCGCAGAGATGCTGCGGCAGACACAACCGGTCCTGGCAATTATTCCCGTTGGCGCGAACGCCTACGGCCACCCGGCCAATGCTGTCCTTGAAAGGCTGGATCAGGCAGGCTGCGCCGTCTGCCGAACCGACCGGCAGGGGGCTGTGCGTGTGGACTGCCGCGACGGGATCATAAAAATAAAGGCTTATCAACCGCTGGATGACTGGGACGGAACATCGCCTGGCAGCCGGTAAGCCGGCGATCACAAAGGAGACCATCACCATGGCAAAAGCAACGGCCCGCGACAGCAAAACAAAAACCGGTTACAACGCGTTGAAAGCAGAACTGCGGCAGGGCAGCTGGCGGCGCCTCTATGTGCTCTACGGCGAGGAGACCTTTTTGATCGACAAACTGGTTGAAGCACTGGGTGAGCTGCTGATTACTGCCGGAAGCGCAGCTCTGGACCGGGTCGTGCTGCAGCAGGGCGGGCGTGCCGGTCGCCTGGAGCCTGCCCGGGTGCAGGCAGAGGTGATGACGCCGCCTTTTCTTTCCCGCTGCAAGCTGGTGATCGTGCGCCAGAGCGGCTGGTTCAGCAGCAGCAGACGCAGCACGCCGGCTGAAGAGGCAGATGATGAAACCGAACAGAACGGATCGTCGTCTTCCGGTACACAGCAGACGCTGCTTGAGCTGTTGGCCGCCCTGCCGGACAGTGCCTGCCTGGTTTTTGTCGAAGACAAAGTGGACAGGCGGCTAAAAACACTGGTCACAGCGGTTGAAAAGGCCGGTGTGTTGGTTGACATGGGGAAACAGCAGCCGCAGATCCTGCAGCGCTGGATCGAGGCTGAGTGTAAACGCCAGAAGCTGACCATTGAGACGCTGGCTGCGCAAAGTCTGATCGACCGCTGTGAAGGCAGCATGCAGGTTATCCGGCAGGAACTGGATAAACTGTTCCTCTATTGCCAGGGCAGCGGCGTGACCCGGGTGACCGCCCGGCTGGTCGATGACCTGTCTTTGCCTGACCTGCACGGCTCGATTTTTGATATGACCGATGCTCTGGCCGCAGGTCGCGCGGATCGGGCACTGGAACTGGCGGATGTCCTGATCAGCCAGAAACAACCGGTGCAGCTGATCCAGTTCATGCTGGCCCGCCACCTGCGCCAGTTGATCTGTGCCGCTGAACTGAGCCAGCCCGGCCAGATCGCGGCCGCACTCAAGGTGCCGCCATTCGTGGCCGGCCGGTTGGCCCGCCAGGCTCGCGATTTGCCGCCGGAGCAGCTGGAAAAGCTTTATCAAGCCTGTTTTCAGGCCGATATCGCTGTGAAAAGCGGCCGGATCAGCGATCGTCTGGCTCTGGAGACGCTGCTGGTGGAAAGTGCTACCGCCATCGCCGCGGCTTGCCGGCCGTGAAACAGGCCTGTTTGTTGACGAAGCTGCCGGCCATTCTCTATAATGGGCGTAATTCAGCAAAAATAAGTGTACTACCCGGCTGGACGATGAATGCGGCCTGTGCGACCCGGGTAAGGGAGGAAACATGAGCAAAATCAAAATGACAACCCCTCTGGTGGAGATGGACGGCGATGAGATGACCCGCATCATCTGGCAGCAAATCAAAGCGATCGTGCTGGATCCGTTTATCGACCTGAAGACAGAATATTTTGATCTGGGTTTGCCCAACCGGGATGCCACAGATGATCAGGTGACCAAAGACGCTGCCATCAGGACACGCGAGCTGGGTGTAGCCGTCAAGTGCGCCACCATTACGCCCAACGCGCAGCGCATGGATGAATACAAGCTGAAAAAGCTCTGGCCCAGCCCTAACGCGACCATCCGTGCCTACCTGGACGGTACAGTGTTCCGGGCCCCGATCATGGTCAGCTGCATCAAACCACTGGTGAGCAGTTGGGAAAAACCCATCACGATCGCCCGCCATGCCTATGGCGACATTTACGGCGGTCGGGAACAGCTGGTCCCGGCTGATACACGTGCTGAACTGGTTCTCACCGGCCCTGACGGCCAGGAATCACGAACCTTGCTGCACACGTTCAGCGGAGCGGGTGTGGTGATGGGCATGCACAATACCGATGCCTCCATCATCAGCTTTGCCCGTTCCTGCATGAAGCATGCGCTGGATGTGGGCCAGGACCTCTGGTTTGCCGCCAAGGACACCATTTCCAAAACCTATGACCATCGCTTTAAAGATCTTTTCGCAGAGGTTTTCGCTGCAGAATTCGCTGACGCTTTCCAGCAGGCAGGCATAACCTATTTCTATACCCTGATCGATGACGCGGTTGCCCGTGTGATGCGTTCTCCCGGCGGTATGATCTGGGCCTGCAAGAATTATGATGGCGATGTGATGTCGGATATGCTGGCTTCAGCCTGCGGCAGCCTGGCCATGATGACCTCGGTGCTGGTGGCACCGGATGGCAGTGTGGAATACGAAGCCGCCCATGGCACCGTGACCCGCCACTATTACCGACATCTCAAAGGGGAGAAGACCTCCACCAACCCCATGGCCACGCTGCTGGCCTGGACAGGGGCCTTGAAAAAACGCGCTGAACTGGATCAGCTGCCTGAACTGGCTGCTTTCACCGACCGCTTGGAAGCAGCCGCACTGGCCACGATTGAAGCTGGTGTCGTAACCGGCGACCTCAAGAACCTTGTCCAGCTGGACAAAGTGAACGTGGCCAGCACTGAAGATTTTCTCAGGGCAATCGCCGCCCGGCTGGCCTGACCGGCTGCCCGGCCGCGATCAATACGGAGGATTTTATGAAGAACCTGACAACAGTGCGTCGCCTGTTCCGCCAGCCTGATGACTACCGGGACCAGACAGTAACGGTGGCCGGCTGGATCAGAACGTTGCGTGATCAGAAGCAGTTCGCATTTATCAACCTCAACGATGGCACGTTTTTCAGCAATCTGCAGATTGTTTTCAACCGGGAGACGCTGGCCAATTATGATGAGATCGCCCGTCTGGGTAACGGTTCTGCCATCGTGGCGACCGGTCGCATCGTAGCCACACCGCAGGCGCGCCAGCCTTTCGAGCTGCAGGCGGATGCCATAGCGGTTGAAGGTACCTGCCCGCCGGATTATCCACTGCAGCCCAAGCGCCACACACCGGAATTTCTACGGTCGATTGCCCATCTGCGCCCGCGCACCAACTTGCTGTCAGCTGTATTCCGCATCCGCTCGGTGGCTGCCTATGCCATTCACCGCTTCTTTAATGAGCGTGACTTTGTCTATGTGCATACCCCGATCATCACCGGCAGCGATGCCGAGGGTGCCGGCCAGATGTTCGCGGTGACCACGCTCGATCTTCAGGATGCACCTCGGCTTCCGGACGGATCCATTGACTACAGCCGGGATTTTTTCGGCAAGCGCACCAATCTGACCGTGAGCGGTCAGCTCAACGGTGAGGCGTTTGCGCTGGCTTTTCGCAACATCTACACCTTCGGGCCGACATTCCGTGCCGAGCACTCCAACACCGTCAAGCATGCATCGGAGTTCTGGATGATCGAACCGGAAATCGCTTTTGCCGACCTGGAGGACGACATGCAGCTCGCGGAAAGCATGATCAAGTTCATTATCGAGGCTGTGCTGCGCGAATGTCCGGAGGAAATTGATTTCTGCAACCAGTTTGTCGACAAAGGATTGCTGGAAAGGCTGCAGCATGTGCAGAACAGCCGTTTCGGCGTGATGACCTATACCGAAGCAATCAAAGAACTGGAAAAAGTCAAGGATCGTTTCAGTTACCCGGTTTTCTGGGGCTGCGACCTGCAGACGGAGCACGAGCGTTATCTCACGGAACAACTTTTCCAGCGGCCGGTTTTTGTCATTGACTACCCCAGGGATATCAAGGCTTTCTACATGAAACAGAACGCAGACGGCCGCACGGTGGCAGCCATGGACTGCCTGGTGCCGGCCATCGGCGAGATCATCGGCGGCAGCCAGCGTGAAGAAGACCTGGACAGGCTGCGTGTACGTATGCAAGAGATGGGCCTGCATGAAGAGGACTACAGCTGGTACTTGCAGCTGCGCCAGTACGGTTCCGTGCGCCATGCCGGCTTCGGCCTTGGGTTTGAACGATTGATCATGTACCTGACCGGGGTGGCCAACATCCGCGACGTCATTCCGTTTCCGAGGACGACCGGCAGTGCCGAATTCTGATAAGACAAAGGCGGACACTTCTCCTGGCGCATCGCTTTGCCCTCTGATCCTGGCTTCGGCTTCTCCGCGCAGGCGGGAACTGATGGAACGTTTCTGGCCGGGACAGTTGCAGGTGATGGTGCCTCAGCTGGAGGAGGAACCTGTGCTGGCCCGCTTTACAGATGACGGCGGATGCTTGCTGGCTGACCCGTCGGCTGACCGGACACTGGAACAGCTGGCCCGCGCCCTGCCTGCCGCCAAGATCGCAGCGCTATCCGGGCAGGCAGTACTGCCGCCTGATTGTTGCCTTGTTGCCGCCGACACCCTGGTGGTGGTGGACAACCAGGTGCTGGGGAAACCCCCTGACGCGGCCGGGGCAATCCGTCAGCTGCGCCTGCTGTCCGGACGCACGCACACTGTTGTGACCGGCCTGTGCCTGCAGGTTCGCCATGGCGGGCGGACAGAGGTGTTCGATGCCGCGGAGCAGACCGATGTGCGTTTTGCCGCGCTCGATGAGCGCCTGATACAATGGTATGTGCGGACGGGCGAACCGTTCGACAAGGCCGGATCGTATGGCATACAGGGCGGCGGTGCCGCCCTGGTCAGCCGGATCGACGGTTGTTATTACAATGTGATGGGGTTGCCCGTCTTCAGGCTGATGGCCCTGCTGCAGGAAGCGGCGGACCATTTCATCTCATATCCTGAATTAGCTCAGATCCTGCCCTGGAACCGGTGATCCTCCACCAGGGAGGCTGTCCATATGCAAAATAAACACCTGACCATGCACGATTTGCCGGCAGATGACCGGCCTTATGAAAAGCTGTTGCTTAAAGGTGCCGCGGCTTTAAGTGACGCGGAGCTGATCGCGGTGATCATGCGCAGCGGTTCAAGGCGCGAAACAGCCCTGGGCCTGGCACAACGCCTGCTGCATGCCTTGTCTGACCAGGCGTCCGGCGCGGATGCGGTCCGGGACCGTTCGGACACCGTGGTGCTGCGTCGGCTGCGGGACAGCAGCGTGGAAGAGCTGACCACGCTGCCGGGTATCGGCCGGGTCAAGGCTGTCCAACTGCAAGCGGCATTAGAGCTGGGCAGCCGGGTCAGCCGCGGCGGCTACCTGGACGGACGGCGCCAGGTGCGTCGTCCGTCTGATGTTATCTCGGATCTGGGACCCGACATGGCCGCGCTGCCCCGCGAGGAACTGCGCACAGTCCTGCTGGATGTACGCCAGCGTGTCATTCGTGTCTGCCGGGTCGGCGAAGGCGGGTTGAGCGGTGCGGTCATCCATCCGCGGGATTTGTTCCGGGAAGCGGTCAAGGCCAACGCGGCGGCCCTGATCCTGGCGCACAACCATCCCAGCGGCGACGCCTCCCCCAGTGCGGAAGATATCGAGACAACACGCAAGCTGGTTGAAATCGGCAAAATGATGGGCATCCAGGTTCTGGACCACCTGGTCCTGGCCGCCGGCGGTTCAGTCAGCCTGCGCGAACAAGGGCTGATCTGAACGGGCAACCCTGTCAACGTCGCTTCACGTGCGTCCTGATTTACGGTATGATATGTTTTGTCGGCAGCCGGCTTCCCCTGGATGTCCGGGTACCCGCAAAACGGATGGAGTGTGATCGTATTGCGCGGATTAGGCCGCAACCGCATCTTTCTTCTTGTTTTCGTCAGCTTGTTGCTGGTGACGGTCATTTTGCTTTCCGCAATACCTGGCAGCCCGCTTAATTTCCTCACGTCACCGCTGTCGGTCGTGCTGGAACCGGTGCAAAAAACGTTGACAGGCGCGGCTGACCGTGTCATCGGTTTTTATGAGTCGGTGCGGGACGGACAGCGCATCCGCCGGGAAAACAGGCAGCTGCTGGAAGAAAATGTCCTGTTGCGCAGCCGCATCGATCAGCTGGAGGAGGCAGGGCGCCAGTATGAGGCGCTGCGCGAAGCTTTTCAGCTTAAAGACCGCTATGCCGGCTTTGAGATTGTCGGGGCACGCGTTCTTACCCGGGAGATTGATCTGTGGTTTGATGTTTTCCGCATCGATATCGGTTCGCGCGACGGTGTCGTGGTTACTGAAACACGTTCTTTCGCGGTGGTTGACGCCCGTTCACGCCTGATCGGGCGCGTGCTGTCGGCTGACCTTGTCTCCGCTAAAGTGCTGCCGCTGACTCATGAAGGTTTTGCGGTGTCGGCACGGGTCAATACACCGGACGGGACACTGCTGCGGGTACGCGGCACACTCGAACTTAAGGAAAAGGGCTTGTGCCTGGCTGACCAGATCCCGCCGACCGCTGCGCTGCAGCCCGGGGACGAGATTGTCACCAGCGGTGATGGCGGGCTGTTTCCGGCCGGTATCGTTATCGGCAAAGTGCTGTCTGTGCAAGAGACCGAAACACGCACCCAGCGCCAGGCCCTGATCGAACCCTACGCGGAACTGGATCAGCTGACCACCGTCTTTATCATGAAGGGAACAGAGCCATGATAAAAAACAAGCCGTTCTGGCGCCGCATCGTCGTTTATCTGATTTATGCGGCTGTCTGCGGCCTGCTGCAGGTGACCTGGCCGGCTACGCTGGCCATTCTGGGCCAGTCGCCTGACCTGACCCTGGTTCTGGCTGTGCTGGCCGGGTATCTTTTTGGCAGCCAGGACGCTTTCCTGGCCGGTTTATCAGCCGGCCTGGCCCGTGATCTGCTGGCCGGACGTGTGCTGGGGCTTGGCATGCTGCTGCTGTTGTATGCCGCGTTGGCCGCGGCGGTGCTGCTGCAGCGCTTTTTCAAGCGCAATGTATTTTTCGGCCTGCTGCAGGTGGCTTTTTTCACCCTGGCGTATGAGGTGATGATTGTGCTGATCACGTTCCTCATACCGCTGCAGCCGGATGAACCTTATGGATTGCTTTATCTGTTGGCAAGGCTGCCGGGACAGCTGCCGGGGCAGCTGCTGGCAAACCTGGCTGCGGCGGTGCCGTTGGCCTTTCTGCTGGTTTTTCTCGGCCCTTATAAGCGTTCACAGCGCCTGGACGGGTCTGACGCGTCTTTTACGGGGGAGGATGCATGGCGAACAAGCTGAAAGCAAACGATCCCTACTTTGTGTTTGACCGTGCTCCTGAGGAACAGGCGGTGCTCAGGGAAGAACAGCCTGGCCTGTTGCAGCGCCTCAAAGCTTTTATCAGCAGCCGCTATGCCATCATGGCCATCATTTATCTGATGGCCGGCAGCCTGATCTTCATGTCAACCGCCTCACTGCAGTTCGATCCCGAAGCGGTGACCGGCATTGCGGAGACCACCGGTGTGCCCCGCCAGCTGACGGTCAAAGCGCCACGCGGCGACATCATCGACGCGTCCGGCATCCCGCTGGCTTATTCCCGGCCGCTCAACGTGCTGCATCTGGCTTACACCGGGCTGGAGAGCCAGGCGCTCAACGCGCGCCTGCTGGATCTGGCCTATCTGCTGGAACGTTTCGATGTCGCCTGGCAAAACCCGCTGGAAAACTACCTTCGTCTGGACCATGCCGCCTGCGCGCATGACGGCGAAACAGGTGAATACTGCGGCCAGCCGATTTTTGTCCGTGACTGGGAACAGACGCTCTACTGGCAGACACGCAGCGGCTTGTTTGAGCTGCAGGAGGGGGATCCCGGCAGGGCAACGGCCGAGAACAAGCTGGTCAAACAGGATCCGGCGCTGTTTTATGATTACCTGCTGTACAAGCTTTTTTCTATTGAAGACCCCAAGGCCGACGGGCAGCGATACAGCCAGGCCGATGCCTGGCGCATCATGGGCCTGCGCTACCTGATTCTCGAGAACAACTGGGCTTTTATCAACGGCTCGCCGCTGGAGCTGGCCCGTCATGTTGACGACGCGCTGGTGCAGATCGTCAATGAGCAGAACTACCGCTACATGGGCGTGATAACAACAACCGAATATGAGCGCCATTATACCGATTCGGCGGCCATGCTCAGCCATGTCATCGGCTATGTCGGCAATATCAATGCCCGGCAGTACCAGGATTGGCGGTCCCTTGGCTACGCGCCTGACGCCATCGTAGGCCAGGGCGGCGCAGAAAGCTCCGCTGAACGCTATCTGGCCGGTCAGGATGGCATCAAACCATACAATGTCTGGAGCGTGGCCGGCGCGGAAGGTGCTTTTTACGCCGAGGGCATCGGCCGTGACGCCCTCCCCGGATACAATGTCCGCCTGACGCTCGACCTGTCTTTGCAGCAGGTGGGACAGCAGTCCATGCGGCGTGTCATCGACCAGATCCGCAACAGCCCCAGCAACAAGAACAGGGGCGACGCGGATGCGGGAGCGCTGGTGATGCTTGATGTGCGGACGGGCGCCATTCTGGCCATGGTCAGTGAACCCGGTTTCGATCCCAATGATTTTATTCAGCAGCAGTATGACGCTGATGCCGCCGCTCGTGTCGCACAGTATTTGACGGACAACGAAAACAAACCGATGTGGAATCGAGCCATGATGGAAATCTACGCGCCGGGTTCGACCTTCAAGCCGGTGACGGCTGTGGCCGGACTGGAGAGCGGGGCGATCTCGCCATATGCCAGCACCATCCGCTGCCGCGGCCATGAAGTTATCGGCGATTGGCCCTGGACTTGCCTGGAAAGGCCTGGTTCCGGGCACGGCGACCTGGATCTGGCAGGTGGCATGGCAACATCCTGCAATCTTTATTTTTTCAACCTTGGGGTCAGAACGGGTATCGACAACATCGATGCCTGGGGCAGAAATCTGGGGCTCGGGGAATACACCGGCATTGACCTGCCCGGCGAATCCAAAGGGTTCCGTGCCAGCCGTGAAACCAAGCGTTTGCTGCGCAGCAATCCGGAAGACCAGATCTGGTTTCCCGCCGATACCTGTCAGTCGGCGATCGGCCAGTTTGACAACAGCTTCACGATCTTGCAGCTGGCGGTGTATACAGCTGCTCTGGCGACCGGCCAGCGTGTGACACCGTATGTCATCGACGCGGTCACCCGTCAGGATGGTGTTCTCATTAAAAGCAACCAGACACTGCCTGTTCCGATCGGAATGAAGGAGAGCACCCTGGAAGCGCTGCGCCGCAGCATGACTGCCGTGGTGGCTTCAGATGAGGGCACAGCATACACGGCTTTCAAGGACTTTCCCATTCCTGTCGCCGCCAAAACAGGTACGGCAGAGACCGGCTTTGAAGACCGTTCCTCATCCAACGGCCTGTTTATCTGCTACGCGCCGGCCGACAATCCCCAGGTGGCCATAGCCCAGATTGTGGAAAAGGGAGCCTGGGGATCCAATACCATCGCCATCGCGCGTGACCTGCTGGCTGCCTATTTCAGACTGGATGAAGCCCCCTCCAGCATCATCGTGCCACTTGAGCCCGGCCTGGCGGATCTTGAACCACTGCCGGCCGTGTTGCCGACACCCGGAGCTGAGAGCGACACGTGATGTGATTCAAACACTTTTTCTTGCGAAAAAAGCTCGGTTTTTGACGGGTATCTGAATGATCCGCACTTGTATCGAGGAGAAAAGATGAGTAAAATGAGAACAGATCTCTAAAGAGAAAGGCCAAATGGCCCTTTTTCTTGCGTACAGGAGGTAGCATCTGTGAACATTGTCCTCATGGCAGACCACCGCAAACACGAGCTCCTGGTCAATTTCTGTATCGCCTACAGTCAGATTCTGTCGCGTCATACGATGGTCTCCCTGTTTAATACAGCCCGCCTTATCCGTGACGCCACAAACCTGGAAGTGACTGGCCTGTCCACGGAAATTTCCGGCAGCATCGACCAGCTGGCCTCACGTGCCTCATATAATGAGATCGACGCGGTCATCTACCTGCGCGACCCCCTGCTTGAAACGTACGATATGCCCAATGCCCTGCTGAAATCCTGCGATACCAACAGCATACCGCTGGCCACCAACCTGGCCACCGCGGAACTGCTGGTTCTTGCCCTGGACCGCGGTGACCTTGACTGGCGCGAACTGGTCCGCTAATGCTTGGCGCGCTTGATGCGCCTGATCCGGCACAACAACTGATCCCGGTAACAACGCATGAAGGTTTGGACTGCCGCGGCTCCGTTCGCGGCTTTTTCATGTGCTCCTGCCTAGGGAAGCCACAGAGGGGTCTGTTGCCTGGTCCCTATAAAGGTCAGAAAAATGCAAGACATGAACGCTAATCTTGCAAAATGATCTTGACTTCACCATTTTGAGTGTTTATAATGACGCCGTTGGCACGGAGGGCGCCCGCCTTGGTGGAAGGCCTTCCGGCTGAAACAGATCAGTTGGCAAGACGACAGCAGGAGGCATGTGTTATGCAAGTGCTTAAACCAATATATGACGACGTAATCAACCGCAATCCCAATGAGCCTGAGTTCCACCAGGCTGTTCTGGAAGTGCTGGAGAGCCTGGAACCCGTGGCCAAGCGGCATGCAGACTGGCTGGATGCCGGTATTTTCCAAAGGATTGTTGAACCGGAACGCCAGGTGATCTTTCGCGTGACCTGGATCGATGACAAAGGGGCGGTTCAGGTCAACCGGGGTTTCCGGGTGCAGTTCAACAGCGCGATCGGCCCCTATAAGGGCGGCCTGCGTCTGCACCCCTCAGTCAACCTTAGTGTGATCAAGTTCCTTGGTTTTGAGCAGATCTTTAAAAACGCGCTCACCGGGCTGCCGATCGGCGGCGGCAAAGGCGGCAGCGATTTCAACCCGCGCGGCAAGAGTGACCGGGAGATCATGCGTTTCTGCCAAAGCTTCATGACGGAGCTATGGCGCCATATCGGGCCGGACACCGATGTACCGGCCGGCGATATCGGGACAGGTGCCCGGGAGATCGGCTACCTCTATGGTCAGTACAAGCGCCTGTCCAACCAGCATACAGGTGTCCTGACCGGCAAAGGGCTAACCTGGGGCGGATCCCTGGGTCGTACTGAAGCCACCGGTTATGGGCTCTGCTATTTCATGGAAGAAGCCCTGCAGGCGAAAGACCAGTCCTTTAAGGGTGCGGTGGTCGCTATATCCGGATCGGGCAATGTCGCCATCTTTGCTCACGAAAAGGCAACTGAACTGGGCGCGAAAGTTGTGACCATGAGCGATTCTGACGGATTTGTCCATGATCCGCAGGGGATTGACCTTGACCTGGTCAAAGAAATCAAGCTGGTGCGGCGCGGCCGTATCCGGGATTACCTGAAGCGTCATCCCGGAGCCATGTATGGTGAACAATGCAGGGATATCTGGCAGGTGCCCTGTGACATCGCCCTGCCTTGTGCCACACAGAACGAGATCGATGAGGAGGCTGCCCGCACCCTGGTCAAGCAGGGCTGTATCGCTGTCGGGGAAGGCGCCAATATGCCGTCAACACCCGAGGCGGTCAAAGTCTACCTTGACAACAAGATCATCTATGGGCCGGCCAAGGCAGCCAATGCAGGAGGGGTTGCGACTTCTGCCCTGGAGATGACACAGAACAGCCAGCGCTTCAGCTGGACTTTTGCCGAGGTCGATGAAAAGCTCAAACAGATCATGGTTGACATTTACACGACAGTCAGCGCGGCGGCCACTGAATACGGCCAGCCGGACAACCTGCTGCTGGGCGCTAACATCGCCGGCTTCACCAAGGTGGCCACGGCCATGTACCAGCAGGGGATTGCCTACTAGGCCGAAAACCGCCAGAGGGATTGCTGCCGGTCGCCTGATATGATTTAATAGGCCGCATGAGAGCATTAGTACAGCGTGTTGCCCGGGCACGTGTCAGCGAGACCTTAAGTGGCGAGATACTGGGTGAAATAGAGTCAGGCCTGCTGGTTTTCCTGGGTGTGACCCATGACGACAGCGCGGAAGATGCCGCCTGGCTGGCCGGCAAAGTGGCGCGCCTGCGCGTTTTTGCTGATGATGATGGAAAGATGAACCGGTCGGTTGCCGCTGTGGGCGGCTCTGTTCTGGTGGTTTCCCAATTCACTTTATATGGCGATGTGCGTCGCGGCAACCGGCCCGGCTTTGACCGGGCTGCGCGCCCTGATGCGGCTGAAGCGCTCTACCTGGCTTTTGTGTGTCATCTGGAAACCGGCGGCCTGCCGGTCCGCACCGGACGTTTCGCAGCCGACATGCAGGTTGAACTGGTTAATGACGGCCCGGTCACCTTCTGGATCGAGTCAGAGGAGGCACGTGCACATGGCTGAGATCATCGCCCTGCCTTACGGCCTGCTTACGGCTGTGACCTACCTGATTGTCCTGGATGGCCAATGTGTCCTGATTGACCCTACGGCACCACCCGACCGCCTGCCGGCCGGTCTTCCGCCTGTCCGGCATATCCTGGCCACCCATGGCCATATTGACCATATCGCCCAGGCGGATGCCTGGCGTGATTTGACCGGCGCAGGCCTGTCTATCCATACCGCTGACAGCGACTGCCTCACGGATGCCAAACGCAACCTGTCCCTCTGGCTGGGCGATGAGCGGGTATTCCGCCCGGCAGATATCCTGTTTAACGGTCAGGAAAGCCTGCGGCTGGACAGCCAGTGTCGTCTGGATGTCTGGCATACGCCGGGGCACACGGCTGGCAGCTGTTGTCTGCTGCTGCGCGAGGGAGGACGCCCCGTGGCCTTGTTCAGCGGAGATACGCTGTTTGCCGGATCTGTCGGACGCACGGATCTGGGCGGTGACGCCAGGCTCCTGCAGGCATCGCTGCGCCAGCTGGTCGCGTGGTGCGAAAAGAACGGGTTCACGCAGCAGGACGATCTGCCGGTGTATCCCGGACATGGCACAAAGACAGGGCTGTTCCAGGAACAGCAGCAGAACCCTTTTCTGCGCAACTTGTCCTGACGGGGCGTCAGGTGACGCGTTGCGCCGGACCGTCCGGCAGAGGCACACGGTAGATGCGATCGCTGCCAGAACGCTGATAGAAGACCGCATCGGGCAGCAGGACAAAACGTCCGATGGCATCGTCGACCACTTTTTCCATCTGTGCCTCATCCGCGCTGTTTTCCAGCAGTGGCAGGCGCATCAGGGCATTTTGGTTTTCTGAATCAATAAAATACAGCCAGCCATCATGGATGATAAAAGGCCGTGCGAGGGCAAACGAGGTGACGCGGCTTTCCTGCCCGTTGTCGAGCTGCCAGCGGTTGACACGATGCTGGTCGTCCGGGCTGATGTAGTACAGGCTGTCTCCTGCTTTATTCAGGCTGATGACTCGCTTGTCCAGCAGAAGGCGGGTTGTCCCGTCCTGCAGGTCGACGCGGTAGAGCCCTGTTGTCTCGTCGCTGCCGCCGACATAGAGCGCGTCCTGGGTATAAATCATCTCAGTGGCTCGGCCCTCGAAGAGTATCTGCTGTCCGGTTCCGTCGTGATTGAAACGCACCACCTGGCCGCTGTCGTTGAGGATCGCATAAAGGTGCTGACTGTCGGCGATCAGGTATTGGCAGGAAGCCCTGCTGATACGCACATCGTTGCTGCCGTCAGGCATGACTTTACGCACAGTGCTGCTGCCCGCGGTCGCTCCGCTGTAGAACAGCCAGCGGTCATGGCTGGCCAGCCGGCTGCCTTTAAGGCCGGTCAGCCATGACACTGTATTGCCTGGCTGTTCCAGCCGCGCGATCTGGCTGTCCCGGGCAGTGACCAGCCAGCTACTGCTGCAGTAGATCACGAAATTACCCTGGTGCAGGTTGCCGTTCCTGGCCAGTTCGCCAGCCTGGCCGGCGTAGGCTTCCGGCTGCTGGCCGGCGTCGATTGTGCCGGGCCTGGCCGCGATTTGCTCCTGGCAGGAGGCAACAAAAATCAAAGACAGCAAACAAAACAACATCAGCATGGATCGTCGGCTGGTCCTGCCTATCCATGCAGCGATGGCTGTGAGGTGGCTTGATTGTGGCTGCAAGCCCATGGTCTTCAGCCTGACTTTCCCGGCAGCTGCGCCGCGCCGGCCTGACGGCCGTCGCTCAGGCACTGCCGACTGTTCTTCCGTTATTATAGCAAATCTTATCACGGCCGGTATGGCTGGGAAATAGTTGTCACAGCCGGCGTTTTATTGTATAAATATGCATGGTATCAAAAATAGACGCGAATGGCGCCGCTTTTCCGGCATGGCCGGCCGCGCAAGAATGAAGGATGGGACATAATCATGAAAAAATTAGCAAAACTGATGGCACTGGTGCTGGCTATGACGCTGCTTCTGGGTGTCGCAGCCTGCAGCAGTGAAGAAAAAATCAAGATTGGCAGCCAGGCGGATCTCGCCGGCAAAGTGATCGGTGTCCAGATGGGCACCACCGGTGACACCATTGCCACCAGCAACGTCGAGGCTGGCAAAGTGGAACGCTACACCCGCTATGTAGACGCCATCACTGCTCTGAAACAGAGCAAGATCGACTGCATCATCATGGATCGTGATACGGCGGATTCGTTTTTGCGCACCAATGAAGATCTGACCCAGATTGATGTCGGTTTTGAGCCGGAGCAGTATGCCATTGCCGTCCAGAAGGGCAACAGCGAACTGCTGGAAGTGGTTAACACCGTCATTACGACCATGAAAGAAGATGGTTCCCTCGCCGCTTCCTTTACGGACCATGAAGAAGAAGAGGGTTCAGCCCCTGATTTCAACAGCGGCGCTGCCGGCGGAACCTTTGTTATCGGCACGGAACCGGGTTTTGCCCCTTACGAGTATGTCAGCGGCCAGGACATCATCGGTGTCGACATCGACATCATGGCCCGTGTCGCCAAACAGCTGGACAAAGAACTCAAGGTTGAGGACCTGCCTTTTGACAGCCTGATCACCGCCCTTTCCGGCGGCCGTATCGAGGCCATCGCCGCAGGCATGACCATCACAGAAGAACGCCAGGTCAACGTTGATTTCTCCATCCCTTATGTCGACGCTTCCCAGGTGGTCGTGATCCGCAAGACCAGCGTTAAATAATGATCCGGACAGGGTACAGATCCATGAAACCGGCTTTCCGCGACAACAAGCGGCAGGTGACGGTGGCCATGAGCGTCATGGCCGCCGTGCTCTTCGCCGCCTTTGTCTGTCTGGTCGTTTTTCAGGATCAGCTCGGCTTGCAGCTGGATTGGTTGACCCGGATCCGTACCAATTTTTACAACAACTTCATCAAGGAGGACCGCTGGCGCTGGCTGATGGGCGGCCTGGGCCGCACGTTGCTGATCACACCGCTGGCTGCTTTGCTGGGTGTTGTGATCGGCCTGTTCCTGGCCATTGTCAAGGTTTTGGACAACAGTGGCAAACGCCTGTTTTTCCTGGCACGCTTTGCCGATATCTACCTGACGGTCATCCGTGGCACGCCGGTTGTCGTGCAGCTGCTGATCATGTATTTTGTCGTGTTCATCAGCTTTAGCATCAATCAGATTTTTGTTGCCGTCATCGCTTTTGGCATCAACAGCGGGGCCTATGTCGCTGAGATCATCCGTTCCGGCATCATGTCGGTGGACCGCGGTCAGATGGAGGCCGGACGTACCCTGGGGCTGACCTATGGTACGACCATGCGCAAGATCATCCTGCCGCAGGCCATCAAGAACATTCTGCCGACCCTGTTCAATGAGTTGATCACATTGCTTAAGGAAACAGCCGTTGTGGGCTATATCGGGGTTGCCGACCTGACCAGGGCCGGCGACCTGATCCGCTCGCGGACATATGATGCTTTTATGCCGCTGCTTGTTGTGGCAGCCATCTACCTTGTCATTGTCATGGGTCTGACCCGGGTGATGGCCTGGCTGGAAAGGAGGCTGCGCCGCAGTGATAACCGTTAAAGGGCTGGTCAAGAATTTTGGCCCGGTCGAAGTGCTTCGCCAGATTGATGCCCAGATCGAAGAAGGGGAGAAGATCGTCATTGTCGGCCCGTCCGGGTCGGGCAAGAGCACCTTTCTCCGTTGTCTCAACCTGCTGGACGAGCCAACCGGCGGAGAAATCTGGATTGATGGCCAGCTGGTGACTGATCCGGCTTGTGATATCAACAAGGTCCGGCAGAAAATGGGCATGGTGTTTCAGCATTTTAACCTTTTTCCCCACCTGACGGTACGGCAGAACATTACCCTGGCACCGGTGACACTGGGTTTGACCAGCCAGCAGGCGGCTGACAGCAGGGCAGATGAACTGCTGCGGCGTGTGGGCGTGCAGGATAAGGCTGATGTCTATCCCGGACTTTTGTCCGGCGGACAAAAGCAGCGAGTGGCCATCGCCCGCGCCCTGGCCATGAATCCGCGCATCATGCTGTTTGATGAGCCGACGTCTGCGCTCGATCCGGAAATGATCGGTGAAGTGCTTGATGTCATGCAGGAACTGGCCGCGGAAGGCATGACCATGATCGTGGTCTCACACGAAATGGGTTTCGCCCGCCGGGTGGCCAGCCGTGTTTTCTTTATGGATGACGGCCGCATCGCCGAGCAAGGTCCGCCTGACCTTGTCTTCAACCACCCGCAGAACGTGCGTACAAAAGCTTTTCTTTCCAAGGTTTTGCCGCATTGACATGGCATACCTGACACGTCATCACGCACAGCTGCCGGACAGGCTATCCTGGTTGGCGGCAAAGCAGACCCTGCAACATGAAACACGCGGCAACGCGTGTTTTTTTGTGCCTGTTTTGTAGCTTTTTGCCGGAAGAAGGCCAAGCCATCCACCGCCGGTCTGTTGTAGGCTGTCGTCAGGAGGTGTTGCATATGTTGACGTTGGAAAGTGCCGTTGCGGTCACACTGGCCATCGTGCTGGTTTTTACGGTGGTTGCCCTGGCGCCGCCACTCTACCTGATGACCCGGCAGGCTGCCCGCCTGGAAGTACTGGCGGTCTGCGAGCAACTGGGTGGCCATGCGTTGTACCGCATTTCACCCCTGCGTCTGGAAGATGGGGCTGTAAGCGGGCTGCAGACAGGACCGCAGAAGGTTCTGGAACTGTTGACCTTGCTTCGCGACTACCATCATTGGCTGAAGCAATGGACGGGCGCATCAACATGAACGCCAGGCTGTCCTGCCGGGTTGCCCGCCCGGCAGCCGGTCAGCAGGCGTCT